>Ga0209777_10006055_pt1 | contig 13731 bp, 9 predicted proteins | sample FrelakmetHBP12HB_FD_187147 | JGI IMG/M metagenome (GOLD analysis project Ga0209777, IMG submission 187147) | Freshwater lake sediment microbial communities from the University of Notre Dame, USA, for methane emissions studies -HBP12 HB (SPAdes)... | ecosystem: Environmental > Aquatic >...
CAATATAATGGCGATACCCCTTATCCGTGGGGATCCGCCCTGCAGAGGTATGAGGCTGGACGAGATAACCCTCGTCCTCAAGCTCGATCATCTCGTTCCGAATAGTAGCCGGGCTCACGCCCAGGCCCTTCCTAGCAACGACGTCCGAACTCACGGGAACGCCTTTGGAGATATATTCTCCGATGATAATGCTGAGGATTCTATCTCTTCTTCGAGTGAGCATCTCTCCGCTCCGTTCATTAGCACTCTCGCCTTTAGAGTGCTAATGCTAGCTTAACTCTATCACTTTACGCTCATTCTTGTCAAGAGGTTTGTTTGTCAATCTCCTTTCAGCCCCCTGTATCCCCCAGTCTTGGGGGATAGGGAAGTTGGGGGATGCCCCCAGGCCCCCACCAGAGGGGCTTTGCCCCTCTGGACTCCCCAATTCCTGAACAACCTCGCAGTAAGAGGGTGTTTACAAATCATCTTTCAGCCCCAAAACCCGCGGCATCCGCCCGCGGCATCCGCCCGAGGCGGACTGCACTCACCATCAAGTTGACCCCTATCCCTTGCTCTGATATACTTTTTGAATATAACCTTCCCTACAGAAAGGCTTCTCTTTGGCCCGATACGCACAGATCACCGGTTGGGGCAAATACCTGCCCCAGAAGGTGCTCACAAACCAAGACCTCGAGCGCTTAGTCGATACCTCAGATGCCTGGATCATGAGTCGCACCGGCATCAGGGAAAGAAGGATCGCCGCCGATGATGAGACAGCGTCGAGCATGGCCGTACGCGCTGCAGGAGATGCCCTTAAAGTCGCCGGGCTTGAGCCCCGTTCCCTCGATCTGGTGATTGCGGCCACCTGCACTCCAGAGTACATCTTCCCCGCCTGCGCCTCGCTGGTACAGAACTCGCTGGGCGCCAAAAATGCCGCCGCCTTTGATGTCAACGCCGCCTGCAGCGGCTTCATCTACGCCCTGGCCACCGCCTGCCAGTTCATCTCTTCGGGAGCCTATAACAACATACTGGTTGTAGGCAGTGAGGTCTATTCGCGGATTCTGGATTGGAAGGACCGCAGCACCTGCGTTCTCTTCGGCGATGGCGCCGGAGCGGTAGTAGTACAAGCCAGCGATGCGCTGCCAGGATCGCTCAGCTTCGTATTGGGGAACGATGGCTCCAAAGCGAACTCTATTTACACCCCCGGCCCGTGTGGCTTGAGCAATGGGCCTTACTATATCACCATGAACGGCCCGGAGGTATTTAAGTTCGCAGTAAACGTCATCTGCCTGGCGACCAGGCAAGCTGTCAAGGCCGCCGGGCTCGAGCTGTCCGACATCGAGCTTGTCGTCCCTCATCAGGCCAACATACGCATTCTTAAGTCGGCGGCCAAGGCCCTCGAGCTGCCGCCGGAAAAGGTGTTCATCAATGTAGACCGCTACGGCAATACCTCGGCAGCTTCCGTCCCCATCGCATTGTGCGAAGCTGTTGAAGAAGAGCGGGTCAAAGACGGAGACCATCTGGTTCTCGTTGGCTTCGGCGGCGGCCTGAGCTGGGCCGCCATGGTGCTGGAATGGGGCGCGAGGAGGAGAGACTGAATTGTTAGATATCGCGATAATCGCAATCTATTTCGTGGCTATGGCGGCGGTAGGCATCTATGATTACAGGAGAAGGAAGGCTTCAACCAGCGGTTTCTTTGTAATTAACAGGCGCGGCACCACTCTGGACATAGCGGGGTCACTCTGCGCCACCCTGATCGGGGCTTCAGCTACTTTGGGAATGGCCGGGCTGGCGTATTCGCGGGGGCTCTCGGGAGCGTGGTGGCTTCTGGCAGGCGTGATTGGCCTGTTTATCCTGGGCTTCTTCTTTGCGCGCAGGGTGAGGAGTGCAGGGCTCTACACTTTACCCGAGCTGGTGCAGAAGCAATACAACAGCAAGGCAGCAGGGTTCGTAACCTCTGTACTTATCGTGGTGTCATGGCTAGCCGTCATAGCCGCTCAAATACTTGCGTCCGGTAAAATCCTGTCCGTTCTGTTCCCCAGCGTCGACATTTCTACCTGGATGATTATCACCTCCTCTGTAATTACTCTTTATACCTTCCTCGGGGGGCAGTACTCGGTAATCGGCACCGATATAATCCAATTCGGCATAATAATCGTGGGGGTCTTCGTAGGGGCAGGGCTGGTCATGAATCACGTAGGGGGGATAAGCGGATTGCACGCTTCCCTTCCCCCCGGGTTCTTTTCCTTCCCGGTAAGCCCGAACTTGAATTTTGGATGGCTGGATTTCATGTCGCTTCTGATTCTGGTAGGCTCAGTCTACGTGGTGGGTCCGGATATGTATTCCCGACTATTCTGTGCGCGCGACGAAAAGGTAGCCAGGAAATCGGTGTTTATCGCGGGGCTGGCAACTATCCCTGTTGCCTTCGGTATTGTCCTTATCGGGATGGGGGCGATGGTCTTATTCCCCGGTATTGCACAGGAGCAAGCCTTCCCCCGGGTGATCAAAGACGTCCTGCCCATAGGGGTGAGCGGCCTGGTGGGTGCGGCCCTGCTCGCTGCCATGATGTCCTCTGCGGACACCTGCTTGCTCACAACAAGCACCATATTGAGTGTGGACATCTTCAAACCCTTCTTCCCCAATATGAGCGAGCGAAAGACCCTGATAATCTCTCGGGTGTGCGTACTTTTTATCGGCGCGCTCACCCTTGTGGTTGCTCTAAACCTGAAAGGCATAATAAACTCCCTTCTGCTGGCATACACCGTCTTCACCAGCGGCGTGGTGCTTCCCGTCATCGCAGGGTTCTATAAGGATAAGCTGAAGGTGAACTCAATAGGTGCGATAACGGCTATCATTGCGGGCGGAGGCACGGCTTTGGCAGTGAAACAACTGCACATCACGCATCTAGACCTGTTCGGGCAACGCATAGGGCATGCCGAATTGCTGGGGTTTGTGGTTTGCGCTGTGCTGCTATTTGGTGTAAGCTGGATAACCAGGAGGATAGGGAGCAGTTCACCGCGGAGAACGCTGAGTTCGCAGAACGGTTGATGGTCTTCAATAAATTATGAAAACAGACTCCGCGGTCTCTGTGCACCCTGCGGTAAGACCGACGATTAAAGTAGGATAGAGGGTAAGAAGATGGAGATAGTCTGGCTGGGGCATTCCTGCTTCAGGATAAGAGGGAAGGAGGCCACCATCGTTACCGACCCCTTCGACAAGACCCTGGGCTATCCGCTGAGGAAACCCACGGCAAGCATTGTCACTGTGAGCCATAACCATCCCCAGCACAGCTTTGTGGATAGCGTTGCGGGCGATCCCAGAGTAGTCAGCCGCCCGGGCGAATACGATATAGCCAATGTCTTCATCAACGGCATCGCCACGTACCATGATAACGAAAAGGGGGCGGTCCGGGGCAAGAACACAGTTTTCTTCATGGAGATCGATGAAGTGAAGGTCTGCCATCTGGGAGATATCGGGCACGTGCCGACGTCGGAACAGATCGAGCAGATGAGCGGCGTAGATATCCTGATGGTGCCTGTAGGCGGACTCTCTACCATTAATGCTGCGGCAGCGGCGGAGACCATAGGCCTGCTCGAGCCGAAGCTTGTGATCCCCATGCACTACAAGACAGAGGTGGTGAAGATGGAACTGGAGCCTCTGGAACATTTTATCAAGGTCATGGGATTGAAAGAGGTTGTCTCCCAGCCCAAGCTCAACGTCACCAAATCGAACCTACCGCTTGAGATCAAGGTCCTTGTGCTGGACTACCGCAGAGAAGGCGTCCTCGAACCCGGCAAAGCCGGATAATTTGAGAAAGTCTAGCAACACTTTTCAACCCCCTGTATCCCCCAATCTTGGGGGATTTTAAAAATTTGGGGGTGCCCCCCAATTCCCCCGTCAGAGGTGCAAAGCCCCTCTGAACCCCCCAATTCCTAGACAACCTCCATAATCTGAAGCGGCGCCAGCCCTGCCTTCTTAAATAGCATGTCCCCTCAAGGAAGAGATGATACCGTTCACCCTTCGACAGGCTCAGTGCGAACGGTAAAAAGGGTATTTTCAAAGCAATCCAGCATGGCAGTCGCCACCACCAAGGCTGAGATTCTTCCCTTCACTACGTTCAGGGTCAGAATGACATATTTAAGTTTCAACGTCCTCAGCGGTGATTTAGCCCCGCAGATTTTCGTAGTTGCCTCCGCCTCGGGCGGATCAGGCAGAGTTGCCCAACGAATTGGGCAACTACACTGAGACTCAGACCAAAAGCAGAAGCCGTCCTTCCTGAAGGAAGGACGGCTTCGTTTGAATCGTCTCTCCACGCATCAAGCGCTTTAGGGTTTCTGCGGCTGCGGCTTTCTCATCATTACAATCACCCCTATGGCTAAAGCGATGACGGCAATGATGATGGCAACAAGACCGAGCACACTAGAGGCGTTTTTACCAGCAGGGCCCTGGGCACCAGCGGCGCCCGTGGCACCTGTATCACCCTTGGCCCCTGTGATGGCACTCTTGTCTATGGTGATGATGCCAGTAACGGGATCATAGCCGGTGCTATTCCCGAGCTGTACACCTACTATAGGAGTCCCACCAGTTGGTGTTATCACAGGCACTCCCTTGGTCAGGTTCAACGCCACGTTGCCGCCCATTTGCCAGGTACCAGCCTGGCCTGCGGTAGCGCTGCCAATCATGAAAGTCACAGTCAGTCCCTCGTAGCCCTTCCCCTCGGGTTGAGCTATGACGATCCTGTATGTCGAAGCGCCCGCTGCGGTTGTTGTGGTAGCGGTATATGTATCATTCCCTATGGTGGCCGTTATGACAGTGCCATCGGCCACATTGGCTCCATTCGCCAGCACTGTGCCATGGAAGGCACAAGGCGGCTGTAGCCCGCCCTGAGCGAATGCGATGGCCGGGAAGAGGACAAGCGCTACCACTGCCAGCAGAGCCAACAGTCTTACTTTGGTCATACTTTTTCCTCCTTACTTAGTGGCTTCCTTGAGGGGTTCGCCAGAGGCGAACCCCTCAAGTTAAATCTCTCTATCCTCTTATCTCCAGCCAATGTTGGTCCAGCCTGGTGCAGCTGAGCTCAGAGCATAGCTGTAACCGCCGTAAACCAGGGTACAGTCCGCGCTGACTTTGATCCAGTAACCGTTGCCAGCCGTAAGGGTTGCCAAATTGCTGCCAGCAGCGTCAGCCGGGTCGTACATGTACCAAGTTCCACCCGAATAGCCCCAGATAATGACGAGCTGGCTGGCTATCGGGGCAACTATGGATTTCACCGTCGGGGCTCCTGCATTGATGGTGAAGAAGGTTGTTGCAGTGTGCGAACCAGCACCAGTACCATCGGAAGCAGTTACCACCGTGGCCCCCGGTGCCAGGCCCGGAACTTGACCACTGAATGTGAAGGCGCCCAAAACATCGCTAAACACCTGCGTCGGGAACGTGTATGCAGGGCCCGCGCCCATCGAGACTGTGATGCCCCAGTAGGGTTTGAATCCAGTCCCGCTTACCGTTATCGTGTCAAGCGCCACACCGGATGCCGGGCTCACGGTGATGGCAGCACCAGGTACGGTAAAGGTCACCAGCGCGGCTTCGTTGTTGTTGAAGTCAAAGGCGTAGATTGAGTACGTCCCTGCAGCACCCACGTTGGGGACAGTTATGGCAGCCGCGAAGCTGCCGCTGGCATTAGGCGCCGATGTGACTTTGCTATTGGTGAAAACCGGTGTCTTCTGCCCGAATGCACAGAAGGCAACCGTCACCGTATTGTCGAGCACAGTGCTGGGAGCCAGCCATCCGGCGCCACTCACGATAACCGACGTCGCTCTGGGCCCTGTGGCCGGGTTTATGGTGATGGACGGCTGGGTCACGGTGAACGTGGCCATAGCGGATAGACCGCCGTTATCAGTCGCCTGAATTATATTCACGCCCAGAGGGGCACCCGCCGGTACCCAGACTGTAGTCGGGCTTATCGTACCCTGAGTATCAATCGTTATGGCGCCTGGGTTGGGGTCGATGCCCGAGTTCAAAACTATGGCACCCATCTTCAGGTTGCCGATCGCAATCAGGCTATTGGGCGGGGATGTCGTGCTCGGGGTCATATTAGTACCGCTTATCAGCAACTGGATCCCCCGGGGCCCGCTGCTGACCGGCGTCACTGTGAGCGCACGAGGACTTACAGTGAAGGTTGCCGTCCCCTGGTGGCCTCCGGTATCATAGCCAGCCACTGTCTTGACACCTGGCGATATCCCCGCGCTCGGGCTCACTACACTGGCCGGGTTTATGTTGCCGCTGGCGTCAGTAGTGACTGTCGGTAGCTGTGTTCCAGCGGTTATGGGGTCCGTATCCCATTGTGCTCCAGCAAACCACATGGTAATAGTATCACTCTGTTTCCAGCCGCTACCGGATATGGTTACCTTTGAGCCCGCCAGGCCGCTGACCGGACTCAAAATCAATGTTGGCGTCACGGTGAAGGTATCTGTAGTCGCAGCGGCATTGCCAGCACCGTCAAGAGCACTAACCGTTTTCACCCCAGCCGGAAGATTCGGTACAGTACCTGAGGCAGTGAAGCTTCCGGTGTTGTCAACAGGCACAGAAACGACAAGCTGCCCACCGATGGTTACATCGGCGGTAACTCCACCCCCACTGAATCCTGTGCCAGCCACGGTGATCGCTGACCCCACAGGCCCCTGCTTCGGCGCGGTGGGGCTTGTTACCACAACCTTCGCCGTCACGGTGAAGGTTGGAGGAGTTACGCTAGTAATCGTTTGCCCATCGCTGAAGACCTCAATCTGATGCGCCCCAGCGGTGGCAACCGGGACAATTACGGTGAAGTTAATACTTCCAGAGGCGGGTACCGTAACCGTCGCCGGCGATGTGCTCAGCGGTGCACCATCGAATTTGGCAGTGAGAACTTGGCCTTCAGTGAAACCTGTCGCCTGGATAGTAACCGAGCTCCCCACAGGCCCCGTGGGTGCGGGGATCTGGTAATTTACTGCTGCGAACGCCGGCACTGCGGCTATCGCCACCAGGCTGCCTAGTATTGCCAGCACCGCCAGCAGTTTTACAATGTTTGTCCTTATCTTCATCTAGTCTCTCCTTTCATGGGCAGAATCAGAATATTGACTTGCCCCCAATGACCAATTCGTATTCCATTTATCTCAATCTTCACATATAACCCACCTCCTTAGTTTGGCATATCAATTAAGCTTTTTATGTTAGGCCGCTTGGACTTCTGAATAAAGACTCGCCCCCTAATCGGGGAACTCCTGAGGTGGGGGACACCCCCACACTCGCGCCGACAACTTCTGTGCTCCTTATTTTTGCACAAACCTACACAACGGTAGGCAAGTTGGTTCATTCTAAACACCTTTAATCCCGCTTGTCAAGCCCCTTTCATGACACTTTTGTGTAATTTTCAAGTGCCTTTCCATCAAGCCCACTTCCACTAACGGACCACCCCACCAGCGTATCCCCCTTAAACCAAATGGACTAACGGACTGCCATTCGACCTAATTCGCTAAAACCGATAAGTCCATTTTGGGCCTTAAATTATATCGGACTGTAAAGCTTTTACCACTTTTTGTCCAGCTTGTCAATACTTTTTGAGGGGGTATTTGACAATTCTCTTGTCAACCTCCAGACTACCGGCATCCGCCACAAGCGGACTGTCCCTATTCAATCCCCCTGTTGTTGAAGAATGCTTTTAGATACTGCTTCTTCGGGTCTGTTAATTTTGTAAAGGTGCTAAAAGGAGCTTAAACCCCTTGTTGATTCTCAGACCTTATCCCATTAGTACATAGACGATTTGCCGCCCCAAAAAGTTCCCTCACGCGGACAGAATGCGTAAAAATGCTTACTGATTTTAGGTCTGTTGACCGATTGCACGCCTGATAAGGATATGCTATAATTTTGCACGGTCTGGAGGGCAAATTGCAGGTAGCTCTCATCATTGATACCCTCAAGCCTGAGTTCGTTGTTGCCTCCACAGTCAGGCATTCCTTCTTAGCATTACCGGAATACATCTACCCATCTGCAAACATGTTGAGTCCACAGACAGGCGTCCAATCACGGTCCTCTTGCCCCGTGCTGTGTAAGGTCAGCGAAAACTGACCACTGATATATATTAAGGTAACTTCTATAAAATAAAGGAGGCCAAAAGATGGCTGCGGAGATAATCTCAGGAACAGCAGTAGCAGAGCAGATCCGCGGAGAACTCAAAGTAAAGGTAGCGGAGCTCAAGAAAAAGGGTATACACCCCGGCGTGGTCTTCGTGCGTGTAGGCGAGGACCCCGCCTCAATATCCTACGTCACCGGCAAAGGCAAGGCGGCTGAAGAGCTGGGCATCTTGTCGGAGACCATAGTTCTCCCCGAGGATAGCGGGGAGCAAAAGCTCCTTGACCTTGTCCATAAGCTGAACAAGGACCCCAAGTTCCACGGCATCCTGGTTCAGCTCCCCCTGCCCAAGCAAATCGATGCGGACAAAGTCCTGACTGCCATCGACCCGGAAAAGGACGTTGACGGTTTCCACCCCGTCAATGTAGGCAGGCTGTTAATCGGCGACCCCTACTTCATGCCCTGCACCCCGCACGGCGTCCAGGAGCTGCTGGTTCGCAGCGGCAACAGCCCCGAAGGCAAGCACGTGGTTATCTGCGGACGGAGCAACATCGTGGGCAAACCCGTGATGGCAATCCTGATACAGAAACAGAAGGGCGCCAACGCCACGGTGACCATGGTGCATACCGGCACGAAGGACATGCCCAAGTACACCAGGCAAGCGGATATCATCATCGCTGCTATGGGCAAGCCGCAGGTGATAACGGCAGACATGGTCAAAGAAGGCGTAGTAGTGATAGATGTTGGCGTAAACAGGATCCCAGACGCCACCAAGAAGAGCGGGTTCAGGCTGGTGGGCGACACCGATTTCGAGGCCATCAAGGAAAAGGCGAAGGCTATTACCCCTGTCCCCGGCGGTGTGGGGCCAATGACCATCACCATGCTCATGGTCAATACAGTCAGGGCTGCCGAGCAGCAGTTCGCCAAGAAAAAATAAACCCATTTAGCCGTTCCACCCTTCGACAGGCTCAGGGCGAACGGGTTAAACAAAAATCGAAGCAAATAAATAAAGTAAATAAAAAGGTAGGAGGTTCACGCTTATATGGCATACGATGCAGTAAAACTAAAGGACTGGCAGATTGCAGAGCTAGCCGAGAAGAATATGCCCACCCCTGAGGACTGGATTAAAAAGCTAGGCCTGCAAAAGGACGAGCTCATCCCCTTTGGGCGGACGCCCAAGCTCGATTTCTTGAAGATAATAGAGCGCTTGAAGGCAAAGAAGGACGGCAAATACGTCGAGGTTACCGCCATCACCCCCACGCCGCTGGGCGAGGGCAAGACAACCTCCCTGATGGGTCTCGTGGAGGGACTGGGCAAGCGCAAGCAAAGCGTAATCGGTTGTATCCGCCAGCCCTCGGGCGGCCCCACCATGAATATCAAGGGGACGGCTGCCGGCGGCGGCAACGCGCTGCTCATCCCCATGACCGAGTTCTCCATGGGGCTCACCGGCGACATCAACGACATCATGAACGCTCACAACCTGGCGATGGTGGCTCTCACCTCCAGGATGCAGCATGAGCGCAACTACAATGACGAGCAACTGGCCCGGCTAACCAAAATGCGCCGTTTTGACATTGACCCCACCAGGGTAGAGATGGGCTGGATCATGGACTTCTGCGCCCAGAGTTTGCGCAACATTATTATAGGTATGGGCGGCCGCATGGACGGCTTCCTGATGCAGTCCAAGTTCGGCATCGCCGTAAGCTCAGAGCTGATGGCTATGCTCGCCATCGTCAATGACCTGGCCGACCTGCGGCAGAGAATGGACAAGATTACCCTGGCATTCGATAAGGCAGGCAAGCCAGTCACCACAGGAGACCTGGAAGTGGGCGGCGCCATGACAGCTTTCATGCGCAACGCCATCAACCCCACCCTGTGCGCCACTGTGGAATATCAGCCGGTATTTGTGCATGCGGGCCCCTTCGCCAATATTGCGGTAGGCCAAAACTCCATCATCGAAGATCGCATCGCCCTGAAGATGGCGGACTACGTTGTCACTGAAAGTGGATTCGCCGCAGATATCGGCTTCGAGAAGTTCTGGAACGTCAAGTGCCGCCTCAGCGGACTAAAGCCGAATGTCTCCGTGCTCACCACCACCATCCGTGCCCTGAAGATGCACGGCGGCGGCCCCAAGGTGGTAGCAGGTTTGCCCCTGCCAGATGCCTACACCAAAGAGGACCTGAAGACACTGGAGAAGGGCCTGCCCAACATGGTGCATCACATCAACACCATCAGAACAGCGGGCATCAACCCGGTGGTGTGCATCAACGCCTTCCACACCGATACCAAAGCCGAGGTCGCCATGGTGCGCAAGGCGGCCGAGGCTGCCGGCGCTCGCTGCGCTTTCTCCTCCCATTGGGCTGACGGCGGCGACGGCGCCCTGGAGCTGACTGACGCCGTTGTGGAAGCCTGCAAAGACAAGAACGACTTCAAGTTCCTTTACCCCAATGAGATGAAGCTGCGGCAGCGTGTTGAGAAGATCGCCAAGACAGTCTACGGAGCCGACGGCGTGGCCTGGAGCCCCGAGGCTACGGAAAAGGCCAAGGCTTTCGAGGCAGACGCCAAGTACGATGAATACGCCACCATGATGGTGAAGACTCACCTGAGCCTGACCCACGACCCGTCCATTAAGGGCACTCCCAAAGGGTGGATGCTCCCCATCCGCGACATATTGCTGTTCTCCGGAGCGAAGTTCCTCTGCCCGATGGCCGGGACCATCAGCCTGATGCCGGGAACCAGCTCCGACCCGGCGTTCAGAAGGATAGATGTGGACGTCAAGACCGGCAAGGTGTCGGGACTGTTCTAAATCGGTTAAACCTGCGCTGTAAATGTAGGGGCGTCTTTCCTGGAAAGACGCCCCTACGGTATCTATCCAGCGTTTTGATTTTCCCTAACTGCATTTTCCTAACATCGATCTGATTTGACTCCCAATACGGCTCCCCCTTATAATAAACTTGAAAAATGAGAGTGCCCAAATACCTGGTAATATGGGGTAGCCTGGAACACACGCTCCAAGCTACCCCCAATTTTGGAAAAGGGGCAAAATGGCTATTATAAAGCTAAAGATTGATGACAAAGAGGTAGAGGTCGAGAAGGGGAGGTCTGTCCTCCAGGCAGCGCAAAGCGCAGGCATTTACATCCCGGCGCTCTGCGCCCACCCCGATTTACCGCCCGCGCCAGGGTTAAAGGCTTCCAGTGTCATCTACCTTGGCGGCAAACCTTACCATAGCTCAAGTGCCAACATGGAGTTTCAGGGGTGCCGCCTCTGCGTCGTAGAGGTCGAGGGGATGAAAGACGTTCCCACCTCATGTAACCTTCATGCTGCCGAGGGCATGGTGGTCCACACTAACACGCCCAGAGTTCAAGAGCTGCGGCGCGAAAACCTGAAAGCTATCCTGCTCAAGCACCCTCACGCCTGTCTCACCTGCAAGCAGCGAGAAGGCTGCAGTCCGTTCGAGTCATGCCCGAACAGCATACCCATCAAAGAGCGCTGCTGCTCCAAGCTGGGCTACTGCGAACTCCAGGCGGTTGTCGAGTTTATCGGGCTCAAAGAAAGCATACCTCGCTATATATTCAAAGACCTGCCCATTAAGAAAGACGAGCCACTGTTCACTCAAGATTACAACCTGTGCATCGGCTGCACCCGCTGCGTCAGGGTATGCAAGGATTTGCGCGGCATAGGTGCCCTGGGATTCATCGTTCGGGATGGTGAGGTCATCGCCGGGCCTATTGCCTCATCGCTCAAGGAGTCGGGCTGCAAGTTCTGCGGCGCCTGCGTCGAGGTCTGCCCCACCGGAGCTTTGCTCGACCTGAATATCAAGAGGTCAGAACGCGAAACTGCTTTAGTCCCTTGCAGCAACGCCTGCCCTGCGGGGATAGACGTGCCCCGGTATGTGCGCCTCACTGCCGAAGGCAAATTCGCTGAGGCTGTGGCAGTGGTGCGAGAAAAGGTGCCCTTCCCCAGAGTATTGGGCCGAGTCTGCTTCCATCCCTGCGAGGGTGTCTGCAGGCGGGGGCAACTGAACCAGCCCATCGCCATATGCGCGCTGAAGCGCTTCATCGCCGAGCAAGATACCAGCCCGTGGCAAACCAAGACCAAGAAGGCAAGCCCTACCGGCAAGAAAGTGGCCATCGTGGGCTCAGGGCCGGCGGGGCTGACGGCAGCTTATTATCTGGCAAAGCTCGGCCATTCCGTAACCGTATTCGAGGCACTGCCTGAGCCAGGGGGCATGATGCGGGTGGGTATACCCAGGTATCGCCTGCCCAAGGAGGTCCTGGACAGCGAAATCGAGGGGATAAAGAGCGTTGGAGTTGAGATAAAGACCAATAGCAAGGTCGAATCCCTGGAGAGCCTCAAGCAGCAGGGCTTTAAGGCCATCTTCCTGGCTATCGGTGCCCATCAGGGGATGAAGATGGGTATCCCCGGTGAGGACAGTCCAAGCGTTATAGAGTGCATATCTTTCCTTAAAGATGTGAGCCAGGGCAAGAAGGTGAAGCCAGGCGACAGGGTAGCAGTAGTCGGCGGCGGCAACGCAGCTATAGACGCTGCGCGCACTGCACGTCGCCTGGGGGCCAAAGAGGTAATTATCGTCTATCGACGCTCCAGGCAGGAGATGCCAGCCAACCCGGAGGAGGTAGAGGCAGCGCTTGAAGAGGGCATTAAGATATTGTTCCTGGCTGCGCCGACCAAGATAACAAAGGACGGCAATACGCTGGTGATGGAATGCCTGCGCATGGAGCTGGGCGAGCCGGACGCCAGCGGCAGAAAGCGCCCGGTGCCCATCAAGGGCAGCGAGTTCAACATAGCCTGCGATGCCATAATCGCAGCCATAGGGCAAGTGCCAGCTATCCCCTCCGGTTTCGGGCTTGAGCCGCTGGGTGGGGGCACGCTGAAAGTCAACTCCGAGACGCTGGCCAGCGGCGTAGACGGCGTTTTCGCCGGCGGGGATGTCGCCACCGGCCCGGCATCCGTCATTAAAGCGATCGCTGCCGGAAGAAAAGCGGCATCATCCATAGACAAGTACCTGGGAGGCAGCGGAGACATCAGCGAGATGCTGGCCGAACCGACCAAAGCCAGCCCCTGGTACGGTAGAGACGAGGGCTTCGCCAACAGGCACCGCGAGCGGCAGCCGCACCTTGTCGTTGAACGGCGCTTAAGCGACTTCTCCGAGGTAGAGCTCGGTTTCCCCAAGCAGAGGGCTAGCGAGGAGGCGGCAAGGTGCCTGAGGTGCGACTTGAGGCTCGAAATCGCGCCGGTGATACTGGCCCCCAGCGAATGGCTGGAATTCAACTCCGCCAATGTAGACGCTGCCCCTGAGAAAGACGGGGTGTACCGTCTGTTTAATGAACAGAAAGGGGTCATCTACATCGGGAGCAATCCCAATATACGCAAGGGCCTGCAGGAGGTGCTTAACTTGGGAGACGACTGGGTCAAAAAAGCGAAGTACTTGCATTTTGAGGAAACTTTGATGTATACTATGCGGGAAAGCGAGCTGATTCAGCAGTACCTGCAGGAACACGGCAAGCTTCCAGAAGGTAACGAGGACTTATTCTAAAATAAACTTTAGTACAAAAGTGAATATTGCTTCCTGGTGGTTAGAGCGGGGTGGTACCACCCGTTCCCATCCCGAACACGGTAGTGAAACGCCC
>Ga0209777_10006056_pt1 | contig 13725 bp, 12 predicted proteins | sample FrelakmetHBP12HB_FD_187147 | JGI IMG/M metagenome (GOLD analysis project Ga0209777, IMG submission 187147) | Freshwater lake sediment microbial communities from the University of Notre Dame, USA, for methane emissions studies -HBP12 HB (SPAdes)... | ecosystem: Environmental > Aquatic >...
GTGAGTGCTTCACCCAGCTCCTCACCCCGCTCTGGGGTTTCGCGAAGAATCTGGTTCAGCGCCCAGGATTCAGCATCCCGCGTTCGCCCTTCGTCCCGCGCTCAGAACCCGGGCGGCAGCGCCGGATTCCCCTGGCTTGACCACCAGTCCACGAATCGGCGCCAGACTCGAAGCCAGACCCTTGCCACCGAGTCAATCGCATCCGAGAGCACCGCGACGTTCAGCTGGCTCGCCTTGACCGTCTGTCCGGCCAGGTTCTGCCAGGTGGCCTTGGTGACATTCGTCTCGTCAAAGCCGGGCGGAATGAAGCTGTAGGAAAGAAGGTAGGAATAGCGGCAGACGGCATTCATGTACTGGAGCACGTTGCCGTTGCCGGTTCCGTAGTCGTCGCTGAAACTGCGCTGAGCCAGCTCGTTCTGCACTGGTTTCAGGACTGAGCCGTCGAAGGCAGCCTGGTTCGGGACCAACGGATAGCCATTCGCGTCGTATCGAAAGCGTTCGTTGGGCGCGTCAATTGCGATGCAATTGCTCACGGCGTCTTCCCAGACGCCCTCCATCTCGGAATGGATGTTTTCGCCGTCCGAGAACTTCCGGCTGTCGCAGTGCAGCGGAACGTGCGCGTCGGCTACGTAGTGGCTCAGCATGAACAGGACCTGCGCGAGGTAATTGCCGGTCGGGGCGACCGGCGAGCCCCTGGCCTCGACCTGCTGGACCTTCAGGTTGTCAATCACCGAGTGGGAGAAGGCCTCACACCGCTCCGGCAGATTGGTTCCGGGGTTGACCTGATAGCCCTTCTTCCAACACGGCGAATTCTGACACAGCTTGAGGAGCTGCATCCCAGCGTTGAGCGCGGGAAAGTCCCCCGACTTCGCCAGGTCAGGCGTGAGCTTCAGGACATGACTCGTGCTGTTGTCCTTGATTATCGAATCCGGATACCAGGCGCCGTTAATGACGCCGTCCTTATGGGACTTGAACCACTTGACGATAGACTGGGCCGGTTTCCAATTCGGGTCGGCTTGCGGGATGCCTTCCAGCCGCTCGATTGCCTTGAAGGCGATCCAGGCATGCGTGTACTTCTTCATTGCTTGACTCCTTTTCCGGTTTCGGTCCGCACGCGACAGCGTTCGCGGCGGCACATCTTGACCAGGGAATGATATTGCTCGCCCGACCGATTGTCAAGCAACGCGGACGCGCGACCGGCCGGAATTACCCCCTGACGAGCCAGAAAACGAGACGGAGGCTGACCTCCGCCTCAGACATCCGTTCCGGTCGTTCAGGATGTTCTCGTTCTTCGTTCATCGTTCAGCGTTTCTCGCTTCGAAATAGGGGAGCATCCCTGACTTCCTGCGGCGGTCACCTCGGCACTGTACCAGTTAACGACCAGTCATTTGCTCGAGTTTCTCAGGGTATCGAGCCCCTTGCACCCTGATTTTGGACGAGGCGCTATCGATCTCACGCAGATCTTCAGCCGTAAGTTCAACTGCAAGTGCTCCCAGGTTCTCGTCCAGGCGCTCCAGCTTCCGGGTGCCTGGAATAGGAACGATCCACGGCTTCTGGGCAAGCAGCCAGGCGAGCGCTATCTGAGCAGGAGTCGCCTTCTTCCGTTGTGCGATCTTGCCAAGCAGTTCAACCAAAGCCTGATTCGCTTTCCGAGCCTCCGGTGTGAAGCGAGGGAGAGTGTTGCGGAAGTCAGTGCTGTGAAATGTCGTGTCTTCGTTGATCTTTCCCGTGAGGAAACCTTTACCCAAAGGACTGTATGGAACGAAGCCGATTCCGAGTTCCTCGAGGGTCGGTAACACTTCCGCCTCAGGGCCTCTCGTCCACAAAGAGTATTCGCTCTGAACCGCAGTGACCGGCTGGACCGCGTGTGCGCGACGGATCGTTTGCACACCGGCCTCAGAAAGGCCAAAGTGTTTGACCCTGCCTTCCCGAATCAGCTCTTTCACCGCTCCCGCCACATCCTCAATCGGCACGTCCGGATCAACGCGGTGTTGATAGAAGAGGTCGATAGCATCAACCTTGAGCCGCTTGAGCGAGGCCTCGGCGACCTGCCTGATGTGCTCCGGCCGGCTATCCAGGCCTGCCCATTGCGGTCCGCCGTTGGGGTCGAGTTTGAACCCGAACTTGGTGGCTATCACCACTTGCCCACGGGAGGGCAAGAGGGCTTCGCCCACGAGTTCCTCGTTTCTGAACGGACCATAGACTTCAGCGGTGTCGAAGAATGTAACGCCGCGTTCCACTGCTGACCGAAGAAGTGAGATCATTTCCTGCTTGTCTGCGGCCGGACCGTAGCTGAAGCTCATTCCCATGCAGCCGAGCCCAAGAGCCGAAACTTCAAGACCGCTCTTCCCCAATTCACGCTTTTGCATTGTTTATCCTCCGCATTCGTGGTCGGGAGTATCGGGCCCCTCCCCCATTCCCGCCCGTTTCCCGTTTCTTCATCCCTTGACAGTTCCGATTCCGCCGTCGGGTTCGGGCATTCCCGTTATCGCGTTCATCGCTCATGATTCACCGTTCGTCACTTCGCGCTTCGCAGTAGGGGAACGTCCCTAGTTTCCTCTGGTCCGCGTCAAAGGCAAACGCGGTCACGGTGCCGGTCGACCGGCGATGTCGTGAAGCGTCTTCTGGACGCCGTGGCGCCGTAGCGCGGCGCGTCCGCAAGCTATTTCTTGTAGTGCTTCCCCAAAGCCTTGATTCGATCAGGTGAAAGGAAAACGCAATCGAGGAGGTCCGCTCTCGAGGCCGCGACGTCCTCGGCGTGGTTCTTGCATTTCGGGGCGCCGCACAGGCCGCAGTTGAGCAACGGGAGAGTTCTCAGCACTTCCTCCGCCCTCTTCCTCCTCATCACACGCTCCCGAAGGTCAATGGCTTCTCCCTCCGTCTGGCGGGGTTTGAGAGAGCCTCTCAGGGAAAAATCTTCCAGAGCATAACGCCTGTCCACTTCCTTCTCGAACTCGGGACCAGGCTTGGGCATGCTGGCCATCAAATGAAGGTTCTTGCTTCGAGCCACATACAGGTTCTCGACCGTCAGGTTGCCCCCGATGCATCCTCCTTGGCAGGCATCACACTCCAGGAACTCGATGTTGCGTATTCTTCCTTTCTCAATGTCGTTAAAGACCTTCATGATGTCCGTGAGACCCGTCAGGGGGAGGTAGTGTTCGCGCGAGAGCGCGGGGATTTCCCCTTCCGGAGCTCCCCAATGCAGCAGTTCGCCCGCAGTCACGAGGTCTTTCGGGGCATCCCCCGGTCTGACGGTCTTTCGCATCTTCGTGAGAAGATCATTGTAGATCTCGGATATGGCCACGGCGCCGTCGAGGTTGCTTTTCGCTTCTTCCGCCGGCTGAAGAATGGAGATTGCTTTGGCCTGGCAGGGCGTGATGTAGATCGCGGCGATCTCTTCCGGGTTCAGGCCCATCTCCCGAGAATACCTTCGCTTCAATTCGCGGGCCGCGATCTCGCGCGGCGCCTCCAATGGGATCACGTGATCGACCATCGAGGGATACGCGACCTGGATCAATCGGACAACCACCGGACAGGAATTCGATATCAATGGGAACGGTCCGGGCCATTTCTTGACGAAGTCCGTGATTGCCCGATCGACAAGGGCAATGTCGACGGCATAGTCCCACACGGCGTCAAAGCCGAGTTCCAGAAGGGCTCGGCCAACATCGGCGGGAGTGTCTCTGAGACCGAATTGCGTGAGAAGCGCCGGCGAAGCGACCGCTACCTTGAATTTATACCGGTTCAGTTCGGCGAATTTGATCGTCGTCGCGGAGATGGCGCCCAACTGGCAGACGCCGAGACATGAGCCGCAGTCGATGCACAGTTCGGAGATTAAATGTGCTTTGCCGTTCTTCACTCGGATGGCGTGCGTCGGACAGGCGCGCATGCATGACATCCGGCCATCGCACTTGTCCGGGTTGATTCGAAATCCGTGTCTCAGTGGTGACTTCGTCACGCTTCGCTCAACCATTGGCGTCCAGCTTTATTCTGGCGAAGACCCTCGTGCCCTTGCCCACCTCGGATTCGATGCGGAATTCATCGGAGTTCTTCTTCATGTTCGGCAGGCCCATGCCGAATCCGAACCCCAGCTCGCGCATCTCGTCCGAGGCCGTGGAATAGCCCTCCTGCAGCGCCATCTCGATGTCGGGGATCCCCGGGCCTTCGTCGTCGATCTCCAGGCTGATATCCTTGTCGGTTAGTATCAGGGTCAACGTTCCCCGGTCGGCGTACATGACGACGTTCATTTCTCCTTCATACGCGACGATCACCGTGCGCCGCGTGTTCGCGGCGTCGATGAGAAGGTCACGGAGAATGACCTTGATCCCGCTCGAAACCTCGCCGGCCTTGTCGAAGTTCCTGCCCTGGATATTGAAGCTCTCGCGAAGCAGTTCCGCCGCCATATGATCACGACACGCCTTTGAGACCCTTGTTGTAGAGTATGCCGCAGATATCGAACATGACCATCTTGGTCACGAGGATGGGGATGCGCTTCTGCCTGGCAAAATCGATCACCTTCTTGTCGGGGCGCTTTCCCCGGCAATACACGACCGCGCTGACCGCCGCGATATCCGCCGTCCGGATTGATTGGATGTTGGTCAGACCGGTGATCATCAATTCCTTCGATTTCGCGAAGGCCAGAATCTCGCTCATACCATCCGAGGTCACGACCTGCGTGACGTCGACGTGCAGGCCATCTTCGCAGCTCAGGACTTCGCACTGGAGAAGATCCTTGATTTCGCGCAGTGTCATGCTCACTCCCGGTTCATGAGGTACTTGTGCATGGATGCCGCAGCGATCCTCCCGTCACCCATAGCGCTGATCACCGTCGCCGCGCCCCTTACGATGTCCCCGCCGGCCCAGATATTGACCCTGGACGTCCGGGCTGTTTCCGGCTGGGTCACAATCCCTCCTTTCTTGCTGATTTCCAGCCCCGGCGTGGTCATCGGGATGAGCGGATTGGGGCTGTTGCCGATTGCTATGACGACGGCGTCGAAGGGCACGCGGAAATTGGACCCTTCGACTGGAACCGGCTTCCGTCTGCCGGAGGCGTCCGCCTCTCCCAGTTCCATCTTCAGGCACTCGATCTCCCTGACCCAGCCGTTCTCGTCGCCGAAGAGACGAACGGGCAGCGTGAGGAGATCGAAGATGACCCCTTCCTCTTCCGCGTTCTCCGCCTCCTCGGCCCGTGCCGGCAGCTCCGCCCTGCTGCGGCGGTAGACGAGATGCACCTCATCCGCGCCCAAACGAATTGCCGTCCGGGCCGAATCCATGGCCACGTTTCCACCGCCGACGACAGCCACCCGACACGGCCGCTTCACGGGCGTCTGATACTCCGGGAAGCGGAATCCTTTCATCAGGTTTACGCGCGTGAGGTACTCGTTGGCCGAATACACGCCGTTCAGATTCTCGCCGGGGATTTCCATGAACCAGGGAAGACCGGCGCCCGATCCGACGAAGAGGGCGTCGAACTCTTCAAGGAGTCGGTCGACAGTCCTTGTCTTTCCAACAACATAGTCGGTGTGGATCTTCACACCAAGGCTCCTGACGTACTCCACCTCCCGGTTCACGATGGCCTTGGGCAGCCTGAACTCCGGAATCCCGTAGATGAGGACGCCGCCGCACTCGTGCAGCGCCTCGAAGATGGTCACGTCGTGGCCGAGAATGATGAGGTCGTTGGACACGGTGATCCCGGCGGGGCCGGCACCGACGATGGCGACCTTCTTCCCGGTCTTGGGAGACATCTTCGGCACTTCGATCTTCCCATGCGCGGCCTCCCAGTCGGCCAGGAACCGCTCCAGACGGCCGATGGCGATCGGCGCGCCCTTCTTGCCCAGAATGCACGACTTTTCGCATTGCTCTTCCTGAGGGCATACCCGGCCGCAGATGGCCGGCAGTGCGTTCGTCTCCTTGATTGTTCGAATGCCGGAGCCGAAATCGCCCTCGACGGTATGTCTGATGAAGCCGGGAATATCGATGCCGACGGGACAGCCTTGATTGCAGAGGGGTTTCTTGCACTGCAGACAGCGGGAGGCTTCCTTGACGGCAACTTCGGTCGGGTATCCGAGGGCGACCTCGTCGAAGTTCCTGATTCGCTCCCAGTGGTCCTGCTTCGGCATGGGCTGCCGGTTCAGGTCCAGCTTCTTCTTTTCCGGTTTCTCTTCAGCCACTTAGAACAGACTCCTTCAAACCCGTAGCCGCATCAGAAATGAGACTGGCAACTGCTCCGGCGGAGCGGGTCGACTTCCTCCGGATTATAGCTTTTGCGCCGCGCCAGGAATTCCGCCCAATCGATCTCATGGCCGTCGAAATCAGGGCCGTCGACGCAGGCGAACTTTGTCTTTCCGCCTACGGATAGGCGGCAGACGCCGCACATCCCCGTGCCGTCGATCATAATCGGGTTCATATTGACAATCGTCTTCCAGCCCAGGGGCTTTGTGGCCATGGACACACGCATCATCTGGAACGTGCAGCCGTTCACGATGACGAGCTGGGGAGTGATTCCCGCCCGCTGCATCAACTCCGGCAGTTTGGCGATGTGCCCTTTTTGGCCCTTCGTTCCATCCCGCGTAATGACGAACACCTTGTCCGAAACCGCGGCCAGCTTATCCTCCCAATACAGCAGAAAGGAGCTGCGCGCCTCGAGAAGCGTGTAGACCTTGTTCCCCGCCTCCCTCATGGCACGGGCGACGGGGTAGATGGAGCCGATCCCGTAGCAGCCGCCCACGCACAGGATCGTGCCGACGTTCTCGATCACGGTCTCTTTCCCGAGCGGTCCCACAAAAGTCGGAATCGTGTCGCCGGGCTTCAGGCGGGCCAGTCTGGCCGTCGACCCACCGACCTGCATGAATATCGACGTCACCGTGCCTGCCTGCCGATCCCAGTCGGCCACCGACAGCGGGATCCGCTCGCCGTACTGATCGGCCCGCACGATGATGAAATTGCCCGGCTTCACGGACTCCGCCACCGCTGGCGCTTCCACGGTGAACTCGTGAAGGTTCGGGACAATCATCCGCCGCTCAATGATCTTGTACATTTCAGTCCTCTACGTCTTTCCTGCGGTCGTCACGGAGAGACTCACCCAGGTCGGGTTCTCTTCGAGCCGGTACAGCGGCCAAAGCCCGCGCCGATGGCCCAGCCCGCCGAAGACGACCGGTCTCGTGTAATAGATGACGCCTCTGGGACACTCGCTGTCCGATCGTGCCGGACCCGAGACGCTCACCTTCCCGCCATCGAAGCTGAGCGTAATGGTATCGTCGTGCTTCAAGCCGCAGGAGACGAGGTCCTCCGGGTTCATGCGGAACCCCTCTTCCAGCGCCAATTCGCCCAGTCCCCCGACCTTCGATGAAATATCGATCCCCCTGTGACGATATCCGGCCGGTTCAGCCACAAGCAAAAAACCGGCTTTCCCCTTCTTCCCTCTCCGCGATTCCTGCGGCTTCGGAACGGAAGCGAGATCGAGCGGTCTCATCCGCCTCGGCATCCTGTCCGGCCGAGCAGGAAAATCCGCCACCGCCGCATGGATCTCCGCGTCGACATCCTCGTACGTCCGGTAGTTCATCCCCGGACTCCCCATGGCCTGTGCCAACTCAGAGAAGGTCCGCCAGTCGGGACGCATGAATCCGGTCACAGCACCTTCCGGCGGGTGCTCGACCTGGAGGATCTCCTGGACTCGGCCTTCCATGTTGACGAGGGTTCCACCGGACTCGGCGAAGGTGGCCGCCGGAAGGAAGGCATCGACCTTGAATGAAGGGAGGTAGATGTCCTGAACGATCAGGAAATCGCAGTCCGGCCTCTCGAGGAAAGGAATGTCGCCGACGAGATAGATCACCTTCGGCCGCTTCGAACCGCTCGTGATATCCGCGAGGCTTAACCCCTCGTCCTTCCGGGGTGAACCGCCCGGACCGATCTCCGGAAAAACTCCCATCTCCAGCGCCCCCCGGGCGTTGGCGCCGAAATAGAGGGGGATGAAATTCGTGTCCTTTCGATCAGCCAGGGCGAGCAAGCCCGCCACGAGATCCTCGACGTCGCGATAGTGAAATACCTGGGGGCCGACGATGACCGTCAAGTCCTTGGCCGCGGAAAGGATCTTCAGGGCGCGGTCCAATGATTCGGACTCGACCGATGCGTCCGCGGCCGCGGACGACGAGTCGGCCGCGTGGCCGCCGAGGGCATCGGCGAGGAACGTGAGCAGCCGTCCCTCCTTGCCGGGCGTCGGACGCAGCCAGTCATCCGTGTAGCGGGCCAGATTGCCCTCGCGGGAGTCGATCGCCACCAGGCGAGCCCCCCGGTCGAGCGCCTTTCGCACCTTCGTTCCCACGACCGAGAAATTGAATCGGCTGTCGAGCCCGACGGCCAGGATCACGTCGGCCCGGGACACGTCCTTGATTGAGATCGGGAGCGAGAGGAGTTTCGACCACAGGCCGAGGCCCCCGGCGAGCTCCATCCGTGCGGTTGAGTCAATGCCGTTCGATCCGACGCACTCGCGAACGAACTTCTGGGCCGCGAAGAGGCTCTCGTTCGTGAGATCGGGCGACACGAGCGTGAGGAACTCGTCCGGGCGGACATTCTTCAGTTCGACGGCCACCTTCTCCAGCGCTTCCGCCCAGGACACCTCGCGGAAATACTCCCCCTTGCGGAGCATGGGCTTCTTCGCCCGCTCGAAGTGATGGGTCACTTCCGGCATGCAGAACCTGCCCTTGACGCACAATTGTCCGTCGTTGACCTCCGGATCCATGTTGGCCGTGGCCTTGGAGAATCGGCCGTCTTTGTGGTCCAGCTCGACCTGGCAACCGACCGCGCAGAACGGACACGTCGAGACAAGCGAGCCGTCCGGCTTGCCGTCCCACTTGGAGGCCTTGTCCGCCAGGGCGCCGGTCGGGCAGACGTCCACGCATGCCCCGCAGAATTCGCAGCCGGCTTCGACGTGGCTCCGGCCGAAGGCCGGGCCGATCTTGGCTCGCGGCCCGCGATACGTGAAGGCCAGGACGCCCGTCCCGCGCACTTCCTGGCACATCCGGACGCAGCGCCCGCAGAGGATGCAGATGTTGTAGTCCCGGTCATAGAAGGGATCGTCGTGCTCGGGCTCGTAGCCGTGATAGTATATGGGAAAATCAATCTCGGTCAGACCGACCTTCTCCACCACGTCCTGCAGCTCGCATTGACCGTCATTCGGACAGAAGCGGCAGCCGGTCGTCACTCCCGCCTTGCGTATCGTTCCCTGATAATCTCGACACTCGTCCTTCTCGCCGCAGACGAGGCAGCTCGACGGATGCTCGCTGAGTATGAGCTTCAGTATCTCGGCCCTCAATTCCCGGAGCATGGCCGTGTCCGTGAGGACCTTCATCCCTTCCTGGGCAATCGTGTTGCAGGAGAGGGGGTAGCCGCGCATCCCTTCGATCTCGACCATGCACAGTCGGCAGCCCCCGAACGGCGAAAGGTCCTTGTGGGAACAGAGAGATGGAATGTAGACGTCGTTCAGCTCGGCGGCGCGAAGGACCGTCACGCCCTCCGGGAAGGACACCTTCCGGTGGTTGATCTCAAGCGACAGGGTGCGAGGTTCTTCTCTGGCCATGGCTCACGACTCGATGATGATAGCGTCTCCGGCGATGGCGTCGAAACGGCATACTTCGTAACAGGAGCGGCACTTGATGCATTTGGATTGATCCAGGTTGTGCGGCTCGGACCTCGGCCCGGTGATGGCGCCGGTCGGGCACACCTTCACGCAGCGCTGGCAGCCGGTGCACTTCGAGGCGACAACTCGATAAATAACCAGGTTCTTGCAGGACACGGCCGGGCATCGTCTATCCTTGACATGAGCGATGAACTCGGGCCGGAAGTACTTGAGCGTAGAGAGCGCTGGGTTGGGAGCAGTGGCGCCGAGCTGGCACAGCGAGCCGTTCTTGACCGTGCGGCCGAGCTTCTCCAGCTTGTCGAGGTCCGCGAGCTCGGCCTTGCCGTCGCAGACCCGCTCGAGGATCTCGACCATGTGCCGCGTCCCGACCCGGCAGGGAACGCACTTTCCACACGACTCCCGTTGAGTGAAGGTCATGAAGTACTTGGCCATGTCGACGATGCAGGTGTCGGAATCAACCACGATCAGACCGCCGGAGCCCATGATGGCCCCCGCTTCCGCCAGATGCTCGTAGTCGATCGGCAGGTCGAGAAACTCCTCGGACAGGCATCCCCCGGACGGGCCTCCGCTCTGGACCGCCTTGAACGGCTTCTGGGTTCCGCCGCCGATATCGTAGATCACTTTTCGCAAGGTAATGCCCAGCGGAACCTCGATCAGCCCCGTCCGCCTGACCTTTCCCACGAGCGAGAAGGTTTTCGTCCCCTTGCTCGTCTCGGTCCCGTAGCTCGCGTACCACTGCGCTCCGTTGCGGAGTATGTTGGGCAGGGTGCCCAGCGTTTCGACGTTGTTAATGATGGTGGGCTCGCCCCTCAGGCCGGAAACGGCGGGAAACGGCGGCCGCGTCCGGGGCATGCCGCGCTTCCCTTCGATCGAGGCGATGAGCGCGGTCTCCTCGCCGCAGACGAACGCGCCGGCCCCTTCCTTGATCTTGATGTCGAAGTGAAAATCGGACCCGAGGATATTCTGACCGAGAAGGCCGACCTCCCGCATCTGAGCCATCGCTTTTCTCAGGCGCTTTATCGCCAGCGGATATTCGGCCCGTATGTAAACGTATCCGTGAGACGCGCCGATCGTGTAGGCCGCGATGAGCATGCCCTCGAGGACGGCATGCGGGTCGCCCTCGATCAGCGAGCGATTCATGAACGCGCCAGGGTCCCCCTCGTCGGCATTGCAGATAAGGTTGCGCTCCTTCCCTTCCGTCTCCCGGCAGATGGTCCACTTGCGCCAGGTCGGAAAGCCCGCCCCACCGCGCCCGCGAATGCCCGATTGCTTGACCGTGTCCAGGACCTCCTTCCAGGTCATGGACAGGCACTTCTCGAAGCCTTCGTAGCCGCCGCTGGCAAGGTAGTGGTCGAGGTCGTCCGGGTCGATGAGGCCGCAGTTCCGAAGCACGATCCGGACCTGCGGCTTCAGCATCGGCAGGTCAAAGAAGCGGGGTATTCCATCGAGCTCCCCTTTCCCGAAGTGACCGGCGAGGTGGCTTTTCGGTATCACGCCCTCCTCGAAAAATCCCGCGAGGATCGGGACGACATCTTTCACCGCGACGTTGGAGTAGCTAATCCGCGACCGGCCGGGCATCTGGACATCCATCAGGGGCTCCAGGTAGCACGGCCCGATGCAACCAACCGGTATGATACGAGCGTCGATCTTGTTCTGGGCCAGGTATTCCTCGACGGCCTTCTGCGTGTCGGCCGCCCCTGCCGCCAGCCCGCAGGAAGCGGCGCCGATGTAAATGAACGGGACCGGACTCCGGCCGAGAGCTTCCCATTGCGCCTTCGCCCTTTGGCGGCGTTCGTCAATCACTCGTTCATCGTTCATCGTTCATCGTTTCTCGTTCGAGGATTCCCTGGATCTTCAGGACCGACATCTGGCTATGGATCTTGTCGTCGAAGGCCACGACGGGAGCAAGAGCGCAGCAGCCAAGGCAGGCGACCCGGTCGAGATCGTATTTTCCGTCGGCGGTCGTCTCTCCCGTCTTGATGTTCAAGCGCTGCTGGGCCATGATGAGAATCTGCTCTCCGCCCTTCACGTGACAGGCCGTTCCCAGACAGATCTTGACATGATGCTCGCCCGGAGGATGGAATCGGAACTGGGCATAGAACGTCGCGACCCCGAAGATCTCATTCTCGGATATCTTCATCCATCGGGAGATGCTGCGAATGGCATCCTGGCGCAAATAGCCATCCTGTTCCTGCACTCGCTGCAGAACCGGGATGAGATCCTCTCGTTCGCCCTTGAATTCTTGTCGAAGCGCCGAAATGCCGTCGCGAGAGGTCATAAGAAAAGTCAGAAATCAGAATCAAGAATCAAGAAATCCGGACTTCCTGATTCATAATTCATACTTCTTACTTCCCCGAAAGATTACTGCGGGCTCGCTCAGCCGACCTTGAGCTCGCAGAGTCTCTTGGCCAGACTCCAGGTGTCTCCGTCGTAGCCGAGCAGTTTTATTCCGGCCCGGTTGGCCAATGCAACCACGTCGTCGGCCGGGATCCTGTTGCGGGAGAACACGACCGCCGCCACGTCCACGAGATTGGCGGCGGCGATCAGGTTCTTGTGCGTTTGCAGGGTTATCAACAAATGTCCCTCTTTGATGCCGATGATGTCGCTGACCATGTCGGAGATGTAGACTCCCATGATTTCCTTGTCGGCACCCTCGTTGAAGGTCTTGAGGCCCGTCTTCTTGACCAGTTCGGATACTCTCATCGCGTCCCTTTCTCCCGGGAAAATCAGAAGTCAGAAGTAAGAATTAAGAAATCCGGATTCCCAATTCCTAATTCATCCTTCATCCTTTCCTTGTTAGCTCTCAATACAGATCCGTCAAACCGACGTCCGCCAGCACGATTCCCTGACACACGTCAACCGACTTGCGCGAGCGGCAGGGAACGACGACGATCTTCTTGGCCGGATCCTTGATTCCATGATTGAAATACTCGTTCAACGCGCCAAGGCTCTTGAGGGGAATGCACTTCTTGGGGGAATGAGAAGTGTTCGCGCACAGCGCCACATACACCCAGGTCTTTTGACCCGGCTCCTGCGTGCCGGCGGCATAGACGCCGCAGTCCGGATTGCACTTCATGCAGAGCATGAGCGCCATGACTTCCCTCAATGGCACTTCAGCGGAGCACTTCTCGCATTTGAGGTCGAACTGCGAGGCCTGATAGTGCGCCAGGTGGCTCCAGAAATGCTCCCCTTCACGATAGTCGTCAATCGGCGCGCCCGGCTCCTGTGAGAAAAAGGAAATCCGGTTCCGGCAGTGGAAACAGCCTTCAATGACCAGATATCCCGAGCGAATATTGGTCATGGCCCATTGGTGATGACAAGCGGCTTTGCTCATAGGTACTCCCGCGTCACATTTCCGTCCTCGGTCAATCCCGAACATTGCACTGGCATGGTCCAATTCTAGTATTCGCGGGAGGGCGTGTCAAGCGGGCGGGCGAAGGTCGCGATTCAGGCTTATCTGACGGCCATCGTGATGAACTTGAAGCTCCTGGCCGGGCTTCTTGTCGCGCTCTGGAATTGGATCACCGAACGGATCATTTACCGGGAAGAAGCGTCAATCTCCGGTCGGTTCGGTCAGAACTGCGCAGACGGCTCACAGCCAATTGTACAAACTTGTACATATTCCAGCACAGCCCGCTCCAAGCTCAAGACCGGCAGTTTTCGGCCTAGCGCCCAGCTATTCAACAGCTTAGCAATCGAGCCGTTTCCAAAGGCAGTGCTCCCCCCATGCTCCCCCCCACTCTCCCCCGGGCGCTCCCCCACACGCTCCGGGGGACTCTCTAGGGGGCTCTACACCGAACGCCAGCCGCCATCCGCTGACCGCTCACCACTCCGTGAGTCTGTTTCGGGCTTGGGACTTAGAGCTTAGGATTTTGTTCGGACTCCGGACTTGGGATTTAAGTATTTCGCGCCTCACGCCAGCCCCCTGCTGTGACCGGATTCCGCCTGTGGCAACGCCCCTGTTCGGCGTTCTCCGCGATTCTCAGAGAAGAGTCTTTTACTATGGAGCTTGTGTGAATACTCGCTGCTGACGTGTCTCTCTGGCGGGGTTCTTGTTCCGGTCGACCTGTTTCTCGGCTCAGTCAGCCGAC
>Ga0209777_10006057_pt1 | contig 13725 bp, 13 predicted proteins | sample FrelakmetHBP12HB_FD_187147 | JGI IMG/M metagenome (GOLD analysis project Ga0209777, IMG submission 187147) | Freshwater lake sediment microbial communities from the University of Notre Dame, USA, for methane emissions studies -HBP12 HB (SPAdes)... | ecosystem: Environmental > Aquatic >...
AAAAAGCAAATATAAAAAAGAGATTGGAGAGATCTCCCGTGAATATCCCCACAAACGTTCCCTTTATATAGACTACCGGGATGTTGAACGGTTTGGCAAAGCAGGTATCGCACTCGCTGATGAACTATTGGAAAATCCAGGTAAGGTCCTTGAAGACGTCTGGGACGCAATAAAAAACAGCCAGCTGATCAGGATCAAGGATGGTAAAGAACCCCAAGGTATCAACATCAGATTCACCAATCTCCCAATAAAAGTCGGCATCCGCAATATCAGGTCAGATGATATCAATAAATTCCTCTCGGTTGAGGGTATCCTTCGCAAGACTACGGAAGTCAGGCCTCGTATTATTGAAGCAGCATTCAAATGTCCTGCAGGACATTTCACCATTAAAAAGCAGAAATACGGGAAATTCATCGAGCCGGAGGGGTGTGCAACTGACGGGTGTACATTCAAGAAACTGGAATTATTGCCCAAACGCTCGAAGTTTGTCGATTCCCAGAAACTGCGGATACAGGAGTCTCCCGAGGGACTCCGTGGTGGCGAGCAACCCCAGACACTTGATGTGGATGTGACTGATGACCTGTCCGGCAAAGTCGCACCAGGGGACCGGGTTGTAATCAACGGGATTCTCCGTTCTATGCAGCGGATCGTAAAAGGTGAGAAGAGTACAGTCTTTGACATTTTTCTGGAATGCAACTCCATCGAGATAGCCGAGAAGGAGTTTGAGGAGGTGGAGATCGATGAGAAAGATGAGGATGAGATTAAAACTCTTAGCAGCGATCCGATGATCTACCGGAAGATCACCCACTCAATTGCACCCACCATTTATGGAAGTGAGGATGTCAAAGAGGCAATCGCTCTCCAGCTTTTCGGGGGCATTGCAAAGGAGATGCCGGATGGCAGCCACCTTCGTGGCGATATCCATGTATTGCTAATAGGGGACCCTGGCATTGCAAAAAGTCAACTGCTCCGATATGTTGTAAAACTTTCACCACGGGCAATCTATACCAGCGGTCAGTCATCAACCTCCGCCGGTTTAACTGCAACCGCAGTCAAAGATGAATTCGGTGAGGGTCGCTGGACTCTGGAAGCAGGTGCCCTCGTCCTCGCAGATATGGGAGTTTGTGCGGTTGATGAAATGGATAAAATGCAGAAAGAAGACCGGTCTGCTCTGCATGAGGCAATGGAGCAACAATCCATCAGTGTCGCCAAGGCCGGGATAACTGCCACGCTCAAATCGCGCTGCGCCCTCCTTGGGGCGGCAAACCCGAAATACGGCAGATTCGACATGTATGGAGATATTTCCGACCAGATCAATATGCCCCCCTCCCTGCTTTCCCGGTTTGATCTCATATTCATCATGACCGACCAGCCCGAACAGAAGCGTGACCTCGCCATTGCCGAACATATCCTCAAATCACATGGAATCGGGGAACTGATTGCTCAGCACAGGAAGACACCGATCCCGGGTATTACTGATGAATACATCCAACAACAGCTCAAACCAGTGATGCCGGATATCGATCCCCCGCTCTTCCGCAAGTATGTCGCGTACTCAAAGCGATCCTGTTTCCCCATTCTGTCCAATGAGGCAAAAGATGCACTTGTCAGCTATTACCTCAAGCTCAGGGGGATTGCCGAGCCAAATAAGCCGGTACCGGTAACTGCCCGGCAACTTGAGGCGCTTGTCAGGCTTGCGGAGGCGAGTGCACGTATACGGCTCTCGAATTCCATCGAACAGCACGATGCTGAACGGGTAATCCATATCGTTGACGCCTGTCTGCGCCAGATTGCATACGATGCCAGAACCGGAAGCTTTGATATTGATAAGATAGCAACAGGCATATCCAAGGAGAAGCGTGATATCGTCCGCGTGATTAAGGATGCAATTCGTGACATTGGTGGTGAAGGAAGACGTGCTTCAAAGGATCAGGTTGTCGATCTCGTGGTGTCAAAAGGGTTTTCGCGGGATAAGGTTGAATCCGGAATCGAGATGCTCGTACGATCAGGAGAAGCAATGGAACCCAAACTGGGTATCCTGCAGCTGATTTGAGAAGGAGAGATAATGATACCTGACCGGGATAGTGCAATTTTTGAGGCCGGGATAAAGTTGGGAGCACTCTACCACCAGTGGGTTGGCACACCCATTTCACGGAAATCTGCTTCAAGTGTTGAGAGCGCTATTGAACAAGCGGTAATCCTCCAGCCATGTGTAGAAGAGATCACGGTCAGGCTTGATTGTAATCTGATAACAGAAAACAGGTTCGGGTACAGTGAACTGTCCGGGCTCATGTTTGACGTGGAAATCGTAACGCGTGTCGGGTTTACCTATTGCAGGGCACGGCTTGCTCCTAAAGACGGTTATCCTCTCATGCGGATTGTGGAGTGCTATGCAATCACCGAAATTTCCCGTCACTGATGATCACATCCATATTGACCCGGTAAACGGACGGGGGATAGAGGCAGCAAAAGACTTTTTACGGGCTGGCGGGACACATATCTTTCTTGTCTCAAAACCTTCCTGGTCACTGTCCGTCTATCCCTCATGCGGTGCAGACTATGCAGCAGTTTTTGATGAGACACTCCGCGTTGCAGGACTGATTGAAGAGATTGGCATTGTAGTATTTCCGGTTCTGGGGATTCATCCAGCTGAGATCAGCAGGCTTTCTGAACGTATGCCGTTACCAGAAGCTACTGATATTATGAAAGCCGGGATTGATTGTGCAGCAGCATACGTAAAGGAAGGAAAAGCAGTTGCCCTGAAAAGTGGAAGACCCCACTATGAGGTGATCCCGGAAGTCTGGACTGCATCCAATTTCATTCTTACCCATGCCCTGAACCGTGCTGTCGAATGCAGGTGCGCATTGCAGATCCATGCTGAAAGCGGTCCGTGTATGGATGTTGCAGATATGGCACGGAATGCCGGTTTCCCGGTAGAACGTTTGGTTAAGCACTATGGTTCTCCCGATACGCCACTCCATCCCTCACTTATCGCAAAACATGAAGCCATACCACTGCTGACACGCGAACGGCGGGCGTTTACCATGGAGAGTGATTTTATGGATGAGAACTCACGACCGGGGGCTGTGATCGGCCCAAAATCAGTACCCCGGTATACTTACCATCTGCTCCGGGATGGCATGATTACCGAAGAGGACTGTTTCCGGATCCATGCCGAAACAGTCGGAAGAGTCTATGGTGTGAGGATAACGCTTTAAAAAGTGTTACGACTCACCTTTTTTATGGCTCATCGTCATCTCACGTAAGTTTGATAGGGTATCAAATTTCGTTCCTGGTGTGTTTCACCTCTGATGGGATCGCTCGACCGCCTCATCGGGACCTCGCTGGGTAAGGCAGTTTTTGGGAATCGTGCTCATAAAAACTCCACTCGAACCACCACGGAGGTCCTACGTGGGGCGGCTCCGGTCATCGTATTCGGTGGTATGGGAATATAAGTTCCCATCTTTGTAATCCTCTTAATGCATGAGTTACCCACAAAAAACAGCAAAGAGCCTTTTTTATTCCCCACAGCCAATAGGTATTCAATGTTTTTGAAGGTTCATTGTTCACCGGGTACGGGTGATATCGTGGCAGTGTGCGATCGCGAATTGCTGAACACTACCATCAGCCACGGCGAGCTTTCTGTTCAAATCACCGAATGGTTCTACGGCAGCTGCCCTGCCAGTGAAGATATGGTAAGAGCCGCATTGAAAAAAGCAGGTAACATCAACCTTATGGGCAAACGTTCGGTGAGTATTGCTATTGACATGGGGCTCGTCACTCCGTCAGGCTGTATAATGATCGGGGAAATACCCCACGCACAGGTTTATTCGTTATGAGTATTCAGGATTTTTTCTGCCCAAAATGTGGAAAGCCAACGGAACATGAGGGGCTCTGCAGCCATTGCAGGATCGGAAATACTCCCTGGTTTGAATGTGATCGGCGCGTGAAGAGCACCCATTGTCCGAGCTGCGGTGCAATAAAACAGGTAAACACGTGGACAGACACTAACCGGGAACGGGCAGAGCTGGCACCTGAGCTCGCAAAGGCTGCAGTCCACTTCCACCCTGATGTCCGGAAACCATCAATGGATGTAATTGTTGAGGACAACACACTGAACCGCTCAACAGCGACAATTGTTCTGAAGGGATTGCTCTACAATACACCTGTTGAAAGCACATGTAGCGTTGAACTTATTTGGCATAAAGAGCAATGCGATCGCTGTAACCGGATAAGCGGGAGTTATTATGAGGGGATTGTTCAGGTCCGTGCTGATGGGCGACTCCCAGGTACATTCGAACTTCAAATGTCTGCAGGAATCGCGCAACAGGTAGAAGACTCCCTTCAGGCAGGGGGAGAACGTCTCTCATTTATCGTAGATATGAACGAAACCCGGGAAGGTCTGGACATCACTGTTGGATCCCAGCATATCGGGACACTTATCTCTCAGGGAATAATCGCCCAACTCGGGGGCAGGTTCACCACACATCCAAAACTGGTAGGGGAAAAAAACGGGAGACAACTCTACCGTATCACCTATTCTGTACGCCTTCCCCGGTTCCAGAAGCAGGATGTTGTTTTGAGCCACGGGCGGTATGTTGAGGTGATACGGGTTGAGTCAAACCATCTCAAGGTTCTTGATCTCGCTGAGGGTATACAACGCTCGATCCGTGAGGATGATGTAGAACGCTTTATAGGGAATTTGCGGAATACAGAGTCGGCATTGGTGGCGTATGCTGATGGTCACATCATGGGCATTCTTGATCCTATAACCTGCCAGACAAAAGAGTTCAGGAAACTGAAGTGGCTTGATGTCAAAGCCGGGCAACACCTACTTGTCCTTCGTGACGGTGATCATCTCGTTGTGGTCGGGTAAATAATGCGGGTAAGGGCAGTTCCAAAAGACAAGCTAATAGAGATCGTCAACGAGGACTGGGTTGACCCCACCCGGAGACCGTATGCAGAAGGGGACATTGCATGGGTTCCCGTCAGAGACGATGAATCCTGCGAACACGAGATTTTCCCCCGGATCCGGTACCAGGGTAAAGGTTTTTTTATGATTGGTGACGTTGCTGTCATCCGTGGTAAAAAACCCTGCCAGGATGACGTTGATGAGATCGTGGGTTTTCGTCACCCCAGGGGTGTGCTCTGGATTGAATCCCTTCATAATGCGACACGAACCCCCAGAACACAAATCCTCTGGGGGGATGCCGGAGAAGTACAACACCACGAGAACGGGTATACGTATTTTCTTGATCCCGGTAAAGTGATGTTTGCGCAGGGAAACCGAAGCGAGAAAATGCGGATTGCACAGCTCGTGCACAGGAGTGAAACAGCTGAAAGAGTAGCTGATATGTTTGCCGGTATCGGGTATTTTACCATTCCAATGGCTGGCAGCGGCGCCAGTGTTCATGCAATGGAGATCAATCCTGTCGCATTCGAATACCTGAACCGGAATATTGGCGAGAATGGCCTTTCCGGTCGGGTCAATAGTTCATTGGGAGATTGCCGGGATCTTTTAACCGGAACTTATGACCGGATCGTCATGGGACATTTTGATGCCATCTCAATGCTTCCGTCAGCGCTTTTGCATGTGCGTGTAGGGAGCATCATTCATCTTCATAGTATCGGCACAGTAGAGGTCCCGATAAAAGAGCAGGTAGAGGGCGCAGGTTTTTCTGCATCCATTCACGTACATAAAGTTAAGAAATACCGCCCACATGCCTGGCACGTGGTGCAGGACGTAACCATTTCATGACACGGGTACAAACGCTTGCCGGAAAACAGATCGTGATTGCCGTGACCGGAAGTATCGCTGCTGTTGAAGTGGTTAAGCTGATACATTCGCTTCGCAGGTGTGGAGCGGTGGTTCAGCCGGTGATGAGTCACGCAGCGTCATGTATAATCCAACCGGACGCGTTGACGTACGCCAGTGGGAGAGAGACCGTCACCCGGTTGTCCGGATGGGTCGAGCATGTAACCTATTGCGGGGATGGGGGGAGTGCCGATCTTTTACTGATTGCCCCATGCACAGCAAACACGCTCAGTAAAATCGCCTGTGGAATCGATGATACTCCGGTTACCACCTTTGCCACAACAGCACTTGGCAGCCAAAAGCCAGTCATCGTAGTACCTGCAATGCACTACAGTATGTACCGCCACCCTGCGGTAATCGAAAACATTGCAAAACTGAAACACTGGGGTGTGGAGATTGTTGATCCCTGTATCGAAGAAGGGAAGGCAAAGATTGCAGATTGCGAAGAGATTGTCCTCCGCTGCGAGCGTGCCATACTGGGCACGGCACTGTCAGGAAAAAAAGTAATTATCACCAGCGGACCCTGCCGGGAACCGGTTGATGATATCCGCGTACTGACAACACGGTCAAGCGGACAGATGGGAAGAGCGCTCGCGCTCCAGGCATTCCGGCTTGGTGCTGATGTCACTATAATCCACCGGGATACGTTTCCCTGCGTTAACAATGTTTTTGTGGAAACCGCAGATGAAATGCGATGTGCTGTCCACCGCTGTTTCTCAGAGATGGGCGCGGATATCTACATCAGTGCTGCGGCAATTTCTGATTTTGCACCAAAAAGAGTGAAAGGGAAAATCCCAAGTGGCAAACCCATAAATCTTTTACTTAAACCTCTCCCGAAAGTGCTTTCTGAAGTTACCCAGCAGTACAATTCTCTGAACATTGCGTTCAAACTCGGCAGGACTCCGAAAAAGATTGCAAAAGCGATGATTGCACAAGGCATTGCAATGGTGCTGATGAACACTCCGGAGAGTATGGGGAGCGCCCGTGGAGAATATATGCTCCTGACACGGAACAGGGAATTAGCGTTGAATGGTACAAAAGAGGAGATCGCCGATGCGATCTGGAATGCTGTTATTCAGGCACTGTAGAATTCCTTTTACTATGATATGAAATGCAGAGCACTGGTAAGATGACGGAGGGAACAGTGCCTGTTCCCCCATACCGCCCCTTCGCTTAGAGCGATGATGACGAATTACCTGTTCAGGAGTTATCGCATTCGGGGGAGCCACAGCGGCGGGGGTGAAACTCCCGTGAGCGTTTAGTGTGTTATTGAGCATTTCTACAGAGCCGTTATTCAGTGATTTAAGCAAAACTCTATTCTTATCCCGATTTCATTTTGCGCATAATAATAGCCTCGTTATCGCTTCTTATGAGACATTTTAGGTTTTTCCAAAGATAGTTTCAGGTTTGCTCCTATCGCTCAATTATTCATAGAACTGATTCCAGAATAAACACCGGGATTCTTTAATGAGGAAAAACGCCCTATCTTCTAAATAAAATCGTGCACCAATCCATGAAGCCAACTCACGTCGTCGCATTCTGTCCGGGTCATATTTCCGGCTATTTTAAAAAGATAGTGGGAGATACCATCGCAACCACCGGGAGTGTCGGAGCCGGGATTGTCATTAGTGAAGGAGTCACTGCAACGGTTGAACCATCGGACAGAACATCGATCTGCATCAAGCGCAGAAGTTCCACGGGAACATCATTTGATGTTTCTTCCGGATCACCACTGCTGGAGCATGTTATGACACATCTTAACGTGTCTGCATCTGTTGTCACAGAATGTACCCTGCCGATTGGTGCCGGATTCGGACTCTCTGCTGCAGCACTGCTTGCCACACTCACTGCCCTTAACCATCTTTTTGATCGGGGGATGAATACTGAGGAAATCGCTCAGTGTGCCCATGCAGCAGAAGTTGCCCACAGGACCGGGCTCGGAGATGTTGCAGCCTGCCAGAGAGGAGGGAGAGTCATAAGATCCGGCCCGGGGATTCATGGATTGATTGAACGGAGATTTGACATGCCTGAACCCTTATATGCAGTAAGTTTTGGACCAATCCACACGCCGAAAGTCCTGGGATCATCTTCACAGATGGAACGCGCATCCTCCGCTTTTCCTAAAACAATTCCGGAAAATGTCGAGGATTTTTTCTTTCTCTCGCGCCATTTTGCTGAGCATAGCGGTCTTATGACACGGGAGGTAGAAAAGGTTATCCGGCACTGTGATGGAGCAGGAGTGCTAGCGAGTATGACGATGCTGGGCAATGGTGTCTTTGCTTATGGCAGGAAAGCACGGGATGTGCTTTTACCCTTTGGTCATGTATATGAATTTTATGTGTCAGCTACTGGTGCACACATCATGGAGAACCTGTGATGATACCTGCCGATCACCCCCGCTATCGCTCACTCGTAACCCGTGAACGCCTCGCAGAATGCGTAAAAAAGGGAATTGTTGCGTGGGAGGGACTCACTGCCCATGGGCGCGGTGAAGCTTTTGATTATATGATTGGAGAGAGGACTACGAGCAGTGCCCTCAAAGCCGAGAGAACTGCCGCTGCATTACTCCTGACAGCCCGTCGCCCAGTTATATCGGTAAACGGTAATACGGCGGCACTTGGAGCGCATGAAATTTCTGCATTGCAGAAAGCATGTGGAGCCCGTGTTGAGGTGAACCTTTTCCACCGGACACAAGCACGTGTGATAATAATAGAGAATCTTCTCCGTGAATCGGGAGTAGATGTATTCTCTGGTGAAGCAGAGCGATTACTGCCTCTTTCCCATGACCGGGCCTGGTGCCGGCGCGAGGGGATGTTCACTGCGGATGTCGTACTCGTACCTCTTGAAGATGGGGACCGGTGTGAAGCTCTTGTCGATATGGGAAAGACGGTGATCGCTATCGATCTCAACCCTCTTTCACGAACCGCTCGATCAGCAACCCTTACGATCGTAGACGAACTGACCCGCGCACTTCCGCAGATAACCCTTGCCTGTCGTGAGATTTCTGAGCCTGAAAAAAAGAGTCTCATCAGTTCGGTTGACAATCATTATCTTTTGTCAGAAGCAATACGTGAGATGACTGATAGGTTGTCCCATGCTCTGGATTGAGAAATACCACCCGGAAAAACTTACCGACATCCTCGGGCAGGATCCGGTAATCCAGCACCTCTCTTCCTTTGCTGCATCCAAAAGCGTCCCCCACTTGATTCTTACCGGACCGCATGGAACCGGGAAAAGTGCGGCGATTGAATGTTTCGCAAAGATGCTGTACCAGGAAAACTGGGAGTTGAATACTTCGGTTTTCCAGACAGCTGATCTCTTTTTACAGGGAAAAACGTACCTCGAACAGGACGATCGATATGCCCATCTCTACCAGAAAAGCCAGTCCCTGATTACCAATTTTAAGTATATCATTAAATGGTACGCTTCACTCCGTCCGCTTGATGCGGAATTCAAGCTGATGGTTTTTGAAGATGCCCATACACTCACAAAGGATGCACAGCAGGCGTTGCGAAGGATTATGGAGCGTGCAAGCACTACCTGCCGGTTTATCTTTTCAACAACGAACCAGAGTGCACTAATCCCTCCTGTCACGTCCCGCTGCCTGCCACTCTTCTTTTCACCCGTCGACCAGAATGTCATGCTCCGCCATCTTCGTATGATCAGAGAAATGGAAAATTCGGGAATGCATCCCTGTTCTGACGATGATCTTGAATTGATCGCACAGGTAGCACAGGGCGACATGCGGCGGGCAATCCTGCTCCTTCAGGTCGCTCTTGAAGCGGGACGATGCCAGGATCTCTTTGTGATTGCCCAGTCAGAAACAGCAAACGTAGCCGCTTCTGCCATTGATGCCCTCAAAAATGGTGATGTGCGCAATGCGATCCGCCGTCTTGAGTCCCTGATGATTGACTACGGGCTTTCAGGTAGTGAAGTGTTCTCTGAAATTCGTACCATTACGCAGCGCGAGTATAATGATCCCTCTCTTGCAATTGCGCTTGCCGACGCTGAGTTCCGCTTACGCCATGGAAATAACGAATTCGTCCAGATTGGGGCATTTGTTTCCGGAATCCGTGAGGTCTTCACATGAGTGCTTCCCGGCAGAAGAAAATCCAGGAGCACTACGATACTATTGCCGATGTATATGATCACCATTATGACCAGCCACGGGGACGATGCTATCATACCCATATAAGCACCTCTATCATGAGTGCTCTCCCAAAAGATGGAAAACTCCTTGACATCGGATGCGGGACAGGCCTCTTTGTTGAGAGGTATATTGAGGCCGGCGGAAGTGCCATTGGACTCGATATCAGCAGAAAAATGATCGAACAGGCACGACGCAGGTGTGTAGCATGCGATTATACCATCGGGACCGGGGAGAAAATCCCTTTTTGTGACAATACATTTGATGCGGTCTCCAGTCTGCTTGTGTTCAGTTATGTTAAACATCCCGAAACGATGCTGAACGAAGCATTCCGGGTTTTGAAGCCCGGCGGTAAAATCGCAATCTGCACGCTGGGAAAGAAACTCCTCACCCGGGGAATCCCGGCCATCTATCAGATCGGCGAAAAGATGAACGTAAACCATGTCGTTATGAAAGACTTTGGGGAGCACTATTATGACCGGGAGGAAATGGATGGCCTCTTCACTCATGCGGGATTTTCAGATATTTTGGTTAAATGGTGTTCCTTTGCCCATATCGACATGATCGATCCACTTTTCCTTCTTGCTCAGAAGATTGAACCATTCATTGAGAAGCGCGTTCCTCAGCTTGCCTATAACATCTGTGTGAGCGGGGAAAAACCTCGAATTTGAAAAAGTTTAGGGGTCTTCTCCACCAGATTTTTCAAAACGCGCTGTTTTTTCTGTATCGCAGCTTCTGAGGCACGCAAAACTCCCTCTTTCATTTCGTCGAAATCACGCATAGTGGTGTCAACAACTTTTTTCACCGGCGTATATGCAGATTCCCGGAACATGGGTGAGAAATCAGATTCCTTCCCGCCAACCATAAGAACAGATTCGGGCTTACCTTTTTCAACATACCCAATTTCATGCATCGTCACTCCTGCAGATTTCACTACTTGGCAGATCTTTGCTGATACTTCAGGAGGTGCGGCAATGAGGAGCGCATCCAGTGATACCCCCAGATAATCTATCTGTAATTCTTCGAGCATGGCCCGTACATGGGATTCCACCAAACTCCCAATCGCATTTTCATCAATAATGATACGGCATCCGGCAGTCTCGGCCATCTCAAACGCATCACCCCTCAACCCGCCATTTGTTACATCAGTCATCGCGTGGATCCGCGGGAAGACATCACTCTTCATGAGCGTTTCGCAGGCAACAAGAAAATTAAGATTAATGGTCTGCTCCACAACATCGGGAAATCCTGAATAGATTGCCGCAGTCGCAATAGTCCCTCCACCAGCCCCCTCAGTCATCAGCAGGACATCACCAGGCTGCGTTGCTTTCCGGGCAGTAAGGTGTTCAGCGACACCTACGGCCCCCACGCAACCGGTAAGACGGCTGCCAAGCACCATATCGCCACCGATACGGAGAGTGGAACCTGTGACAAGCGGCACATCCATCGCTTCTCCAACAGTTGTGATACCGGCAGTGTATTCAAAAATTTTTGCCACATCGCCATCGTCAGCAACATGAATATCTGAAAAAAGCATAATCGGTTTTGCCCCCATTACATAGACATCCCGGAGAGTCGCGCGTGTAACATGGAATCCTGCAAGGAACGGATAATCGGAAAGGCGGGAATGCATTCCGTCGACAGTACATATGATATAGTTTCCTCCGGCACATACAGCACCGGCATCATCCATTTCATCTACCCCGACAGAGGCCGAGGTTTTACCGATGATACGGGCGATTTGGCGATGGGCAAAAAAATCCCCTTTTCCCCGAGATCCGACGCCGAACTCACCCATATGTACACCAGCAGGTATCAGTTCAAAAAAATCACCTGTCAGACCCCGGGTATTCTTCACTTCATCAATCACCGCACGGGCAAAAGCGGATGCATAGGAAGGCTGCACGTTTTTTATTTCGATGATATGATCAGCCAGGCTTTTTTGTAAGGCATCTTCATCTGTTCCGTCTACAAGTCTTCTGCGAACATACTCCTCAACATCCATAGGTTTCTGTACGTGCGAGAGGCATAAAAAAGCGGGGGATATTCGGGTAAAATCTAAAAAAAATCTGATTACTATCTTAAAAGAACACCCATAACCTGAGAAAAACTTCTTAGGGCATCATCAAACTTCCCGATCTTTAAAAGAGAAAGCCCCTTTATCATACCTGTGCGTGCATCCTTCGCGTCTATGTAAAATGCCTGATCAAAAGCCCGTGCCGATTCTTCAAGTCTGCCGAGCATGAAGCATGAATTGCTCATCACGACCCATGCATCAGCTATCGTGGGATTAACTTCGAGAACGCTCTCAAGACAGCGGATCGCCTCTTCATGGTTGCCAAGCAGACTGAGTGAGAGTCCTTTGCGATAGAGGGCGATTGCGTTCCCGGGTTCGATGGAAAGGGCACGATCGAGAACATCGATCGCTTCCTGATACCTTTTTAAGTTTATCAGGGCTGTCCCTTTATTGATCAGCGCAGAAAAATAAAAAGGATAAATTTTAAGGGCCCGATCGTAGCAAATGATCTCTTCATCGTACCATTTCAGCTTTCCAAAGGCATATCCCCTGTTTACCCACGCTGAAAGATAGCGTGGCCTGAGTTCCAGTGCCCGGTCACAACATCGGATCTCCGCTTCGAATCTTCCCAGCATCCCCAAAGCAACGCCCTTATTATTCCATGCTGCTGCATTTTCAGGGTCGATCTGCAATGCCCGCTCACAACATTTTATTTTATCCTCAAACCTGTCGAGCATTCCGAAAGCAAATCCCTTAAAATTCCATGCATCAACACAGTTTGGATCAAGTGAGATTGCTTTTTCGCAACACTCGATCTCTTCTTCATACCGACCCAGTTTTCCAAGGGTAAAACCCTTGCCGACCCAGGCGAGTACACGATTTGGATCAAGTGAAAGTGCTTCAGAAAATGCCAAAAGCGCTTCCTCGTGCCTTCTCTCCCGGCCAAGGGCGAGACCCTCAAGATAATAATCCCCGTCTTTCTCGGGGGACTGCTTATTTTCTGAAATTTCAGGTGATTCACTCATGTAAAGGAAATCCATGGAAGGAAACAGGTTTACTCAACAAATGCTTAGTGCAGCTGATATTTATGTTAACGGATTAAAAAAATATTCGTTAGAAACATTCCCCCTAGGACAGGTCCCTGCATAAATCAGTTTTCTCCTTTTTTAAACAAAACAGGGAGGAGTTGTTTTTGTTGAGACGAGTCAATTCCAGTAGGGTTATATTCCTTATCAATTTATGTAGCATCATTGTACCCTCAACACATGCAGGATGATGCATCATCATATCCAATCGGCGTGATCCTCATGATTGCGATCACGTTCCTTCTCGCTCTTCTCGTTCTTCTTATGCTCCAGATTCAGCCATTGGCATGGAATATGGAAAGGGAGATCCCAGTAATTTTTACGATTACTTCCATTCAGAGTGTTGACGAACTAACAGGACATCTGAATTACGATAGTCGTGTGCTTCTTCTCCATACCGGTAAAGCAGACGTTCAGAACAAAAATCTTAAGGCAAGATTCTTAAAAAACGGACAACCGGTATCCTGCACTATCGCAACCATGAATGGACATGATTTCATCAGCACGTCTCATACCGGTGTCCAGTGGATGGGAGGTTCCGGGTGTTCCGGGGCAACATGGAGCCCCGGAGAGCAGATCTGTATTGATTTCTCTGATGGAACATTTCATCCGGGTGATAGAGTACAAATGGATATTATCGACAAAGTTACAAATGTAACCA
>Ga0209777_10006058_pt1 | contig 13723 bp, 10 predicted proteins | sample FrelakmetHBP12HB_FD_187147 | JGI IMG/M metagenome (GOLD analysis project Ga0209777, IMG submission 187147) | Freshwater lake sediment microbial communities from the University of Notre Dame, USA, for methane emissions studies -HBP12 HB (SPAdes)... | ecosystem: Environmental > Aquatic >...
AAGACCCGCTCGAACTCGGCCTGGGCTTCGGCTGCCGCTTCGGCCGAATGGTAAATGGCGACGATCTCCCGCCCGAGGCGCTTCTTTGCGTCCATCGGGTGAAGCTTACCCGAGGCCAGGTCGGCCTTGATCCGGTTTATTTCCTCCATCGCGACGTCCGTGCACAGCTCGAAGAAGTCGGGCATCATCTCGTCCGAGATCGACATCAGCTTGCCGAACATCTCCTTGGGCGATTCGGTGATCCCGACGTAGTTGTCGAGCGACTTGCTCATTTTCTGTACGCCGTCCAACCCGGTCAGGATCGGCATGAACAGTCCGACCTGCTCCTCCTGGCCATACTGGGTCTGCAGGTCGCGGCCCATCAGGATGTTGAACTTCTGGTCCATCCCACCGACCTCGACGTCCGCGTTCAGGAATACCGAGTCATACGCCTGGCAGACGGGGTAAAGCAGCTCGTGCATGCTGATCGGACGGCCCTCGGCGAGGCGAGTCTCGAAGTCGTCGCGTTCGAGTATCCGGGCGACGGTGATTTTCGAGGCGATCTTGATGACGTCAGCGAAGCCCAGCGGCCCGAGCCACTGGCTGTTGAAGACGACCTTGGTTTTCTCGGGATCGAGGATCAGGCAGTATTGATCGTAATACGTCCGCGCATTTTCCTTGATTTCTTCGTCGGTGAGCTGCGGCCTGGTGGCTGTCTTTCCGCTGGGGTCGCCTATGGACGCCGTGAAGTCACCAATAATAATATAGACCTCGTGGCCGAAGTCCTGGAACTGCCTCATTTTGCGCAGCACGACCGCGTGGCCCAGGTGGATGTAAGGAGCCGTCGGGTCCAGCCCCAGCTTGATCCTCAGGGGCCGGCCCTCGTCGCGCGCCTTCTTGAGCTTTGTCTTGAGCGCGTCCTCGGGCACGATCTCCAGTGTGCCGCGCTTTATTGCCTCGAATTGCTCGTCAATGGTCACTTGTTCTCTCCACGTTAGATTCTGCATTATCGTAACACGAAGCGCGCGAGATGGTCAATTACCGATTTTGGATTTAGGAAGGGAGGGCGAGGCTCCCGCCGAGCCGCAAGCCGTAAGTGCTCACGGTTCGTGAGTATCACGTCATGCTGAACTTGTTTCAGCATCCAGGCTACGAAGGGGTGGACCCTGAAACGAGTTCAGGGTGACGTGTTGCCGCACGTAGTACTTACCAAGAGTGAGCACTTACGTCGAGGAAGGGTAATCGCCGCGAATGGCGTAGATAAACATGAGAAACACCGCGAGGTACGATTACATGGACAAAGTGAGACTGGGAATTATCGGCGTGGGCGGTATGGGCTGCTTCCACGCGGACTACATAAAGAATGGCTGCATCGATGGCTGCGAGCTTGTCGCCGTCTGCGATATCGACCCCGACAGGCTCGTTGCGCATTCGGGGCTCAAGCAGTATCCCGATCACAAATCCCTGATCGAATCCGGCGAAGTGGATGCCGTGCTGATCGCGACCCCGCACTATGCGCATACGTGGATAGGTATAGACGCTCTCAACGTGGGGCTGCACGTGCTTACGGAGAAACCGATCTCGGTCCACGTGGCCGACTGCCGGCGCCTGATCGCCGCTCACACCGCGAACCCCAAGCCTGTCTTCGCCGCGATGTTCAATCAGCGAACGGTGCCGGCACATCGCAAGGTAAAGCAATTGATCGACATGGGCGAACTCGGCGAAATCCAGCGCATAAACTGGATCATCACCGACTGGTTCCGCACGGAGGCGTATTACGCCAGCGGCTCGTGGCGCGCGACGTGGAAAGGCGAGGGCGGCGGCGTCCTTTTGAACCAGTGTCCCCACCAGCTCGACCTCATGCAGTGGCTCTTCGGGACGCCCACCAAAGTCAGGGCATTCTGTGGCGTCGGCGCGCGGCACGATATCGAGGTCGAGGACCAGGTCACTGCGTATCTCGAATACGCCAACGGCGGGACGGGTGTGTTTGTCACCACGACGGGCGAAGCCCCCGGTACCAATCGCCTTGAAATCGCCGGAGATCGGGGCCGGGTGATAATCGAGAGCGACAAGATATTATTCAAGCGCAATGAGACGCTCGCCAGCGAGTTTTGCAAGACATCATCCGAGTGTTACGTCGGCCCGCCAACCTGGGATATCGAGATCAACGTGCCGCCCAGCCCAATGCAGCAGCACATGACCGTGACCCAGAACTTTGTGAATGCGATACTCAAAGGCGAGCCGCTCATAGCTCCGGCGGAGCAGGGCATTAACTCCGTCGAACTCGCAAATTCCATGCTTTACTCATCCATGAAGAATGTCACCGTCGAACTGCCTCTGGATGCCATCGCTTACGAGCAGATGCTCCAGGGCCTGATCGCCATCTCCCGCTATCCGAAGACCGAGGCGAAAGTGGTGAACAGGGACATCAGCAAGTCTTTCGGGCATTGAGGGGGATCATGAGAATCAGCCAGGTCGCGGCACAACTCTATACCCTTCGGGATTATATACAGACGCCGCCCGAGATCGCGTCGACCCTCAAACGCGTCCGCGAGATCGGCTATACGGCCGTCCAGATAAGCGGGATGGGGCCGATTGATGAGGAAGAACTCGCGCGCATCTTCGATGGCGAGGGCCTGGTCTGCTGCGCGACTCACGAACCCGGCGACCTGATCATTTCCCAGCCTGAGATGATAGTCGAGCGTCTGGAGAAGCTCAACTGCCAATACACGGCCTACCCGTATCCGGCGGGAGTGAAGCTGGATACCGTCGAAGATGTCCGCGCCTTCACCTCCGGCCTCGATGCAGCGGGTAAGGTGCTTTTCGATTTCGACAAGACGCTCTGCTACCACAACCATCATATCGAGTTCCGCCGGATCGGGGGCCGCACGATACTCGACGCCATCTATTCCGACACCGACCCCCGCTGGGTCCGGGGCGAGATCGATACTTACTGGGTGCAGTATGGGGGAGAGGACCCGGTCGCGTGGTGCGAGCGCCTCAAGGGCCGCCTGCCGCTTCTGCACATGAAGGACTACGCCATCGGCTCCGACAACCAACCCGTCTTCGCCGAGATCGGCGGCGGCAATCTGGACTGGAAACGCATAGTCGCCGCAGCCGAATCATCCGGCTGCGAGTGGTTCATAATCGAGCAGGACACCTGCCCGGTTGACCCATTCGAGTCGCTGAAGATCAGTTTTGACTACGTGAGGGACCACCTGTGTTCATAGCGCCGGTTGCTCCCTCTCCTGGGGGAGAGGGTTGGGGTGAGGGCGCACCAACTACCCCCTCTCCTGGGGGAGAGGGTTGGGGTGAGGGCGCTCTGTATTTCCGAAGCAACTGAGCTCTCAAACACTGTCATTCCGAACGAATGTGAGGAATCTGCTTTTTCCCTTCGCGTTTTCGCTCATTTCGCCCTTTCGCGATTCAAGAAAATGAGGAAATGAACCATGCCCTACCTTACCGGCTTCGCTGACGAAGCAGCTAATGATATCGACGGCCAGATCAGGGCCACGAAAGAACTCGGCTGGGCCAACATCGAGTCCCGCAATATCAATGGCGTCAACATCCACGACATCTCGGACAGGGAGTTCGATGCCGTTTACGGCAAGCTCCAGGACGCCGGGGTCAAGATCAACTGCTTCGGATCCGCGATAGCCAACTGGGGCAAAAAGATCACCGAGCCGTTCGATTCGTCTCTCGCCGAGACCCGCCGCGCGATTCCTCGAATGCAGAGACTCGGCACGAAGCTCATACGCATTATGAGCTTTGCCGTGATTCCCGACCGGGAGCCGGACGATCAGATGGAGGAAGAGCGCTTCCGCCGCGTGCGCGAATTGCACAAGATGTTTACCGATGCCGGGATCGAGCCAGTCCACGAGAACTGCATGAACTACGGCGGGATGGGATGGACTTACACCCTGCGGCTGCTGGAGAACGTCCCCGGCCTGAAGCTCGTTTTCGACACCGGCAACCCCATCTTTACCGACGACCGCACCAAGGCAAAGCCCTATCCAAAGCAGTCCGCCTGGGAGTTTTACACCCACGTCAAGGACCATATCGTCTGCGTCCACATAAAGGACGGTGCCTGGGATGCGGCGAATGACAAGGCCGCGTTCACCTTCCCCGGCGAGGGTGACGGCGATGTCCGCCGCATCGTCACCGATCTGCTGGCGAACGGCTATGAGGGCGGAATCTCCATAGAGCCTCACCTGGCCGTCGTCCACCACGATCCGACCATTACCTCCGAAGAGGGTATTCGTTATGCCAATTACGTGGAGTATGGGAGGCGGATGGAGAAGATGATCGAGGAGATAAGGTGAACGGACTGCTGGATCAGGATGACCGCTGCCCTCATGTGTGAGGCGACATCTTTTGTTCCCGGCAATATATATCATTGACAAGACCGAATCACTGAGCTATACTGTGGCATATACGGTGGCAGCGTGCAACCATACAATGGAACCTGCTAGTCTGCGAACCATCAACTTTGTAAAGGAGTGCGAGCATCATGGCTAAAGTCACGTTAATCATTGCCGTTCTAGCAGTAGTAATCACAGTGTGTCCCGGATGTGGTGGTGGCGGCGGTTCCGCTTCAATTCCGACGTCAGCTACTATCCGGCAAATAGCTAGCGGCAACCAGGTAGTGTACAACGTTTCGGGCACAGCCTCCAGTGGTGCGCAGTCTGGACCCGTCACCGGAACAACTACTATGACGGCATATGCGGATACAATCACGCCTATTGTAGGCAACAGAGCTTTCCGACTCGTAACCGAACTGGACCTGACCTACAACGGGACGCACTATCCAGTGAATGGCACCAGCTACATTGAACAGGATGCTAGTGGCACCATCTACGACACGGGCTCTGAGGGCGAGAGATTGGCGAGCGCGACGGCGGCACCCGTGATGTACGCGAGCCCGATCGCGACGGGGCAGACACACTCCTTCACGTCAACTTACTCTGATCTAGTTGTCGAGCAAAATGACTACGTAGTGTTGGGCAAGGAGGCGGCAGCCGGCTACGAGAGCTACAAAGTTCATTCCACTTGGAGTTCCGGCAGCACCACGGGGAGCGGAGACGATTGGCTGGTTCCCGACCTTGGCATGCCAGTCAGGATGACGGTGACAACCATGGATAGTGGTATAGTCTTCAGCCTGACAGCTACTATGGTTTCCAAGAACTTCTAAGAGTGCTGCCCGGGTAAGAAGAATGGCCCCGCCTTCCTGCTGCCCAGGTGGGGCCTTCGGTTGTACGTGCCTGCCAACACCGGCGCGTGTACCCGGGGGCCCCGGCTCAGGTGTCGGGGCCAGGCAGAACCGGTCACGTGTGCTTCCGTGGTTCCGCCTCGCACTCGCGGAATTGTTGTACACAATCATCCTCTGACTGCGGCTGATTCTCCTTCACGGCAATGAACTTTTGCATCGGGCTGCTCGTTTCAGAACAGCCCCGTGCTCAGATACCTTTCTCCGGTGTCCGGCAGGATCACGACTATCAGCTTGCCCGCGTTCTCTTCGCGCTTCCCCACCTGGATAGCCGCGTATGCCGCCGCGCCGGAGGATATGCCGACCAGCAGCCCCTCGCGCCTGACCAGGTCGCGCGCGGTTTGCTGCGCGTCATCGTCCGCGATGGTGAATACCTCGTCCAGCACGCTTGTATTCAGGACTTCGGGGACAAAACCCGCGCCTATCCCCTGTATTTTGTGTGACCCCGGTTCGCGCCCGGACAACACAGCCGAAGCCGCCGGCTCGACGGCAACCACATAGAACCCCGGCTTGCGGGACTTGATGACCTCGGCGACACCTGTGACCGTGCCCCCGGTCCCGACCCCGCCCACGAGTATGTCCACCTTGCCGTCCGTGTCGTTCCAAATCTCCTCGGCGGTGGTCTTCCTGTGGATTTCAGGGTTTGCCGGGTTCTTGAACTGCTGGGGCATGAACGCGCCCGGTATTTCGGCGGCAATCTCCTCGGCCTTTCGCACGGCCCCGGTCATTCTTTCAGAACCCGGCGTCAGCACCAACTCCGCTCCGTAAGCCGCCAGCAGCGCCCGGCGCTCGACGCTCATGGTCTCCGGCATGGTGAGGATCAGTTTATATCCTCTCACCGCCGCGACAAGCGCAAGCCCGATGCCTGTGTTCCCACTCGTCGGCTCCACAATCACCGAGCCCGGGCCCAGCAGGCCCTTTTCTTCCGCGTCCTTTATCATCGCATAACCGATGCGGTCCTTGACGCTTCCGCCGGGGTTGAAATACTCCAGCTTAGCCAATATCTCCGCGCGTGAACCTTCCGCGGCCCGGTTCAACCGCACCAGCGGAGTCCGGCCTATCAACTCGGTAAGGTCATTGGCAATTCTTGTCATCGATGCGCCTCCTCTTCGCGCTCGCGGTCTATCGACTATGGGCCCTGACTTGCCGCGATAGCCTGCCGCAGGTCCGCGATGATGTCATCCGGGTTCTCAAGGCCGATGGAAAGGCGCACCAGGTCATCGGTCACGCCGGTCGATATCTGCTCCTCGGGGCTCAACTGCTGATGAGTGGTCGTGGCCGGGTGGATGATCAAGCTTTTCGCGTCGCCGATGTTCGCCAGGTGGCTGAACAGCTTTACGTTGTCTATCAGTTTCGCGCCCGCCGCCCGGCCGCCCTTGATGCCGAACGTGATGATCCCGCCGAAACTGTCCTTTAGAAACTTCTTCGCGTTGGCGTGGTTGCGATGGCTTTCGAGGCCGGGATAGTTGACCCAGCTTACTGATGGATGCTTCTCAAGCCACCCCGCGACCGCCAGGGCATTCTTGGAGTGTTCGCGAACTCTCAGCGGGAGCGTTTCCAGCCCCTGCAAGAACAAAAACGCATTGAAAGGAGAAAGACAGGGCCCAATGTCCCGCAGAAGTTGAAGGCGCGCCTTGATGATATATGCTATCCCCGGCATAACGGCGTCATCGTGCAGCCCGAACGCAGCCCACCAATTCACCCCGTGATAAGAAGGATCGGGCTGGGCAATCTCGGGGAACTTGCCGTTGTTCCAGTTGAACTTGCCTGATTCGACTATCGCGCCGCCGATGCTCGTCCCGTGGCCGCCGATGAACTTGGTGAGCGAATAGACCACTATGTCAACGCCCACTTCGATGGGCTTCAGGATCAACGGGCTGACCGTGTTGTCCACCACGAACGGAATTCCGTGCTTGTGGGCAATGGCGGCAATGGCGGGGAAATCGTCGACGTTGTTGCCGGGGTTGCCGATCGACTCGGTGTAGACCAGCCGCGTGTTCTCATCGATTGCCGCATCGATTGCCGCGAGGTCCGAGCTGTCGACAAACCGGACGTCTATTCCCATCTTGGGCAGGGTGTAATGGAACAGAGTATATGTCCCGCCATAGAGATAGCACGTCGAGACGATGTTCTGGCCCGCCCGGGTAATGTTCAATACGGCCAGCGTGATCGCCGACTGACCCGAAGCGACCGCCAAAGCCCCGGTCCCGCCATCCAGCGCCGCGAGCCTTTTTTCCAGCACGTCCGTGGTCGGGTTCATGAGGCGGGTGTAGATATTGCCGAACTCCTTGAGCGCGAACAGGTTGGCTGCGTGTTCGGTGGAGTCGAACACATAGGAAGTAGTCTGATAGATCGGCACCGCGCGGGCACCGGTCGCGGCATCGGGGACTTGCCCCGCGTGCAGAGCCAGTGTCTCGTCTTTTGGTGGTTTTGCTTCACTCACTTTAGTTGCCTCCGTTCGTTTCATGAATCGTCCGTTGGCCTGGTCGAATGGCAGGGCCGGAAAGTCTCCGCGCCGCCATCCATGTATTTTATATAGATCGATTGGTTCCGCTCGCTCAGCCCGCCCTGTGTTGTCTCGCCCTATTTCTCATCGGGCTGTTTCGCGAGTCTGTCGAACTGGGCCAGAATCTCACCTTCCGAGTACACTCCAACGTGGCGGGACTCTTCCTTGCCCCGTTTGTTTGAGAAGATGAACGTGGGCGCCTTCTCCACATTGTAAGTCTTCAAAGCCTCGGGTTGGTTGTCGATATTCGCAACCTCCACTTGGTACTTGTTGCGGTATTCCCACTTAAAGGCGATAATCGAGGATTCCATCCGGCGCCACTCAACGGAATGCTTGGAGGCTACTATGGTCAGCTTCGGCGTAATGCCGAGGAAATTGCCAAAACCGACGACTGCCGTGCTTCCGATCAGAACTGCCAGGCCGACCGCAACGAGGCGATGCGTGCGCTTGCTCGCGCCTTTCCATTCGCTAAGTGCAATTCCCCACAGGGTGCTGAAGATGATAATGCTCGACATGTGCAGGGTCCAGCTTGAGAAGCCGTACTTGCCCATCTTCGTCGTACCCATGCTGTAGAAGAAGAACTGGAAATACCAGGTCACGCCCGCGATGGCGGAGAACACGTAGTTCGACAGCCTCGGGATGCCGACCTCTTTGGCCACTCCAGTCTTCTCCGCGATGCCCACGGCCACGGCTTCCGAAGGATTGTCTATCGCATCCAGCCCGACCATCTCATCCTGCCTTGCGAACTCATCAGAGGGGCACGTAATCCTCTCTCCCTTCGCATCGACCACGCATCTGCTGGTGAAATGATCGCGCCACGTGCCGTTCTTGACACTGAGGAGCATGCACCAGATGAAGTTCGTGGTGAACCCACCGGCAAGCACGACAATCAGCATCGGCAGATTCTGGAAAAGCTCCAGGTTGGGGTTTCTGGAGTGCAGCAGAGCGCATGCCTTGTCGCAGATGGGCTGTCCGGCTGCAAATCCATAAGACATACCGGCGCTCATAATCCCCGAAAATGTCGCTACCAGCAGACCCTTGGTGAAGTTGAACTCCTTGATGGCGGCCTTCTTCTGCTCTTCCGGCATTTCGCGTTCTTTTGATCGCCCGGCCAGACCGCTGATGCCGATGCCGATCAGGCAGACGAGCACGCCCAAAAGCACCACCTGGCCGGAATTCGTGTGTATGACCCCAACTATCTTGCCTGAAAATATCGGCGGCATCAGAGTCCCGAACGCGGCGCAGTATCCCAACGCGATCGCCATCCCGAGCGCGATCCCGAGATAGCGCATCGTCAGGCCGAACGTCAGCCCGCCGGCCCCCCACATGGCTCCGAACAGAAACGTCCACATCAGCACTTTGGCGGGCTGGTGGGTTATGATCGAGACAACTCCGGGCCCGACTATCAACAGCGCCAGCACCCACGGCGCGATGATCCAACTGAACACCCCGCCGGTCAGCCAGTATGTCTCCCACGCCCAATGTTTCACTTTTCTGTAGGGCACATAGAAACTTGCGGAAGCCAGCCCGCCGATGGCGTGCAAAATGACTCCAAGAAATGGGTTCGGACTCATAGGGAACTCTCCTCCAGGTAATGCGCTCGATCAAACCCCAACGCGGCCAACTCACGTTCGCAATTGTGTGAGCGCACGTGCGATATGTTTGCTTGCACGAATAATATCACGGCGGGTGTGCGCAGTCAAGATAATTGGTGAATATGCTTCGGGACACGCTTTTCGTCCCGAAGCTGGTACCTGCGAAGTGACCCTTCGGGACGAAAAACAGTCCCGAAGCATAGCCACCCCGGAATTGCAACTGCACCAGCGAAAACAGGGACTGTCCCAGAGCGTCAGCGGGGTGGACTGTCCCTGCTTTCGCGGCCGCACGAAGAACCGTTCCCGTAAGACTGAACTGACACGTGGATGGGTCGTACAAGGAAAAAGGAGAGGATCTGCTCCATCCTCTCCTCGAGCCAGGTGTCTCGCCTGCATCAGGCTTGCTTGGGCCTATCCACCGATGGCTGCCCGGCCGCCTTCTCTCTCTTGGTCTGAACGTCGGAGATTCTGGCGATTGCCTGAGCGAACACCACCGGGTCTGTCCGCCGATTTCTCGGCTCGCGGAGCAGGCTTTGCAGATTAATACTTACCATCTCGCAGCTCACTCCCCCCGGCAGGCGGTACCGGTATCATTTCTCAGACGACAAATCAAGCCCGGCGGTTCCGCTCGCCGACATGTTTCTTGTAGGAAGGAAAACTGGCCCGGATTACTCGTGATCCGCGATAGGATTCGGCATCGGGGCCGGCGCGGACGACTCAGTTTGACGCATCTCGATCCCCGCTGGTAACATGAGAGTCCAAGGAGAGAGTATTGGGACCAGTAACCGCAATAGTAATCGCCTCGGCTGCCACCGGTGATCCGGCGTTGGCGGGGTATTCGAGCAACGGATCCAAGTCACTCATAGACATCAACGGCCGCCCGGCGGTTCTTTACGTATTGGAGAACCTGCGGGCCTGCGAGCGCGTGTCGAATATCGCGCTGGTTTCGGACCGGATGACTTACGAATTGGTGGCCGGCGCTGATTTCTTCGTGGAAGCTTCTGCCAGCGAACCCCAGGATGTAATGCGAGCGGTACGGGCGGCGGGTGATTCCGAGCGATGCCTGATCATGCCCGGCGATCTACCGCTGGCCTCGTCCGATGCGATCGCCGATCTGCTGCGTTACGCGCCGGATTGCGACGTGGTATATCCGGTTGTGGGTGAGACCGATATGCGGGAAGTGTATCCCGGCAAGCGGGCGTTTTACATTGGTACCAAGCAAGGACGATTTACCGGTTCGGGCGCGGTGCTTTTCAAGCCGGAGGCCGCGCTTTTACGAGAGGAACTGATCACAGACATCCTGAATGCCCGCCGCAACCCGAAATCCATGATCGGCCTGCTCGGGGCGGGTCTGGCGATCAGGTTGATGTTCGGCAAGCCCGCTATCGCTGATTTCGAAATCCAGCTTTCCAAAGCGCTGGGCGCGACGTGCCGCGTGTTCATCAGCCATTATCCGGAGTTGGTTTACTCGATAGACTCCCCCGAGGACATCGAGTTGATGGCAAGCGAACTAAGCTGAGAAGGGAGAGTTATGAGTTTTGAATTATGAATTATGAATGAGGGGAAGGGACGGCCGTAATCCCGCACGATCCACTCCCTCTCCTGGGGGAGCCTGTCCTGAGCAGAGTCGAAGGGAGGGCCGAGGTGAGGGCGCTTTGTATCTCCGAAGAGACGCGGCTCGGCGGGAACCTCGCCCTACCTTCATTCATAATTGCCCCTCATTCGGCCGGCGTGCCGCCATCTCCCTCCCCAACAGTGACGTCGCTGGAAATCCCCATTACCCCGCGAGCGTTCATGACCGTGTCCAGGAGGAGATCGAGTTCTTCGCTGGTTCGGACGGCGCCTTTGAGGTGAACGATCTGGTTGGTCGACTCATACTCCAGGCCGGATGCGTCCAGGTCGTGATGCGCGGCCAGTCTTTCACGAACGTCCTCTTCGACCTGCGCGTCAGAAAACACGCCGGGGAACTGCTCGGTGGCGGGAAATCCCGAACCCGGCGGCGCGTGCCGGGCCGTGAGGCCGAAGGCGGTCTTGCCGGCATTACCTTCCAGGACACCATAGCCGAGCTGCGATTCGGTCAGCAGGCATATCATGGCTTCGTCATCGCAAATGAGCGCGACCACCTTGATCTCATTGACCACCTCGTGAATGCCTTCGATTTGATAGGCCAGTTCTTCGGCGCGCTGTTTTTCTTGCTCGTTGGTGACTTCCCCGGTCAGGGTGGCTATCCCATCATGCACGTCCGCCTCGATCTCCATCCAGCCGATCTCTTTGTCGGCTATCAAGTCTGCCTTGATGCGCAAAGCCTTGAGCTTATCCGCTGCAGCCATTTTGCGAAACTCCCCGCTATGTCAAAATAGTTGTCCGTCAACTGTATACCCTTGTGATGGGAGCAATTAAAAGGGAGGCGGGGAAAGAGCGAAAATGGCCGCTGACGCAGGTTGTCAATGCTGGGGCTGTCGCTCTCTCAGCTTCATAATAGCAGGGCTGCGCGGGCCGTTTCTGGGGTAAGGCAAATACAGGTAGATGTTGCCCTTGCCGTCCGCGGCAATTTCGTAAGCCGTATCCTCGAAGCCGGCGAGTTGCTTCTTCCACACCATGTTGCCTCTCTTGTCGTACTTGATCACCATGCTTTTGGAGTTTGCTCCCGTGGTGGTCTGTACGGCCACGTACACGCAGCCCTGATCATCACACGCGCTTGCTCGAGCAAAGTCCGGCGAATGCGTCGCGTAGCTAGTGCTCCACACCTTCTTGCCGTGCTGGTCGTACTTGTCCACGAAGACGTTTTGCAGGCCGGACGCGAAGTAGCGCCTTGCGGCGAACCAGTACCTGATTTCATCGATCATTTCAGGAACGCCGGACAATCCGGGGCAATGATGAGGCGCGTCCGCGCACTTGTCCCCGACCGAATACAGCCCCCTGCCGGGACTCACGCAAAGCGGCCCGAACTGGGTGTCCTTCAGCGTCCACGTCAGCTTGCCGGCCGAGTCGATCCGTCCGGAAGCGCTGTCTACATCCCATCCGTCTAGGGAAGTCGTTGTGCTTGAGAAGTAGGCGCCACCGCTGCTATCGGGCGCAAGGCTGTCGACCTGCGCATGCCATTTGAACTGCACTCCCAGATTGTTCGTTTTATACTGGCACCGGCCATCGGGGGAGAACCGGGCGACGCAGGGAACCAGGGGACCCTTTGGCTTGACTTCCCCGCCCGCTATGAAGATGTTGCCCTTACGATCCAGCGCGAACTTCCCCTCGTACAACACCATCGGCACCTCCATATCGGGCAGGAGCGAGCCGTCGGGCTTTATCCTCAGGATTCTGATCTTCTCGAAAGCTGAGCCCTTGTATGATTGTCTGGCCAGCGGAATGTAGATTATGCCATTGGGGCCTGTCTTGCCACCGGCCAGACTGCCCCACGGGCGTTTCGCGACGGTCTTCTTCCAAACAAGCTGCCCATCCGGCGCAAACTTGCGCACCACCGTGTCAAAGCCGAATACCCGGTCATTGCTCGCGACATAACCTGACGATGCCTCAACCAGGTATACATTGCCTTCGGAGTCCGTGAACAAGGGGGCAGACTCACAGCCGAGGACATCATCTATCCGCCGCACCCACTCGATATCCGGCGGTGGGCGCAACGCTGACCGCGTGAAGTAGAAATAGGACAACGAAGCCAGGGTCAATATCGCGGCGGCTATCAGCAGTCTCTTCTTTCTCAATTCAGCCCTCCGATGCCTGATTATACCAGGCAGACAGGCCGAAAGGTTCCCAAATTGCGAGTTATGACTATCGGCCATCGACTATCGGCTATCGACTTGCCTGTGCTATAATTGCGGCGGAGGCAGTATGAGTCCAAAACCATTTAGCCACCAAGATAGAGAGAAAGCCCTCGCGCGGGCCGCGGCGACGCTCCGAAACGAGGGCGAGGCCATACTGGCCCTGTGCGAGCGGTTGGATAATTCATTCGCGGAAGCTGTGGAGCTGATCCTCGGCTGCAGGGGCAGGCTGGTCGTGACCGGCATGGGCAAGTCCGGGGCGATAGGCCGAAAGCTGGCGGGGACGTTTTCCAGCACGGGGACGGCCTCGCTGTTCCTGCACCCGGCCGAGGGCATTCACGGTGACCTTGGGATGGTGACCGCCGACGACGTTGTGCTGGCTCTTTCAAACAGCGGCGAGTCAGAGGAGATAGTCAACATCCTGCCGGCAATCGCGCGGATTGGGGCGAGTATGATCGCGATGGTCGGTCGGCCCGAGAGCACGCTGGCGACTTACGCGAAGGTGGTGCTGGATTCGTCCGTCGAGTCCGAAGCCTGCCCGTTGGGTCTGGTTCCCACTACGAGCACGACGGTTCAGCTTGCGCTGGGGGATGCCCTAGCCCTG
>Ga0209777_10006059_pt1 | contig 13722 bp, 18 predicted proteins | sample FrelakmetHBP12HB_FD_187147 | JGI IMG/M metagenome (GOLD analysis project Ga0209777, IMG submission 187147) | Freshwater lake sediment microbial communities from the University of Notre Dame, USA, for methane emissions studies -HBP12 HB (SPAdes)... | ecosystem: Environmental > Aquatic >...
CGGAAGGAGAAGAGTTGGAAAATATGTTGTAAGTTATTGAATTATCTTGCTTTACAGCTTGATTATTCGATGACTCACTTCCTCCACGGGCACAAGGCCCGTGGTTTCTGCTCGTAATAATCATGAAGAGGCATCTGATGAATGGAAATATGACCCCGAGGGGTATGAAACATCAGAGTATGATTATGAGGAGTACGAATGGATAGATTCTCTATAGCTCGTGGTCTGAAGCCAGAGCCGGAAAAAGAAAAAATTTCGGTGCCTAATGATAAGTCCGGGATAGCCTACATCCCTATGAACGTATATGAAGATATATGTAAAAATATTGGGACTATGAATTACTCCATAAATGTAGACCATGTATCTTCTATGTCGGGGGCATACACTTCTACACTGTTAGGTTTAAATGTAATAACAAGTTCGGCAGTCCCGAATAATACAGTTTATTTTATTCCAAATGAAACTGGTTCATCGGGTATATTTAGGATTCATGGGGGAGAATAATGAGAATAGGAAAATATACCTACGGAACCAATAATATAAATGTTCTTTTTTCTGAATCAGGAAAAGACTTAATAGTAGGAAAATTCTGTTCTATTGCACGAAACTGTACTATATATCTGGGTGGAAATCATAGAACCGACTGGTTAACAACGTACCCCTTTGGACATGTTAATGAGGGGGTATTTAATAATGCCCCCGATGATGACCATACTAAAACTAATGGAAATGTTATTATAGGAAATGATGTATGGATAGGAAATGATGTTACAATAATGAGCGGGGTGCATATCGGGGATGGAGCTGTAATAGCTGCAAATTCCCATGTGGTAAAGGATGTAGAACCTTATAGTATTGCAGGTGGAAATCCGGCTCATTTTATTAAGTATAGATTCGATGAGGATAGTAGAAAGAAATTACTTGAATTAAAATGGTGGAATCTGCCTGAAGAGACTATTAATAAGTTAGTTCCTTTGTTATGCTCAAACGATATTGATTCTCTTTTAAAGGAATTATTAAAATGAAAATTTTTTGGTTTGGTTATGGAGGGTCGTCAAATTTAGCAGAAGATTTACGTCCAATTATAACGGAATTAGGGATGGAATTATGCACAATTTCTGAGTGGGATAATGCAGATATCAAATGGGAACGGACAACATGGCTAAGCCACCTTAAGCAAGCGGATATTATCATATGCCCGGCAAACTATAAAATTCAGCCTGCCAAAAGTGCCAACAGGGTAACCCAGGCATTGTCCCTGGGTAAGCCTGTTATAGCTTCTCCATTAGATGCTTATTTACGGGTTCTTCAAAAACATCCGGGTTCCTTTCTTATTGCCGACACAAAAGAGGAATGGAAAGAGAAACTGCAGGCTTTAAGGGACTCGGAGCAATTACGTATGGACCTTTCAAAAAGGGGCCTTATAACTGCTCAAGACTATAGCCAGGATGCAATATGTGATAAATGGATTAATTTAATTGAATCATATAAATCAGATAGTAAGGTTGATATCATTATCCCCACCTATAAAAATTTACGCGGCCTTAAACTATGCCTGGATAGTATAAAGCAGTGTACTAATTTTCCACATAATATCATTGTGGTGAATAACGGCATAGATGAAGAACTACATAGATATCTTGAGCAGTGCCCCGGCATACAGTATATAAAAAAACCAAGGATGAACTTTTCTCAGGCCATGAATACGGGAATAACAGCAGGAACCTCTAAATATGTCCTTTTGATGAATGATGACATAATAGTATCAAATGGATGGTTAAACGGAATGGTAGATGCCTGTACCGATGGGGTAGGAGCGGTAGGCCCGTTAAGTAACTGTGATAAAGGATGGCGCCATAACTATGATATTAATATAGGCGGTGTAGAACTTGTACCCGGGGTGAATACTTTTGAACAGATAGAACCCATAATTCCCCAAATTTATGGATATCAGTCCCCCTACCAGGACGTCATAGAACGTGAGTGGGTGGCTTTCTATTGTACTCTAATACCTAGAGCTGTTATTGACCGGGTCGGGCTTCTTAATGAGGATTATACCAATTCTGGAGAGGATGTAGACTTGTGCCGGCGTATTAAGAAGCATGAATATCGTATTGTGGATACGCATAAGGCGTTTGTATTCCATTTTGGAGCTGTTTCCCGTAAATTATTAGAACAAGAGGATAAAGGAAGCTATCAGGCTGCGGATAGGGCTACCAATGCCCTTCTGGGGCACTTGTGGGGCCGGGAAAGCGTAGTTATATATTCGGGGCCCAGTTGGGAGCAATGGAACTATAAAAACGTAGATGAGGGTGGTATAGGGGGTAGTGAAACATGGGTAGTTTGGGTATCTAGAGAATTAGCCAAGTTAGGCTACCGGGTTACGGTGTTTGCGGACTGCCCTAATTCCCCAGACCGGGATGGTGACGTTGAATGGCTACATTATGGGAAGTATCCCACATGGGTTGGTCAGCACTGGACCGATTATTTTATATCATCTAGGACTACTGACACATTAAAATTACCAGTTCGGGCGGGTAAAATTTATGTAATGATTCATGATATTTTTCTTCTTAGTCCTAAAGAGCAGGTATTCTTTGATAAGGTCGATAAATTTTGTGTACTGAGTAAGTGGCATTGGGATTTTGTTAAAGAATATCATGGCATTCCGGATGAAAAATTATCTATGACGGCTAATGGACTCGATTTTAGTAGGTTTGATGTTAAGATTGAAAGGAACCCATATAGGCTAATCTATTCTTCTTCAGCGGATAGAGGACTGGATACTCTTTTATACTTGTTTGACTTCATTAAAAAAGAAATTCCAGAATTAGAACTTCATGTTTTTTATGGGTTTGAAAATTGGGCCAAGAGTATAAAAGCTAGGGGTAATGATACAGAATTAAATAAAATGAAAGAAATACAGGAAGGGCTAAATAAACCAGGGGTATTTTATCATGGCCGTGTCGGTCAGAAAGAGCTAGCCATTGAATTTTTGAAATCATCCCTATGGGCCCACCCCACAGATTTTGAAGAAACCAGCTGTATAACTGCTATTGAAGCTCAGCATGCCCGAGTTCCTGTGCTAACGTCTAATTATGCCGGTCTTCAGACCACTGTTTCTGATTCTGGTATACTTATAGGTAATGGCACAAAGGGTCAATCTTATACGAAGGAATATCGAGAAAAGTTTGTTTCTGAAGCTATTTCCTTATTGAAAGACCGAGTTAAGTGGCAGGAATGGTCTGATAAAGGGTTTAAAAATTCAGAAAAGTACTCGTGGGCAAATGTGGCTCTTATGTGGAAAAAGGTATTTCAAGAAGGATAGGTATGAAAATAATTTGTAACTCTTGCGGGTATTCGTTTGACTATGAGGTGTGGTGTCAGGAAAATAATAGACAGTGTACTCCCATTCAGGTTGGTCAACCATTTACTTGCGGTGGATGCTTATATAATACTTCCGTAGAATCAATTAATCAGGAACGTCAGGAAGCGTTTCTTATACCAGCTACTACAGAAATTATTCAACCGACTTCGGCAGTTGTCGGGGGCATTAATGCGTCGGTAGAATTACATGATGATGTAAATTCTAACGCTAATATATCTAATTTTAATAATTGTAATGTGATATGTCATTTTCCACTGAATGTGGCATCCGTGGTTAATTCTACAATTATTAATTCTACAGTTTCAGGCTCTCAGGGGATTATTGAAGACCCAATAGCTATTATTCCAGATAATAATTTTCCAATTTTTCAAATAAAAAATAAAGAACTAGAGATGTCAGTGGGGGATATCGCAAAAGATAGTGCTTTTCGTTTAGGTTTGAAAAAATATAAGTATATCTGGGATGTTCTAAGAATTGATATGAATGGAAACTTTTTTGTTAATGGGCACGTCGTTGCTAATGATATAGAAGTTTATAATGCATTCGTATCTTTTTTATCGGGTGCAGGAATTTTAAAAAGGCCCCTAACTCCAGACCAAAATGTAATATTACATAATGACCCCTTAATTGGTGGTTTGAGCCGGTATGATATCGCTAAGAATGAAAACAAATAAAATACTTATCATTTTTATATTTCTATTTATTTCCTGTGCCCCGACTGGGTGGGTCTCACCGAAGTGCTTTCCTTCTATAGATGACGCGGCGTCGTTTATTGCTAGGCAACATGGGTATGATTCCGCATGTGTTATTGGTTCAAAAATTAGAACTGAACAGGATGAAAATGGCATCCATACTGACACCCTATATAAAGTTAGGATGCTCATAAAAAAATGAAACTATCAATTGTGGTCACGGCTGATAAATACGATGAATTATTAGCCCTATCTCTTAGTAGGAATTTAAAAAGTTTACCGGAAGCCGAATTTATTTTCGTGGGATACGGGGACCATTCTGGAACGGTGTGTGCCAATTTATACGACCATTTTAGAGATAAGGTGAAATATTACTCATCTAAGTCCTGTAACTCTAATGAATCAAAGAACATAGGTATTAGAAGGGCATCCGGTGATTTTATCATTTCTATGGATTCTGACCTGATATTTACTCCGGAATTAGTATCTGTCCTTAAAAGTGGTATGGTCAGGCAGGGTGTTATGTATAGAACTACAAGGATAGAGATTAAGAATGACCATAGATATGTTTTATTTCCAATACCTAAGAAGTCTATCGTATGTGAGAGTTCCGGGTTACCTAGTGATTTTCTATTAATAGATCGTCATTTATGGGCCCATACGAAGGGATATTGTGAAACTGGGCAGGTCGTAAATACGGGTGATTTTTTAGTATGGACATTATTACGAAGGGGCATTCATATAGAGCTCCTTGGGAAAGTAGTTCACTGGAATCACTCGGAGGAGAATCTTGTAGAGGATTTTAAAAATAATCGATGGAGAACGAATGGGGATTTATGGGGATTCCCCTCTGCTAAAGAGATAATAAAAAATAATATAAAATATTTGGAGTAGATGTGGATAAGAATTCAAAGATATTTATAGCGGGTCGTGGTGGCCTAGTTGGTTCTGCAATAGAACGTACCCTCATATCTGAGGGGTATAATAATATCATTGGAAAATCCCATTCTGAGCTGGACCTTACTAATCAGGCGGCCGTAGAACGTTACTTTGGAATGGAAAGACCTGATTATGTATTCTTAGCGGCCGCTGTTGTTGGTGGTATCCATGCAAATAATACTTATCCTGCTGATTTTATATACAGTAACTTAGAGATACAGAACAATATTATTCATTCCTGCTACTTATATAAAGTGAAGAAGCTCTTATTTATGGGGTCCTCTTGTATCTATCCGAAATTTGCACCGCAGCCCATACCTGAAGACTCTTTATTATCTGGTAAACTTGAACCCACGAATGAGCCGTACGCTATTGCTAAAATTGCCGGTATAATCATGTGTCAGAGTTATAATAGGCAGTTTGGTACGGACTTTATTTCTGTTATGCCTACGAACTTATATGGTCCAAATGATAATTATCATTTAATGGATTCTCATGTATTACCGGCTCTTATAAATAGATTTCATTCTGCTAAAATTGCTAATATTTCTGAGGTAGTAATATGGGGTACGGGTACTCCTAAACGGGAATTTTTATATAGTGATGACCTGGCTCGGGCTTGTATTTTTTTAATGGAAAATTATTCTGGAAATGATATTGTTAATATTGGTTCTGGGGAAGAAGTAACTATCAGAGAATTGGCTGAAATAGTAAAAGAGGTTATTGGGTATAATGGTCAGATTATATTTGATACTACTAAACCAGATGGTACTCCAAGGAAATTCCTGGATGTATCTAAACTTCATACAATGGGATGGAAGCATAAAGTGTCTCTTCGTGACGGCATTAAAAGGGCATATGATTGCTTTTTGACTAACCCAAGGAAAGGAAATAATGGAACAGGACCGTAGAAGTAGGGAAGACCGAAGAGAGGGTGATCGTAGAAAAATAGTTATGGCTTTTGATGAGCTATCTTCTGACTTTAAAAAGGAGAGGCGTGTTAAAGACAGGAGGTCAGGTCAAAATAGAAGAAAGGTTCAAGGTAAGAAGGATTTATATGAGTCGTGGTTTTATGGTTCTGTACATAATACAGGTCGAGTAGGAAAACAATCTAGTTCAGTGGATTAGCTCGCAAGCTTTTTTAAACATGTCTTCTACTGAAGGTACTATACTAACTCCATAGGTATGTCCTCCAAAAAACCAGGATAGTCTTGTAAGATAGCATGGGATTCCTACTCCTAAACAAAGATGTATCATTCCACTATCGAATCCTATAAAAGCTTTAGCTTTTGATGTTACTTCTATATTTTTAGCTACTGACATATGCTTTCCTAATTGAATAAATTCAAATTTTTTCTTGTACATTTCGAGGCAATCGTAGAAGGTTTTCATAATATGGGCCGGTGGTTTTTCTGATGTAGCATTTTCCTGGTAAACAATATAATTAGACTCACCAGTATATTTTATTTTGGTTCTTAAATATAGATTTTTATACCGAAAATGGGCTATGGTAGGCGGGTCATATACGGGTATTATTTTTTCTCTCCCATTAAAATCAAGACAATCTAATATTTCTGTAATAAGTCCTAAATACCTTGGTCGGCTTTCTTCAAGTGAGTGACTTAATGATACCGGGTTAAATCGTACCTCGGGTAATTCTCCACTTAGGATAGCTAAGTTATTAGCAAATATCCACATGTCTCCAAATCCTGACCCTAGAGTATATCCAAATACGTTGTCCATAATATTTTAAAAAAGTGTACCAAGTCCTAAAATTTTTCTGCATTCATCAAGAATTTCCATGTTTTTCACTGCTTCCGTTCCTGAACAAGGCCTTATATCATTTAATATATCGGGGAATAATAGTGCATCCAGTTCTTTTACAAAAGTGTCTTTTCCATCTGTTTCAACTATAAATTTTTCTGACTCTTCTTGAGATGTTGTTTTTGTCCATTCCCATCGTTTTCCTGTTTTGTATTTTTGTATTCCATAACTCCGATTTCTTCCATGAATTATACCGTACCCGTCATGTCCATTTATTTCTATTTTAAAGGTACTTTTCCATCTAACAATTGATAAATTAAGGTTAATTATAAAACCCCCGCCATCAAAAATAATATGGCACTCCTCTTCAATCCCTGTATTCCAAAAGCCATTCCAGGTCATCCCTGTTTTTATTTTAAGACGGTCTTTTGAAATTATCCTACAAAGGTCAATAAAATGGATTCCAGGGTCTATAAGACATCCTCCCCCTACTTTTGAGGGGGACAGTTTCCATGAATTCATCTGTGGGCTATTTCCGTGTCCTAATTCCATATTTAACGAAACAAGCTGACCGAAAGTACCCTGTTCAATATCTTTTAGGGCCCTTTTTACGCCTTCATAAAATCTATAATTGAAACCAACCCATAATTGGTTATCTCTTTTTTCACACTTTTTAATTTGTCTGGCTTCTTCTGAATTTCTTCCTAATGGTTTTTCAATTAGAACGTTGAAATTTTTTAAAAGGCATTCTTGAACAATAGGAATTGCAGTATCGTGAGGTACCGAAATTATTACCCAATCTGGATTTGTGCTGTAAAGGGCTGAGAGGTCTGTAAAAAATACTATCCCTGGATAATTATCTGTTACTTCGTGATTAATATACGGGTCGTAAATACCCGTAATTTCAATATCACGACCTGCTGATTTCAGAGTTTTTATAGCTGATAGGCGCTCTTTACCTATTAATCCGAATCCAATTATTGCAATTTTTATTTTTCGACCCTCCTTAGTTTCCAATAGGAATCATTATTAATATGATTATCTGTATTTAGAAAGTTTGACCAGTTATCCCTAACATGAACGAATCTTCCGGAAAAGGTACAGGATTGACTGCATATAAATTTTCTTACAAAGGTTACACTTTCCATTATATCCGTTGTAGTTTTTACTATACCGCCCTCTGCCCGGAACTCCTTTAACATATTTGTATCTACAGCTCCAGGCGCTACACAGACTACTGAAAAATCCCCTTTATCTTTTATCTTTTCATGAAGGTTTTCAATGGTTCTGACCATTGCTGTCTTTGAAGCGGAATAAGCGGGAAAGATTGGATTTGCATAGGCGGAGCCCCCTCCAGAAAAAGCAACTATTCTTCCGAATGAATTATCCTGCATTTTTTTCATGGCCCCTGAAATAATGGCTAAATTTCCAAGGACATTCACTTGAAAACATTTATCCCACTCTTCTAATGCTTTTACAGAAAAATATTCTTTTGGTCCTAATATACCGGCTGCCAGTACAAGTCCTATTTTTTGTGCTCCTATTTTATTTAACCAATTAGATGTTATTGAATGGGTTTTTTTAATATTAGAAATATCAATAACTTCTGCTTCCGCTATACCTCCATATGACCTTATTTTTTTAGCTGTTTCGACACAATTTTTACTTTTTGATAGGCATAAAATTTTAATTCCAAGGTTGGAAATATCCATGGCGATTTGGCGACCTATTCCACTTCCAGCTCCAGATACTACTACTGCATCTATCATTTTGTCCTCTTTTTCGCGATTAAGAAAATATCAGCACCCCTAAGTTCTGTATTAAATATGTTTAAGGAATCTCCAAAGAATCCAGAAAAAATATGGGAATGTGTATTTATAAATAAAGGTACAAAATCATTTTTAAATAGTAGTGATGAGATGCTTATAGGGGAAAAATAATGTAAGTGCTCTTTTTTAAATGAATAATAATTTTCATTTAATATATCCCGTTCCATTGAAATTAAATTTGGAGTCCGTAGTGCTATAATTCCATCATCTGCTAGTAACTTTCTTGTATTTTCTAGTAATTTTTCAGGGTTTTTTACATGCTCTATTACATCCCATAGAGTTATTATATCATATTTTTTCTTTGATATTGTACTATATTTTTCAATCGGCATGATAAAAGAATCAAATCCATATAATACCTTAGAAGTTTTTGCCGCAAATTTACTAATTTCAAGTCCATCATGTATCCATTCATTATCTGACATGGCTTTTCTAAAGAATCCATAGCCGGAACCGATATCGAGTGCATTTACTGGATTAGGAATTGATATTCCACAGAATTTACACGCTGATTGAATTTGCACTATGAGTCTTTTTGATTTTTCAACTCTCCATGGTTGATTATAATTGCCATATCCGAGCCCTTCTTTTTCGCCCTCAAAGTATTCTTTCTCATACGTAACACCTTTATTTTCCGGGTTACTCGCTATTAACCATCCATAATGGCATTGCGAACATATTACTATTGGTCCAGTTTCAGTACAGGATATAATTTTGTCAAAATTATGACCGCATAGTCCAACGGATTTATTTGGAATAACCTTATTTTTTGACTGGAAGAAAGATTTTGAAGCATAAAATAATACTTTAATTTTTTCTTCTATTGTGAGATGGATAAAATTTTTTTTGAACTGCGAATTTGATATATCCCCGGTCAATTCTATGAAAATTTTTGCGGATTTTTCATTGATATTTAATAATCTACAGAATCCATTATTAAAATGGTCAAATGAATCTATAAAAAATACTCCAGAATTATCAGCACATGATATATTTTCTATTTCACCGTATTTTAAATCCCAAATATATTTATTTAGGAAATTTTCTGCAGTCTCATCCAAATTTCGCTCTCCCTGTAATTATCCAGTCGTTCTTCTAATAGTTTGAATCCACTGACTGCAAAAAAATCTACTAGTCCTTTTGACCCATATGATGCTACGGATGTTGGGTCTGTTTTAAGAATTCCTTTACCGCAATGTGCATCTAAAGGTCCGTGGTCTGGGAATGGTAGAACCAATAATATAATACCATTCATTTTTAAAATTTTATTAAAGCAGGATATAACTTTTTTTGGATTTTCTGCATGCTCTAAACTATGAGAACAATAAATGATATCGAACGAATTCTCGATAAAGTCAAGGTTATGCATATCTCCTTCAATAACAGGAAAACCAAAACATTTTGCTTTTTCAACTTTTCTTGGATTTGCTTCAAAGCCAATAATTTTTTCATACCCGTTATTTTTGAACCACTCCAGACCAACCCCCTCCCCGCAGGCTATATCCAGTATAGATAAATTTTTATCGGGTTTGAATATATCTAAAAATCGAAGTTGTCCTGATTTAGCTAGGGGATAGTGACTTTCGAAAGATTCATACTTTTCTATTTGATTCTGTATATAATTATTCATAATTTCTTTCATGATAGTAGTTTAAGGATACAATGCCCCTTATTAGTTCCTTCAAATTTTTGTTTTTTTATTACGGTTACGTTGAATATTTTCTGACATTTTTCAACAAAATCATAATGAAAATAGTCATCAATTATAATATATGCTTCTGGATTTAGATGCCCTATTAGATGGATGAAAGCCATGCTTCGCCCGTTTCCATGAGGCCCATCCAGTAATACTATGTCATACGATTTATTATTAAAAAAGTCATTATCAAATATGTAAAAACAATTTTCTATGCGATAATTACTTTTGTCATCGGTTTTTGTTAGAGTAGGAATTTTTTTTTCATCAAACATTCTGACAAAAGCATCGTTATTTGTAACTCCTATATCTTTTATAAACATATTTAGGAATGATTCTTTACCTTTGTAGGCATATTCTTGTGAATGGTCTATAGAATCAATGATATAATTCTGATTTAATTCTTTTCTGGAATCTATGAGCATTTGAGTAGAATTTCCAGAACCAAATTCAATTATTCGGTTGATTCTATTTTTAGAGAGTATCTCAAAAATATCTTTTATAGTTTCGGGATGAAGGCCAATTCCATCCCCATAATAATTTTTATAGTCCATTTTTTATAATTCCTAGTCTATAAATATTTTTTTAAATTGTTCCATTACATTTTTGGGGTTGAATTGAGAATACCGATTCCAATTTTTATCCTCTTCTTTTTTGAAATTTATTAAAATGTTATATAATTCAGATTCATCATTATAATAATAAGCTGTTTCTCCTAGAAGGTCAATATGAGCTAGGTCTGATTCTTTCTGCCCTTTCCACGTTATAATCGGTTTATTTCTTAAAGAAAATTCTGCAATGGCTAATCCAAAGGATTCCCCTCTATATCGGGCATGTAGCATTGCATCACAAGTATTAATAAACTTAACTTTTTTTTCTAAATCAGCTTCCCCCTCCATATATATAATATTTTTATGGTCTCCAAAATTATGTGTATTCATAAAAATAAAAAATATGTCGTCCCTCTTTTTTACTATTTCTTTAATAGTTTTCTTAACCCATTCGATATCAAATGTTTCCAGACCCCCATATCTACCAAAAACGATAGCATCTTTTGGAATTCTTAACTCATCCCTCATATTTTCTTTAACGTCTGGTAGGTCGACCATGAATGGAACATAAGGAGAATTATAAAGATTACCTAGCCATCTAGATATGTAGGCATATACATTCCCGTGCGGTTCATATTCCTGAAATACAGCATGAATAACTGTTTTTCTTTTATTAGATATAACTTCATCTTTTCGTCCCGCTTTTAGGGCATAAAAAATATTAATGTCATTGCTATCCAGTATAGATTCCATTTCTGCTATATCATGATAAAAAAAGACTTTAAATCGTTTCTTAAATTTTTCCACTGCTTTGGGATGGGAATAATTCCATATACTGGGGTCTTTAGCAATAACTATACTTTTATTATTCAGTAGTTCCTCGTTATATTTAGCATAATCATATACAGCAACTTCAGCTCTTAATGCTAATTGATTACAATGAAATGCTATATTCATATGATATGTTCCGAGTTTATATATTTATTAAAAATGCCTGTATCTTCATATATTTCTTTTGGAAGGTTATCTAATTTTGTCCATGACCATTTTATGTCTCTATCGTAGATATCTTTTCCAGATATGACCCTTTCGGTTAATTTTTTTATATCAGTATATTCTGATTTATTAAATCGTTGGTCATGACCTGAAAGTATTTTTTCCTGTATTCCTTTAATACCCCCATTAGCATGACTAAAATGCCACCCTCCATTTTCAATTACTTTTCCTTCCATATTTCTTATTTGTTGTGGGGTATAATTTTTAAATAATCCATAAGGCATCATTTTTGTGCCTTTCCATTTTATGTCACATTTTAAATTGAAAAAATAATAATAAAATTCCTGATTAAATACACAAATAGCATTATCATTTGTTATTAAAGATGGCCTTGGTATTTCATCAACATCGGATAACATAATGATATTATTATCATTTATGTCATTTAATCCTCGAGTGACCTGGTTTCTTACAAAGAATTCTCGTTCTTCCCCGCATGTTTTAGGGATGTCATCTAGTATAACATGAATAATTTTATTATTCCAATTCGTATATCTATTTTTATTAATATCATAATGAAGGGGTTTTTTTTCACCAAGAAAATTTGTAGTACATTCGACCAGTACAAATTTATCTACAAATGGGTCCAAAATTCGTAATCTGAGTTCAAGAATATCGAGTTCATTAAAAAATATAAAAGTATCATAAATCATAAAAATAGAACTCCTATTCCTCCCCAGTCTCCCCCTGGAGTGCTATAGGGTAAAATATCCTCATAAGGGTATATTATTTCTTTACTATTATAATTTTCTTTTATTCTATTCCAAAAATTATAAACAAGGCACCCGGCTTCTTGATGATATTGACTATTAAGAATATCATGAAAAGCAATAATGCCTGATTTATTTAAAAGGTCCTTGTATAATTCAAAATCTCTCTGTACACCTTTTTCTGAATGGTCTCCATCTATAAATATAAGGTCGAATTTTTTATCCTTAATTTTTTCTATTATTTGTAGGTTTTGGCTATTACCTATTATGTATTCCCATTTGGGATATTCTTTCTTTAATAGTTCGCATTCGTTTTGGTAAGTAACATCAATGGAGGTAAGGGATTGATAAAGATTGAGTAATATAGATGACATCCCTCCAGTATAGCATCCTATTTCTAAAGCATTACCTCTTTGTTTCGGAATAAGGATATCGATAAATTCAAATATTTCTTTCTTTTTCTGATGAATTTTCTTTGAAAAACCCTTTTTCCATAATTCTTCTTTATTGTCCATTTTTATTATTCCCTTAATTGTGAAAGATGGTTTTTACACCTTCAGGTTCAAATCGAAACCACATGGGGTAAAGGTTTATTTTTTCCATTGCTCTTACAAGTTTTGTTTTTTGTATAGGACAATAAAGAAGTAAGAATCCACCACCGCCGGCTCCTACAATTTTTCCTCCAATAGCACCGTTTCTAATAGCCATATCGTAAGCTTCATCAATAAAAGGGTCTGTTATTTTATCAGAGAGGCCTTTTTTAGTTATCCAATGTTCGTGTAGAATTTCCCCAAATTTATCTATTTCTCCAGTTTCAAACACTTTTTTAGTTAAAAAACCTAACTCTTTTATTTTGTGTAAGCGGTCAATGGTTTTACTGTCATTTTCCTTACTTTTTTTGTTCTGCATTTCCAGGATAGAACTTGCTTTACGTTCTTTCCCCATATAAAAAAGAAGTATATTATTTTGTAGCTGAAACAATCTTTCTTCTTCTATAGATACTGGTTCAATTTGTACGGACCCATCTTTATTAAACCAATAACAATTAAAGCCACCAAAGGCTGATGCGTATTGGTCTTGTTATCCTATTGGTTCTT
>Ga0209777_10006060_pt1 | contig 13722 bp, 12 predicted proteins | sample FrelakmetHBP12HB_FD_187147 | JGI IMG/M metagenome (GOLD analysis project Ga0209777, IMG submission 187147) | Freshwater lake sediment microbial communities from the University of Notre Dame, USA, for methane emissions studies -HBP12 HB (SPAdes)... | ecosystem: Environmental > Aquatic >...
AACGGATAGGAATAACTATCACTAAAGCGACAACGACTATTTTTAACACCTCCCAAACAAATAAAAGAAAGCTCTTCATGATTTTTATTATACCAAAATTATAGCAAAAATTTCTCAACCCCACAAGAGCGTGGTATAATAAAAAAATTAAACCTTTTAATTGTATAAATTTATGTATTTTATTATCGGACTTGGAAATCCTGGCAAAAAATACGAGAAAACCCGCCACAACATTGGCTTTGCGGCAATTAACAATTATCAAACAATTAACAATTTTTCAGATTGGAAAAATACGAAAAAATTTCAAGCAGAAATCAGCGAAGGAACAATTAATGACCAAGCAACAATCCTTGTAAAACCCCAAGCTTTTATGAACAATTCCGGGAAAACTGTGAAATTATTGGCTGCAAGCTACAAATTACGAGTTGCAAGTTTAATCGTCATTCACGACGACATAGACTTACCTCTCGGAAAAATTAAAATAGTAAAAGATCGCGGTTCTGCCGGGCATAAGGGCATAGAATCAATAATTCAAAATTTAAAAACCGAAGATTTTATCAGATTAAGAATCGGTATTCAACCAAAAACAGGAAAACCAAAAAATGTAGAAAAATTTGTTCTTCAAAAATTTGATAAAGATGAAGAAAATATTTTAAAATATATTTTCGAAAAGGCAGTTGAGGCAATCGGGACAATAATAAAAGAAGGATTAGAAAAAGCGATGAGTGAATATAATTAATATTTCTGAAATAAAAAAGGTCGAACTTTCGTCCGACCCTCTCTTACCAAAATTTTTATTTCTTCTTTCGGATTCTCTTTATCCCACTCTCATTAACTTCCCTTTCCTTGCCGTCGGGAAGCTGAATCAAGAAAACCCTACCATCCGGATATTTATTGAAATCAATAATGGTGCCCTTAAAAGATTCTCCGTTTTTATCCGTAATTTTAAGAACGTCACCGACTTCGACTTGCCTATCTTTCATCTGTTTCTTCCTTGTGGCCAACTATTTTTGGCTGATCGTCTCGATGCCTCATTGCACAACCGGGACAGGCCTTCTTTATTTTTACGATTTCTGTTGGTTGAACATAGATAGCTACATTACTGCTTATTAATTTTCCTCGTGGTTTTCCTTTGGTTCTTACCTCTGCAATAATAAAAATCGCTTTTGTTCCGGCTGGTGGAGAATCGCCACAATAATCACAATTATAAGACATTTTTACCCCCTTTAATTTTAATATATTAAAGAGCAGAAAATTCCGCCCTCTAGTCTACCTGCGAACTTTTTTGTAATAAAATACAATAATATTTTGCCACAAAAGCGGCGCTAAGCTAAAGGAGGGATTGCTTAGAATTTTATCCCTATACACATAACAGAGTTACGTGTTAAGTTAAGCCTTTTCGCAGGTAGGCTGGAAGACAGAAGTTGACAAAGAATTTTGATAATATATTATACTAGAATAGAAAAATTTGTCAACTACAACGTCGCAAAATAACCTGGACAAGGTTTTAATAATTGGTATCACCCCCTACTTTTTAGAAAAGGGGAATTTTTGGTTTGAAGAAAATTTAAAGCAAATTCTAGAAGCAAGAAAAACCCAGTCTTTTTTTGAAGACAATATTTTATATTTGGAAAAAAAACAAATCTTTAATTTTTCCCAACTCTTAAGGAGGCTCGATGAAATGGGATATGAAAAAACCCTCCAGGTTTCAGAACCCGGAGAATTCTCGCAAAGAGGAGGAATTATCGATGTTTTTCCTATTAATTTAAATCATGGTGTTCGTTTTGAATTTTTTGGCAACAAAATCGAGAATATTGAGCAACTTCCAATAGCCATTAAAAACGAAGGCAGAATAAAAGAAATACTCAAAAAAAGAATCAAATCTCAAAAATTATTTTCCGATCTCAAGGGATTAAAATTTGGCGATTACCTGGTCCATTTAGATCATGGGGTTGGTGTTTACAAAGAACAAAGGGTGGAAAATGAAGAAAGATATTACATTTTAGAATATGCCGAAGGAGATAAATTGTATGTGCCGGTTGGGTTAGAAAGAAAATTATCCCGCTATATCTGTTTTACAAAACCAAGAATTTCAAGACTGGGAACTCTCTCTTGGCAAAAAACAAAAAGAGAAATAAAAGAAGGAGCGGAAAAATTAGCTAAAGAACTTTTGGAAATTTATGCAAAAAGAGAAATAGCAATAAGACCGCCCTATTTTAAAGAAGAGGAAATCCAAAAACAAATTTCAACAACCTTCAAATATCTGGAAACCCCTGACCAAATGCAAGCCATACAAGACATCGAAAAAGATATGGAATCGGAAACTCCTTTAGACAGAATTATTTGCGGAGATGTCGGCTTTGGAAAAACAGAAGTAGCCTTAAGGGCGATCATAAAAACTGTAGTTTCTAACCGCCAAGCGACATTACTTTCCCCCACCACAATTTTGGCTAACCAGCACTTCCAGAATTTTAAAGAAAGATTAAAAAATCTTCCGATTAAAGTTGCAATCCTTTCTAGATTACAAAATAAAAAAGAGCAAAAAGAAATAATTAAAGAGCTAAAGGAGGGGAAAATTGATATTATTTTAGGCACTCACAGGCTTTTATCAAAAGATATAGAATTCAAAAACTTGGGGCTTTTGGTAATCGACGATGAACAGAAATTCGGAGTAAGACAAAAGGAAATTTTCAAAAAAATGCGCGCATCCCTTGATGTTTTATCTCTTTCGGCCACCCCTATCCCCCGGACTCTTTATATGGCATTATCTTCCCTGAAAAATATAAGCTTGATTCAAACGCCACCCGAAGGAAGATTACCGGTCAAAACTTTTGTTTTACCATTCAAAGAAAAAGTAATTAAAGAAGCTATTGAAAAAGAAATCTCCCGAGGCGGACAAGTTTATTATTTGCACAACCGAGTAGAAACGATTGAAATGGTAAAAAGATTCTTGGAAGAGTTAACTCCAAGGGTTAAAATGGGAATCGTCCATGGGAGACTAAAAGAAAAAGAGTTGGTAAAAGTAATGGAAGAATTCCAAAATAAAAAAATCAGCGTCTTGATTGCTACTACAATTATTGAAAACGGATTAGATTTTCCGAATGTTAATACTTTAATTGTCGCTGATGCTACTCGTTTGGGACTTTCGCAAGCTTATCAAATTCGCGGCAGAATCGGCCGCTCTCATATCCAAGCATTTTCGTATTTCCTCTATCCGGAAAGATTAACGCCATTAGCCAGAGAAAGATTAAACGCCTTAGAAGAAACCGAGGAGTTGGGTTCTGGCTACCGAATCGCCATGAAGGATTTGGAAATCCGCGGCGCCGGCAATATCTTAGGCAAAGAACAATCGGGAAGCATAAATAGGGTTGGATTGAATTTATATTGCCAGATATTATCTGAAACAGTTGAAAAAATGAAAAGCTCCATTCCTCACGGAATGGAACCCTATAACACTATAGACTCAAAGCTATAAATTTATTGTCCATGTTTCACTTCCATTATATCGCCGTCTTGAACAACATATTCTTTACCCTCTGTCTTGATTTGCCCCAATCTTGCGGCATTACTCCAAGGATCGCCCTCTTTGTCATTTTGCGCAATTTCCATTAGCTTTTCATAATTTATAACTTCCAAACAAATAAATTTATTTTCAAAATCTGTATGTATCGTACCTGCTGCCTGCGGAGCTTTAGTCCCCTGCTTTATAGTCCATGCGCGGGTTTCGTCAAGGCCAGTTGTAAAAAAATTAATTAATCCTAAAATCTTGTAGGACTTTGTAATAATTTCATTTAACTTCGATTCGCCAATCCCCAATTCCTTCTTTTCATCTTCGGAAAACTTGCTGCTGTCATACTCGTCCCTCAAATCCGCTACAATATATTCTGAATTTAAGTCTTTTATTTTTTTCTCAAGCTCGGGAACGATATCTAAGGTATTTGAGTTTAAAATGAAAATTCCCGGTTTTGAAGTTAATAATTGAAGATCTTTAAAAGCTTTCGAATTAACTGCGCCTGTCGGAGACTTTTCATCAAATAAACCTTTGCTATTTTCGACAAACTGTCTCGCTAAATTCCCCTGCTCTAAGTCTGCCTTTAATTTTTTCAAAAAATCTAATTCATCAACAATTACTTTTTGACCCGTTTTAGCATCTGCCTCGACTTTCTGAATTCTTTTTTCTAGCGTTTCCAAATCCTTTAAAATCAATTCCATATTCACGATATCAATATCGCGGATGGGATCTATAGTTTTTTCAACGTGAATAATCTCCAGATTTTCAAAACACCTGACAACAAAAAGAATCGCATCAACCTCTCTAATATGCGCTAAAAACTGATTTCCTAATCCTTCGCCCTTATTGGCACCCCTGACTAAACCTGCAATATCGACAAAGTTTACAACCGCCGGAATTCTCTTGACCGAATGGGAAATATCAGTCAATTTATCAACTCTTTCGTCCGGCACCTCAACAATGCCGACATTCGGGTCAATAGTGCAAAAAGGATAATTGGAAATATTAACTTGTTTTTTGGTCAGAGCTTCAAATAGTGTGGATTTTCCCACATTGGCAAGCCCGACAATACCGACTGATAGAGTTGAATACGACATTTTGTGCGTAAATGGGTGCAAAAACGGGTGAGTTAATAGGTATGCAACCGGTTACTTTTAGCTCAGTTTTTGTCCCAATAATTTTGTTAATACTATTTATTATCACTGCTCTTTCCATTGCAAAATCAAATGTCTTTATAACTTTTTTTGTTTCTTCTGTAAATGATTCAATCTCGCTTTCTTTGGGCAATAAAGTAGCGACCTTATCCCGCTCTTGCTTATATTTTGCGATCTGGCTCTCAAGAGAGCTTATTTTTTCTGCGATCGGCAGCGTGTATTCTTTCAGTTTTTCTATTGTGAATACACCAGCACCGTATGCTTTGTTATAACGGTCATCCTGCTCTTTTAATTTATCAATCTCTTTTACCATAGCACCCAAGTCGCCCTGATTCAATTTTGTTTTATTTTTTCGCTGTTGCAACCAGCGACTTGCCTGAGCTTTCAGCAATTCTTTTGAAGTGAGTAGTTTTACCATTTTATTCCAAACCAATTTATCAGCCGTTCTCGCATTAACACTTTTCTCATAGCATAATTTAGGCAAAGGATGTCTTAAAACGCTATCTGTGCAACGATAATATAAGTGTTTTCCGTGCAATGCACCCTGACCAGTTCTTCTTCTGCCACACACGCAATAGATTTTCCCGCCCAGCAAATACTCATTTTTTGAGTTTCTGTGACTCAATTCAAAATTAGTTTCTAATCGCTTGCGGACTTTATAAAATAACTCTTTATCAATAATAACTGGCACGGGAATTTTTGAAGCTACCCACTCTTCTTCTGGTTTGGTTCTTCGACTACTCTTTTTTAATTTTCTGTATTTTTCTTTATTGATTGGGTTTTCTGGCACAACTGCATAAGAACTTCCCCATCTCGCCTCGCCGATATAAGCCTTATTTCTAAAAAGCGTGCTTAATGTACTTGTATTCCAGACACCTCTTTTGCTCTTACGGGGCTTAATGCCTAACTCCTGTAATCTCTTTACTATTTTACGAAGCGTTAGCCCTTCATTGCCAACCCAAGTAAATAGCATCTTCACTACTTTTGATTCGCTTGGATTGATTTCATAATACCCTTCTTTATCGCCATCCTTCGGTATATACTTATATCCGTAAAGCGGTTGGCTAACCAGCAAATGGCCCTCTTTAACTTTTCTGACTTTGCCAAGCCGGAATCTCTCTGAGATTTTCATTCTCTCCCATTCAGAGAATATGCCACGCATCCCATACATAACCTTTTCTTCTGGATTTTTGGGAGCTGGCGTTGTTATAAAAATTACTTCAATGCCTGCCTCTCGCAATTCGTCCATAACTAATTCCTGATAGGAATACCTACGAGCCAATCTGTCTGGATCATAGATTAAAACCCCTTCCCACATTTTTTGTTTTACTTCCATACGAAGCTGGTCTAATGCCGGCCTTACCAATGTATCTCCGCTCCACCCTTCATCAAGGTATTCCTTAATAATAATGTAGCCATTCTTTTTGGCGAACTCTCTAACAGCAAGGAGTTGGCTTTCTATAGTTCCTTCCTGTTCTTGGTTTGAAGTAGAAACTCTACCGTATACCGCTACCAGTTTATTTATTTTTTGTATTTCTTCTATCATTTATTTTTTATTTTTTTGTAAAAACTTTATTATCTCTGACTTAGGTATGCGAACCAAAGAATTGCGACTCGTGCCGAACTTATGAGCCTTTAAAGCTCCTTTTTTGATCCATCTGTCCAGTGTCCTTTCGGAAACATTGAAATTTTTTGCTGCCTCTTCCCTTGTTATAAATTCCATAATAATTGCCTTATTATTCTATTGTATTATATTATGTCTATATCTGTCAATAGCCCTTTTTCTCCCCTCGCCTTCTTATAACTTCTTCGAAGATCAAATCAAACACGTTATCTAACTCTTCCTGATTTTCTTCTGCCGTCCCAACAACACATTCGTATACGATGCCCATTTCTTTGCCAACTCGCTTTTTTTTGCTGTCTAAAATACGACTACTTTCATTAGCCCTTTTAACTTTTAAATCTTTTAATAATGTTTTTTCTAAAATCATCAATCATTGCTGGCTTTTTTTGTAAACAAAAATAGCCAGATTAAAGATCTGGTTTCCAATCATACCTCTCAAACTTATCCAGAGCTGTTTTTATATCTCCCACAGCACTTAAATTTGGTATGTTCCGCAGTGCCGTCGCCGATTCTTTTATGTCACCAGACAAACGACTCCAGCTTTTCTCCGTCCAATTTTTCTCAATTCTATTTCTTGTCCACCTGACTCCCTTATTCTGGATCAATGTATAAAGCCCAAAGCTGGCAAGGGCTTTAGTTAAGGAATGGTTTTTCTTTTTCTTCTCCGGATTCAAACTTTTAATTATTTCGTCAAAGACTTCTTCTGACGAATTACCTAATTTGAAAGCTAATTGGTTAACTGGGATATTAGTTATTTCTTCCCAAGTTTTTAATAGTGCTTTTTGACAAATATCTTTTTTAAATATTTCCTCAAGGGTTATACTTTTAACTTCTCTACCTAATAACTCGGATAAAAAATGGTTAAGTTTTGTTTGTTTGGCCAACCGAACCTCGTAACGCAATATCTCCTGTTCGAAGTCATTTGTCTTAACAAATTCTCGCTCGATTTTCAGCTTGTCCTTATCAACTGCTTTATTTTTGGGAGTGGCTATGTCTCGCAACTTGTCGTAGAAAATAATATTGTAATATGTCGCATAAAAATATAATGCTTGACCGCCGTTCCTAAACTCTCGCATATTTATATCCTTACCCCTACCCATATCTGCCTTATAAAGCCCTGCGATGGCGTCCTGTGCGTTCAAAGGATTAGGTAAAGGGATATTCTTTGAAAAATGAGCTTTAACAACAACTGCTTTTATCAATGTTTCTGTAGAAACTTCAATACCCATAAACCCAAGTTGGCGTTTTAATATACAAACCACTGCCCTTAAGTCTTCTTCTCCCACTTCTCGGACGCTGTTGCCGAATATGCTTTTTGGCGAGGAAAACTCAATATGCAGATCGTATATTTCCTTATTACTGCTATCAAACCTTTGGTAAGCGGTTAATTTTGGCTTATAAACACTGTTTTTCTTATCGTTTGCCGTCATATTCTGAGTATATTTCTTGAATCTGTTTCTTCCGTAAAGAGCGGGAACGACCATAAAATTATATGCGGTTTGAGGCGATTCTTTTATAATTAAAGCAGGCGAAAAGAGCTGAGGATCTAAAACCTTGAAATTGGGATACCTTATTCTTATTGCCAAAGTATCAATCATATAAAAATCGCTATCTTTTGCTTTTTTTGGAGTATTCATGTTGGTTTTTTTCTTAATTTTGTTGTCCAATTATTTCTGGGAATACTCCAAGCAAAATTTTCAGGTTGCCTTTTTATCTGATTCTTGCCGTTCCGGATTATTCTCAATCCGACTAAATTGAGTATTGTTTTTAGGAAAAGCGTAAAATCCCACATCGGAATAAATGCGGTTCTTGAGAGTTTTTTGGTTATTGAATAAAGTTAAGGTTGGAAGTTTAATTTTATCGCTGAAGTAATCAACCATCGCCTTCTCGATGCCTTTCACTTCCCTAAAAACAAATCTCACTTTCTTTGGATTAGTTCTATCTAATTTAAGTAATTCATATTTGAGTGTTATTAAAACTGTAGCCAGCCCCAAATCATAAGTTGAAAAATTTTGATTCATAATCATTTAATTTTTGGATTGGTTTAATAATTGCGATTTACCGCCCTCTAATCTTTTAGGGTGAAAAATCACCAAACAAAAAACTCCGAGCTTTTTACTCGGAGTTTTTATCTATCTAATTTATGGTGAAATCACCACTCCTCTTCATTGTGAGGCAGTTCGTATTTTGATGCCATCGTTTCTCTTAAGTATTCTTTTGAACCAAATCGGTCTTCATTATTTCCACCATTACCGTTCTCTGACTGCGGTGGAATGAGGGTTATTTTTAGTTTATAGGTATTTGTTTCAGAAAAATCGTAGAACGGCTCGGTATCGTTTTTAAAAACCTTTTTCAGCCAATCAGAAATCTGTTTTTTTATCTGTTTGATATTATCTGGCACAGGGCTTGGTATGGTTTTTGTCTCGCCATTATTTTTTGCCATTCCCAATAGAAAAACCCACGCCAAATTTGGCTTATTACTTTTATCATCTGAAAATCCCAAGCCTTCGTAATCTACGGTAGAAGTTTTATTGCCAGCCCTTATAAGAACATTACGCTCGTCTAAAAAGCGGATGGAAATATCCTTCCATGGGGTTGGCGGAAAGTGTGGTAAGTGTATCCTTTTTTTGTTTTTAGTTATAACCGCATCTTCGTTTTTCTTTACTATCGCTTCTAATCCTTCTTTCAGTCCTTCAATTTTTATCTCTCCTTTTATAGAGATTGGTTCTTTCGCAGGTTTACTAATTGATAGCTCATTATCAATTTCATTGCTTACTTCTTTTTGTTTTTCGGTAGCGAGGAGGAATTTTTTAATGAATGGTATTTTAGACCCAACAAGTTGAATTTTTGTATAAACACTATCTTTATCTATCCACTCTTTTTTGTCATTACGTAATTCTTTTATAGTAAAAAATCCTTCGTTCTCAAGTGCTATTACTGTTCGCAAAACATTAACATTTTTATCCTCTATCTCATTAAATTTTATAACGAGTATTTCGTTTTCAAATTTGTTGTATAAATTAGCGATAAAATTAAGCAGGATTTCTTTTTGTTTTTTGTAGGCATAATAGTTAGTTGAAATACCCCGTAGATAAGATGGAGTTTCAAGGAATTTGGTATCGGGGTAAAAATCTTTTTCTTTTTCAATCTTTTCTTTCTCAACTTTGTTGGATATAAACTCATTGACTTCGTCTTTTATGTCTTGCTTAAGCCTTTTTTCATTGAGTATCTCTATGTCAAGGCCATAGCCAGCTTCAACTTTGTGCGGATTATTATCCAAATCTCTAATTAAATTCCAATTAAAAGCAATTTCTTTGTGAAATCGTGGATCGGTTTCAATTAAGATATTTTCTGGCGAAATATTTGCCCCAAAAAATATAATGTCTGAGGTAAATAAATCCCACAGAGAATAACAAATTTGTTCCACCATATTATTGTTGAAGGATAGCTCTGTTATGGGATGTGACAAATCGTCTCTCCAATTTTCAACCAAAATTTTCTTTTTAAGATATAAGTCTAAATCGTTATCTTGCTCAGCTTCTTTGCTTATTCTTTTCAGTTTATAGTTTCGCAGGGCGAAGCCGTCATATTTAAGCAATTTATTGAATTTATCTTCGTATTTTTTAGCCAGTTCTTCATCTCCATTGTGCATCAACGGATGGCTGGCTTCTTCAATGATTTTGAATAGTATTTCTTGGTCTTTAGGATTTGGTGAAGTAGCAAGTTCACTTAAAACAGCATAAATCAATTGCCATTTTGATTGTCTGGAATATTCATCTTGTATGTATTTAATTAGGTTTGGGTCAATACCACACTCTATGAGAAATTTTATAAGATTGGTATAAGTGTCTAATTCTCCAATTTCTTTAGCGATAAGTTCCAAAGATTTTGTTTTTATAATTGTCTGCGGATTTTCGTTTTCTGTATTAAATTTTTCCTCTGGGGTCATAGTAATTTTTATTGTAATTTTTCTTTATTTTGCCATTTTTCGGGCTATTTTTCAATCTTTAAATAATCTTCTTTGAAATTGAATAAATTTATAGTAATATAAAAAAACAATTAAATATCCGCCTAACCCTTATACAATTCATAAGGTATGGCACAAAAACTGTTCAGGTTATCAAGCTCGTCGTCAGAGCACCTGAACAGTCATATCCCGAAAGGGGCATGGGTAGCTGAAAGGCTATCGCTGGCGGCGAGCTTTATGGTTCAAAGCCAGCAGGCATAAATAAAAACTGTTCAGGTATGCCAAACGAAAAAGAGCTTCTTGAGGAGATTAAACTTCTCAAAGAAGAAATAAAAAAATTAAAACCAAAAAAATACGGGCTTCTTGTTTGGGAGAATAGCAAGCCAGAACGGGTAGTTGAAACGTGCAAAGAAAAGTTGCCTGTTTTTGTTGAAGATGTCTCAAAAGGAATTCAGACGGATAAAACAAAACCCGTTAACATTTTGGTTGAAGGAGACAATTATCACGCTCTTTCAGTCCTGAATTACACCCATAAAGGTAATATAGATTTAATTTATATAGACCCTCCTTACAATACTGGTAATGAGGGTTTTATGTATAACGATAAAATTGTGAATCATGAAGATTCTTATAGACATAGCAAGTGGATTAGTTTTATGGATAAGCGGCTGAGACTCGCTAAAAATCTTTTGAAAAAAGACGGAGTAATACTAATAAACATAGACGATAACGAAATAGCCCAGTTAAAGTTATTATGTGATGAAATATTTGGCGAGGATTGTTTCAGGAATACGATTATTTGGGGATACCGCACAGGGGGAGCTCCCCATAAAAATGACGCCTTTGCAAGCAAACACGATTATATCCTTTTATATTCCCGTTCCCAAAATTATTTTTTCAACAGATTCAAAGAAAAAATAGCTTATGAAAAAGACTTTTTTGGGGCAAAGAAAGACGTAGAAGGTAAATTTTATGCAGATGTTAATTTGAGAGATATTGTTGAAGGAGAGATTACGCTTTTTAAGGACGAGAAAGAATACAAAAAAATAAATACCAAACCAGTCCTTAATTTATCCAGCGAGCGAGTTGAGGATTTTCCAACCCAAAAGCCGATAGGATTGCTTAAATACCTTTTTGAAATTTTAAGTAGATCTGACGCTATCATTTTAGATTTTTTTGCTGGCTCAGGGAGCACTGGAAACGCAGTTTTATATTTGAACCGAGAGAATAATGATAAAAGGCAATTTATTTTGTGCACTAACAACGAAAACGACATCTGCACAAAAGTTTGCTACCCGAGACTAAAAAAGAACATTAAAGGATTCAGAAAAACTAATGGCAAAAAAGTTTTAGGTCTCGGCGGCAATCTCAAATACTATAAAACCACCTTCGTTGATGCTGAACCCACAGACCGAAACAAGAAAGAATTAGTTGATAAATCAACGGAGGTGCTTTGTCTAAAAGAGGATTGTTTTGAAGGCGTCAAAAAAGGTTCTGATTTTAAGATTTTCAAAAACAATAAGGGAAAATATCTCGGTATAATTTACGATGACGCCGGTATAGTCCCCTTCAAAAAAGAGGCAGAAAAGATAAATAAAAAATTTATTGTTTATGTCTTTTCACTTGATGACAGTGCCAGAGAGGAAGAATTTGAAGATATTAAACGATTAGTTGAATTAAAGCCAATTCCAGCAGTTATTCTTAATGTGTATAAACGTATATTCAGATGATTAAATTAAAAGATTATCAAAAACAGGCGGTAGAAAACCTACATAGGAAAATAGAAAACTCTCTAAGGTCATCTGAAAACGAGGTGATAATTTTTCAAGCTCCCACTGGCTCTGGCAAGACAGTAATGGTTTCTGAACTACTAAAAGAAATTGTGAAAGGTAGACAGGACGATAAAAAGTTTTCTCTTATCTGGGTTTCTGTAAGAATGTTGCACGAACAAAGCAAAGAAAAATTAGAGAATTATTATGAGGACGATAGAGCCTTAAAGTGTTCATATTTTGAAGATTTGGAAGACCGTAGAATCGGCGAGAACGAAATTCTGTTTATCAATTGGCATAGCATAAACAAAAAAGATATAAACATTTTTGTCAGAGAGAACGAGCAAGACAATAACCTAAACAGTATAATAAAAAATACAAAAGAAGATGGCAGGATAATTATTTTAATTATTGACGAGAGCCATCACACGGCTGGTTCTGACAAATCAAAAGAACTGATTGAAATTATTAGTCCCAAATTGACCTTAGAGGTTTCTGCTACGCCAAAATTAGGAGAAAACGCCGCAGATAAAGAAAAAGTCCGTTTATCAGATGTTAAGGCGGAAGAAATGATTAAATCCGAAATTTCAGTAAATCCAGAATTTCTTGATATTAAAATTGGCACTAAAAGCTCGGACGAGGTTGCCATAGAAGAAGCCCTTAAAAAGAGAGAAGGGCTGGCTAAAATGTATAAAAAAGAGGGTTCAAAAATAAACCCTTTAATGCTTATTCAGCTTCCAGATAATAGAGCTGGCCTAACCAGCAAAAAAGAGGAGGTCGTCAAGATTTTAGATAAAAAAAGAATAACAGAAAAGAACGGCAAGTTAGCTGTTTGGTTATCAGAAGAAAAATCAGAAACATTACCAAACATAGAGAAAAATAATAATGAAGTTGAAGTCTTAATTTTTAAGCAGGCGATCGCTCTTGGTTGGGATTGCCCCAGAGCTTCAATCTTAGTAATTTTTAGAGAATCCAAGAGTTTTATTTTTACAATACAGACAATCGGCAGAATAATGAGAATGCCCGAATTAAAATACTATTCTAAAGAACCGGAGTTAAATAAGGGTTTTGTTTTTACTAATCTGCCAAACATTGAAATTACAGAAGATTACGCTAAAGATTATATAACCGTTTACGAAGCGAAGCGAGACAATAAACTTTATAAAAATATCTCATTGTCATCAATTTATTTGAAAAGACAGAGAGAGCGAACCCGTCTATCTGGAGAATTTATTAAGATTTTTGCTAAGATATCCGATAAAAATGGGTTGAAAGAAAAGATAAATCTTAAACCATTAAAAATAATTAACCCGATAATCGCAGAAGGTAAAATTGTTGACGTTGATAAATCTGGCGAAATTGAACACAAGGGAACGATAAGTATCGCCTTAAACGAAAAGGAATTACAAGATAAATTTGATAAATTTATCGTTCAAAACTGCACTCCTTATGCTCCAGCAGATTCCAGCGACAGAATGAAAACTGCTATTTACCAATTTTTTAACCAAAGATTTAAGTTTGCAAAATACGACCCGAAAGTTCAGAAAATTGTTTTAGGAAAAGAAAATGTTCAGTTATTTATAGATAGTATAAATTTAGCGAAAGAACAATATAAAAAAGAAGTCGTTGAAAAGTTAAGCGAAAAAAGAGAGTTGCAAGAAACGCCGAACTGGGAAGTGCCGTTATTTGTCAGTTAT
>Ga0209777_10006061_pt1 | contig 13722 bp, 10 predicted proteins | sample FrelakmetHBP12HB_FD_187147 | JGI IMG/M metagenome (GOLD analysis project Ga0209777, IMG submission 187147) | Freshwater lake sediment microbial communities from the University of Notre Dame, USA, for methane emissions studies -HBP12 HB (SPAdes)... | ecosystem: Environmental > Aquatic >...
CTCCGTTCCGGCCAGGGGCTGCGCCACGAGGGCGTTCAGGGGCCGCACCCAGATGCGGCTCTTCCCGGACGAGTCGATGGCGTTGAAGGCCAGATGCAGCCCGTCCGGGGAGATGCGGGGCGCATCCACCTTGGTGACCTCCGCTGGGTTCGCGATCTCGAACCGGATCAGGTTCGGCCGTGCGGGTCCGCCTCGGAGGGTCCAGCCCAGGAACGTCGTACCCACCATCAGAGCGGCTGCCACGGCCGCCCATAGCCAGGAAGTCCGGCGATTCTTCGGGGCAAAGGGAGCCGCGAAGGGGGCGCGGCTCTCCGAAGCGGTGGAGAGGTTCTCCAGGGCGAAGGCCAGATCCTCGGCATCGTGGAATCGACGGGAAGGCGCCTTCTCCAGACAGTGGTCTAGGATTCGCCGCAGCCCAAGGGGGATGGGTCGGCTCTGCTCATCCAACTCGGGTGGATCTTCCTTGAGGATCGCCGACAGGGTGTCCGCCGGTGTTCCCCGGGTGAAGGCCTTCCGTCCGGTCAGCATCTCGAAAAGCACGACCCCGAAGCTGAACAGATCCGTCCGGGCGTCCACCGCCTCCCCCCGCACCTGTTCGGGGCTCATGTAGCCCAGGGTCCCCAGGATCATGCCCTTTTCCGTATGAGGCCCCTGGCTGAAGACTTCCGTGGGCAGGAGGGATCCAGAGTCCACCGCCAGGGCGGGCATCTGCTTGGCCAAGCCGAAGTCGAGGATCTTTAGCCGACCTTCCTTGGTGATCCAGAGGTTGTCGGGTTTCAGGTCGCGGTGAACAACCCCCTTCTGATGAGCAGCGGCGAGTCCCTGCGCCATCTGGATCGCCAGCTCCGTGGCCTTGCGCGGTGCAATGGGCCCCTGCTCCAGGCGGGTCCGAAGCGACTCGCCTTCGAGCAGTTCCATCACAGCGAAAGCCGTCTCGTCCACATGTCCGATGTCGAAGATGCCGGTGATGCTGGGGTGGTTCAGCGCCGCCACGGCCTTGGCTTCGCGCTCGAAGCGGGCCAGGGATTCGGGGTGCTTCGCGAGATGCTCCGGCAACACCTTCACGGCCACGAAGCGATCCAGCCGCGTGTCCCTGGCCTTCCACACCTCGCCCATGCCGCCCGCGCCGATCGGCGCAAGGATCTCGTAGGGGCCGAGGTGGGAACCGGGAGATAGGGTCATCGCGTACCCTCCACCACAAAAATTCGAGACGTCATTTTGACGTAACCATAGGCGTAGGACTTAGCATCATCAGCCAGCGAGACTGATCCGACGTGAAGCACACCCAATCTGTCTGCGGGGGCGAGCTCGCGGATCAGAACCCGGTGGCCAGAAGCTAGGTCGAGCCGCTCGAGCCGGGTCGGTAATTCCGCAGAGGGGTATATGTAAAGCGAGCGTCCATCCGCACTCCATCGAATGACTGAATCGTCCTTATCCAACCCTGGAACGGGCTGGGCCTTGCCACCCACAATGGGCTGGATGAAGTAGGATCCATCCTCGGTCGCGTACAGGATCTTCAGACCATCCGAAGAGACTGTGCCCTTCGTCGTTCCCTCGGGCGTTACAGATTTCGGCGGTCCCCCCGAGACATCCTGTGCAAAACACCGCGAAGCCTTCCCCGCCTGATTGCCCACCAGAAGAATCCGTTTTCCGTCCGGGAACCAACTGGCAGCCTGGATGGCCTCAAGATCTTCCCATGGGAGGCGTCGGGTCTCTCCTGGCCCCGTCGGGTAGAGGATGACCTGCGGTGGGGTGTAGATGATGGCCAGGGCCCACTTCCCGTCCGGCGAGAGTCCCCCCCCTTCGCCTTCCCCCAGACGCACGACGGGACCCCCATCCGTTCTCCGAAGGCAGACCTGGTAGTTCGCGCCGGCAGTCGAAGAGTAGTCTGTGAACAGCAGCCTGCGTCCATCCCCTGAAAGCCACGTGGTCGAGGAGCCATCCAGCCAGGTAACATCGCGCTCGGTGCTGGCCCCGGGGGCCAGGACAGCCATCCCATAGGCCTTGTCGTCACGGGTCACGAGCCAGCGCCCCGTGCGAGAGATGTCGTGCATCGTCAGCCCCCCGGCGCTCATCAAGGCTACCCGGCGGTGTCCAGAGAGATCGACGCCATAGAGGGATAAGGCCGAGCCTGAAGTTGAGGCGCTGAAGAATACCTCGTCACCCCTCTGGGACCAGGATAGGCCCTCTTCCGCCTCATAGCCGCCAGAGAGGACCGTGCGTTTGCCTGTCCGGTCCAAGACGATGACGGATCCTCGGTCGTCAAATGTTGCGGGGTGGTCGAAGAGGGCGATTTGGTCGCCTCGAGGTGAGACACGAAGGTCACTCAGGTAGCCAGTGGTCTCGTAGAGCACCTTCCCGATGGGAAACTCCAGGCGGTCCTTTCCTTGCACCGACCGGATGATAGCCAGTTCCGTGCCATCCGGCGACCAGTCGGCCTCTCGCACGCCCTCCAAAATCTCTCGCGGTGCGGTGCCCCCGAGTGAGACCCGGGCGAGCGTACCGGAGAACAGCCGATGGTTGATGAACAGGGCATTCATCAACACGGCCAGCTCCCCCTTGGATGAGATCGACAGGAGGTGCGTGCGGGGAAGGCCGAGGGGCTGTGGTTCGGGGTACTCAGGGCGTATCAGAAACAGTTCCGGGACGTTCCCCACCCGCGCGGCACTGTAGACAATGGTTTCGCCATCAGGCATGAAGGCGGCCCGGAAGATCGCCTGGGATTGGAAACTCCGCTCATGGAAGGTGACGTTGAAATTTGTGTGTCGATCGATGTGTCGACCGAACCAGAAGGATCCGATGACGGCGCCCACCAGCACGGTCACTATGGCTCCGGGGGTGCGCCACCTTCGCCGCCCACTAGGCGCGTCGATTACGGGGCCTCCCGTGATGCCTGAACCCGACACGGATTGCAGATCAAACGCGAGATCCCGGGCGGACTGGAATCGGTTCTCGGGTTCCTTTTCCAGACAGTGATCGAGGATGCGGCGAAGGACGAGCGGAACAGGATTGCCCGTGGCTTCTGTCTCCGGAGGATCATCCCGCAGGATGGCCGCCATGGTGTCACTGGCCGTGTCCCGCGCGAAGGCCCGCTTTCCCGTCAGCATCTCGAAGAGCACCACCCCGAAGCTGAAGATGTCGCTTCTCGCATCGACACTCTCGCCGCGTACTTGCTCGGGGGACATGTAGCCCAGTGTCCCGAGAATCATGCCCTTCTCGGTGTGGTGGCCGGGGCTGATGGCGGCGGTGGACATGAAAGACTCGGAGTCCACGCCCATTGTCTGGATCTGCTTCGCCAAGCCAAGATCGAGGATCTTGATTCGGCCGTCCTTCGTGATCCAGAGGTTGTCGGGCTTGAGGTCGCGGTGCACGACGCCCTTCTCGTGTGCAGCCGCGAGACCCTGAGCCATCTGAATCGCCAACTCTGTGGCTTTGCGGGGAGCCAAGGGACCAATCTCCAAGCGAGTGCGCAGCGACTCGCCCTCCAGCAGTTCCATGACTACATAGGTCGTCTCGCCCTGGGTGGCGAAGTCGTGGATGCCAAGGATATTTGGATGGTTCAAAGCCGCCACGGCCTTGGCTTCGCGCTCGAAGCGGGCCAGGGATTCAGGGTGCTTCGCGAGATGCTCCGGGAGCACCTTCACGGCCACGAAGCGGTCCAGCCGCGTGTCTTTGGCCTTCCACACCTCGCCCATGCCGCCTGCGCCCAGGGGCGAGAGGATCTCGTAGGGACCGAGGCGGGTGCCAGGGGCGAGGGTCATCGGCCCACCTTCATCCGGTCCAGGATGTCGCGATAGCGGTCCAGGGATCGCAGGGGTTCGAGGTCGGAGTCGTTCTCGATCCACTGCCAGTGGATGAACCCCTGCTGCGCGGCCTGGTCGAGGCAGTCGAGGGCCCGGTCCGGATCGCCCGCCTGGGCGTAGAAGCAGGCTACGTTGTAGAGCACGGCCGTGTCATGGGGGCTCATGGCGAGCGCCACCGTTGCCCATTCCATAGCCCGCTCCCGGTGCCCCAGTTGGAGCAGGGCGTTGGCCCCGTAATACACCGGCCTGGGATCTTCGGGTGTGATCCGCCGGTTCCGTTCCGAAGCCGCCAGGCAGCGCCGGAGCGCCGCCTTCGCATCCTCGGTTCGGCCCAGACTCGTATAGACCCCCGCGAGCAGGCCTGGCAGGGACTGGTCCTCAGGCCGAAGCTGCTCGGCATCCTCGAAGAGCCGGGAGGCGTTCTCCAGTCGACCCTGGGCGAAGCAGCTGCGGGCATAGAGGTACTTGGCATCGTAGAGTTTGGGATTCAAGGCGAGGGCCGTCCGGAATTCCTGGTCGGCCTCGTCGTAGCGCTTGCCGAGGCTGGCAAAGAAACCCCGGGAGGCATGGCACTCGGCATAGTCGGGGCCGAGGCGCAGGGCCTTCAGGCTGGCCTGGTCCGCCCGGTCCAAGTCCTCCGCCCGCCCGCCGTAGTACATGTAGCAGTAGGCGCTCGCGTCCGCGATGCCAGCTTGCGCGAGGGCGTACTCGGGATCGAGATCCACGGCTTTCTGGAACATTCTGATCGCTTCAAGCATCGGTTCCTGCGCCATGAGGTAGAGGGACTGGCGGCCCCGCAGGTAGCACTCGTAGGCCTCTAGGCTCTGGGTGGGTGTCCGGGCGATGGCCCGGCGATCCTTTTCCGTCAATACAAGGCGGAGCGCCTTCACTACGTGCCCGGTGATCTCGTCCTGGATGGCGAAGATATCGCTCAGGTCGCGGTCGTATCGATCCGACCACAGATGGAACCCTTCGGATGCGTTGATGAGTTGGACGGAAACGCGCAGGCGCTCCCCGGCTTTCCGCACGCTGCCCTCGAGGATGGTGGAGACGTGCAGCTGCTGGGCGATGGCAGATACGTCACCGGCGTTTTCCTTGAACCGGAATGAGGCCGTGCGGGACGCGACGCGCAGGTTGGGGACCCTCGTCAGCGCATGGATCAACTCGTCAGCGAGCCCCTCGCAGAAGTAGTCCTGATCCCTGGTGGCGCTCATGTCCCGGAAAGGCAGCACCGCGATGGAGGGCGTGGCGTCCTGGGGCGGTGTCACAAACGGGGCGGAGCCATCGGAGAGGGACTCCAGGGCGAAGGCCAGGTCGCGCATGGACTGGAACCGTGCCTCCGGGAGCTTTTCCAGGCAGTGCCGGACAATCCGGTCCAGACCCGGAGGCAGGCCTCCCGGGGTCGAGTCCATCGCCGGGGGATCCTCCCGCAGGACCGCCGCGAGGGTATCGGCGGCCGTTCCGCGGGCGAAGGCCTTACGGCCCGTGAGCATTTCGTAGAACACCACTCCAAAGGCGAAGAGGTCGCTGCTGGCGACCACAGGCTCGCCCCGAGCCTGCTCGGGGCTCATGTAGCCGAAGGTACCCAGGATCAGGCCGTTCTGCGTGTGGAGCGCCTGGCCCAGGGCCTCGGTTGGCAGGAAGGACTGCGGGCCCGGGCCAGCGGCCTGCACCTGCTTGGCGAGGCCGAAGTCGAGGATCTTGAGGTGACCGTCGGAGGTGATCCACAGGTTCTCGGGCTTCAGGTCGCGGTGGATGACGCCCTTACTATGCGCCGCGGCAAGGCCGTGTGCCATCTGGATGGCCAGCTCCGTGGCCTTCCGCCACGGGAGTCCTCCGCCCCCGAGGCGCTGACGAAGGGATTCGCCTTCGAGCAGCTCCATCACCATGTAGGCGGTGTCGCCCTGGTGGCCCACGTCGAAAATGGCCAGGATGCTGGGGTGGTTCAAGGCCGCGACGGCCTTGGCCTCCCGCTCGAAGCGGGTCAGGACCTCGGCGTTTCCCGCGAGATGTTCGGGCAACACCTTCACCGCGACGAAGCGATCCAGACGCGTGTCCTTGGCCTTGTAGACTTCGCCCATGCCGCCCGCGCCGAGAGGCGTGAGGATCTCGTAGGGACCAAGATGGGTTCCTGGCTGTAGGGACATAGTTTCCCTTAGGTGGGTCCTATCATAGGCCAACCCTTGAGCTACAAGGCAAGCTATTGCAATTGAACCATTGCTCCTTTGAAGATCACAATGGTCCCTATCCCTCAGCTTGTTTTCAGCGGCGGAAGAACGGATCGAGGATGACCGCGGCGGTGAGCACCAGGGCGAACAGGTTGATGTTCATGAAGACGCGGCGGTAGAGAGGCGCGTCCTGACCTTGTCTCAGCAGGGGCATTGATCCGGCGATGAGCCAGATGGCTCCCAGGCCGAGCATGGTTTCCGCGGGCCAGGACACCAGCACCTGGAAGAGGGGCAGCAGGCCACAGGCCGCGGCGGTGCCGCAGGTCCAGGTGAAGGTGAGGCGCGACAGCCTGGGCCGGCCGAAGAGGCCCACCAGCGTGGGGTAGCCGGCCGCCTCATAGCCCTCGGCGTGGAGGCCGACCAGCAGCCAGAAATGGGGCACTTGCCAGATGAAGAAGACGAAGGCGAGGGCGAGCACCGAGGGATCGGCAGCGCTTCCGCCTGCAGCCGTCCAGCCGATGGCTGGAGGCAGGGCACCGATGAGGGAACCCGGCACCACCGCGAAGGCGCTGACGCGCTTCAAGGGCGTGTAGAACCCGTTGTACCAGGCCAGGGCCAGAGCCCCCAGCAGGGCCGAGGTGAGGTTGTGGGACAGGAGCAGGACCAGGAAGCCCGACACCGCCAGCACCGTGGCGATGAGGGCGGCCCTGGCCGGGGAGAGATCACCTCGTGGGATGGGCCGGTTCGCGGTGCGGGGCATCAGGGCGTCGAAGCGGTGCTCCTGGACCTCATTCAAGGCGCTGCTGCCCATGGCCAGCAGCAGGATGCCGATGAGCGTCGTGACCAGACCGGCGTTCACGCCCCGGAGGAAGGCCACATAGCCCGCCGCCGCCGTGAAGGTGGAGGCAAAAGAAATCCGGAGCTTCGTGAGCTCGAGGACGGTGGAGACCGGGTTGGGCTTCGGGGCTGAGAGGGCGGCGACGCTCAAGCTGGCTCCGCTAGTTCAACGTCTTGATGAAGCGCACGACTTCGTTCAATTCCTGGTCAGTGAGCTGGGTCTTTGGCATGGCGGGTGGATAGCCTCGCACGACCTGGCCCATGGGGTCGATGATGGAGCGGCGCAGGTAGGCGTCGTCCACGGTGATGGTCTTGGCGACACCGCCGACGAAGACCTGCTGCTCCTTGCCGTAGAGGGCCTTCAGGGTGGGGCCGACCTTAGGCTTGCCGTCCACGGAGTGGCAAGCGAGACAGCCCTTGACGGTGAGCACGGCCATACCCTTGGGCAGGTCCTTGAGGTCGGGATGGGCCTCGTTGGCGCGGAAGCTCTTGCCAGGCTCCGGGGCGTTCTCGCCGCCGAAGTACCAGGCCTTGAACTCGTCCTCAGGTACCACGATGACCTTGCTCAGCATGAGGCTGTGGTCCACGCCGCAGATGACAGTGCACTCGATGTCGTAGGAGCCGACCTTGGTGGCCTGGAACCAGGTGGTGTTGGTGCGGGCGGGCACGGCGTCGATCTTGAGCCGGAAGGAGGGGATGAAGAAGCCATGCACCATGTCGGCGCTGCGGACCTCCATCTTCATGGGCTTGCCGATGGGGGCGAAGAGCACCTTGCTCTGCTTGCCGTTGGGGTATTCGAAGGACCAGCTCCACTGGCGGGCGGTCACCTTGATGGCCATGGCATCCCGGGGAGCCAGGCGCATGTACTCGTAGTTGGTCCAGCCGTAGTAGAAGATCGACAGGAACAGCACGAGGGGGATGGCGGTCCACACGATCTCGAGGCCCACGTGGCCCTCGATCTGCTCGGCCCTGGGATGGCGCTTCTTGCTGTAGCGCACGACGAAATAGATCATCAGCGTTGTGATGAAGATGAGGAACACCACGGAAAGCCCGAACACGTAGAAGAACACCGCGTCAGACTTCTGGGCCGAAATGGCGGCTTGGTTCATCCAGTCCATGGGAGCCTCAGCGGAAAGCGACGTCGGAGAAGAGCAGGGCGAAGAAGATCAGCAAGGTACCCAGGGTCACCAGGACCACGACCTTGAACAGCGGCCCTTCGTACCTGAGGTGCATGAAGAAGTAGAAGACCAGGCCCGCCTTGAGGGGAGTCAGGGTGAGCAGGCCCCAGACGGCGTAGGTCTGGCTAATTAGGCTCATGCCCACTAGGCAGCCCGTGAGGATCACCAGGGCCACCCAGACCTTGATGAAAGTTCCGTAGCCGGGGTGCTCAGTGGAGTGTTCGGATGCTTGCTCGACGTGTTCGCTCATGAAGATGCCCCTACGCGGCCAGGTAGAACAGGGGGAGGAGGAAGATCCAGATCACGTCCACGAGGTGCCAGTAAAGTCCGCCGTTCTCCAAGTGGATGTAGCGGTCCGAGCGGATGCGGTCCGTGGCCACCCACCAGAGCATGACGCTCAGCACCGAAATACCCGCGATGACATGCAGTCCGTGCAGACCGGTCATCGTGAAATAGAGGCCGAAGAAGACCTGCTCGCCCGGGGGCAGCGTGGCCAGGTGGGGGGAACTCGGATAGAGACCGTGGTGGAACTTGGCGCCCCACTCAAAGGACTTGATCACCAGGAAGGTGAGGCCCAGGACCAGAGTCGTGCCCAGGAAGGCCATGGCCCGCTGCTTCTCGGCCCGCTGGACCGCCACGATGGCAAGGACCACCGTGAGGCTGCTGGTGAGGAGCACCAGGGTGTTGATCACGCCGAGGGTGACGTTCAATTCCGAACCGCCGTGATGGAATTCCGCGGGGTAGCGGTAGCGCATGTAGGAGTAGGCGATAAAGAGGCCGCCGAAGAGCACCATCTCGGTGACCAGGAACAGCCACATGCCCAAGCGCGAGCCGAAGTCGTCGCGGTGAACGTGCCCGCTCATTTCGCCTCCTGCTGCTCGAAGTGGTAGGGACCGTGGGTGATGGTGGGAATCACCTCGAAGTTCTCCAGCGGGGGCGGGCTCGGGATGGTCCATTCGAGTGACACGCCACCCCAGGGGTTGTCTTCGGCCTTCTCTCCCTTGAAGATTGCGTAGAGCAGCGTTCCGAAGAACATGAGCAGGCCCAGCACCAGGAACCAGCTGCCCACCGTGGCCACCACGTGCATGGTGTGGAACTGGGGAAGGTGGACGTAGTAACGGCGAGGCATGCCCATCATGCCGAGGATCATCATGCCGAAGTAGAGCAGGTTGAAGCCGATGAACATGGGGAACCAGGATGCGTAGATGGCCTTCTTGGAGTACATCTTTCCCCACATCTTCGGGAACCAGTAGAGCAGCGCGGCGAAGAAGGCCATCCCGGTACCGCCGAACATGACGTAATGGAAGTGGCCCACGATGAAGTAGGTGTCATGGATGTGCACGTTGATGGCCAGGGCCCCCTGCATGACGCCCGTAAGACCGCCGATGCAGAACAAGAAGATGAAGGTCAGCGCAAAGAGAAGGGGCGGCTGGAAATCGATGCTGCCCTTGTAGAGGGTGCTCACCCAGTTGAAGACCTTGATGGCGCTGGGCACCGCTACGATCATCGTCAGCAGCGAGAACGTAATCTGGGCGAAGTTGCTCATGCCTGAGGTGAACATGTGGTGGGCCCAGACCAGACTGCCCACGCCGGCGATGGCCATGCTGGAGAAGGCGATGGCCTTGTAGCCGAAGATCGTGCGTTTGGCGAAGGTGGGGATGATCTCGGTGATGGCGCCCATGGCCGGCAGGATCATGATGTAAACCGCCGGGTGGGAGTAGATCCAGAAGAGATGTTGGTAGAGCAGGGGGTCGCCGCCCTTGGCTGGATCGAAGATGCCGATGCCGAAGAAGCGCTCGAGGATCACCAGCACCAGGGTGATGGCCACGATGGGGGTGGCCAGAAGCTGGATCCAGGCCGTGGAATAGAGTGCCCAGCAGATGAGCGGCATGCGGAACCACTTCATGCCGGGTGCCCGCAGGCGATGGATGGTGGTGATGAAGTTGATGCCCGTGAGCATGGACGAGAAGCCCAGTACGAAGGCGGCGAACACCGCGAGGCTCACGTTGGTGCCGGTCTTCAGGCTGAAGGGGGCGTAGAAGGACCAGCCCGTATCCGGCGCGCCACCGCCGGTGAAGAGCGACAGCACCGCCAGGATGGCCCCGGCCATGAAGACGTACCAGGAGAGCAGGTTCAGCCTTGGGAAGGCCACATCCTTGGCGCCGATCAAGATGGGCAGGAAGAAGTTTCCGAACACGGCGGGCAACCCGGGAATCACGAAGAGGAAGATCATGATTACGCCATGGACCGTGAACAGGGCGTTGTAGGTCTGGGCCGTGATGAGCTTCTGGAAGGTGGTCAACTGCACCAGGCGCATCACGAACCCTATGCCCATCGCGATGAGGAAGAAGCTTGTCATCGCGTAGAGGTAGAGCAGCCCGATGCGCTTGTGGTCCGTGGTGGTCAGCCAGGCCATCAGGCCCTTGCGCGCTCCTGTGTCCACCAGGTAGCTGGGCTGCGCCGTGGAAGCATGCGTGCTCATTCGCTCTCCTCTGACTTGGTCCGGCGTCCCCGGCGGGTGAGCGCGAACACGAAAATCAGCGCACCCAGGATGATGACGGTGGCGCCGATGGTCGTGGTGTTCAGGACATACCTGCGCCCGGCGGGGTCGTAGCTGAAACAGAATTTCAGGAACTTGTTGATGGTGGGCTGGGCCTCGCCGCGGGCCGCCTCCTGCGCTGCCATCTGAAGATCGGCGGGCAGGTAGGTGACGCCGTACATGTAGCGGGTGATCTGGCCCTTGGGGCTGATGAAGATGATCGCGGCGGCATGCACGAAGTCATCGTTCACGGGCTTGAACTTGAAACCGACTGCGTCCGCCAGAGCCTTGGTGGTGGCACCGGGGCCCGTGAGGAAGCGCCAGGCGCTGGGCGGGAAGGGGCGGGTGATCTCGCCCAGGTAGTTGGTGCGCTTCTGGGCGGCGATCTCGGGTTCGTCCCGCTCGTCGAAACTCACCGTGAGCACCTGGAAATCTTTGCCGGGAATGGCCTCGGTGCGGTTCAGCACCTCGGCCACGCCGTTGAGCTGCGGGGTGCAGATGCCGGCGCAGCGGAAGTAGTTGAGGGTCAGGATGGTGGGTTTGTCGATGAGCTGGCGCAGGGTGACGGGCTTGCCGTCCTCGCCGTTCAAGGTCAGGTCGAGGGGGATCGTGGCGCCGAGCTTCTCCTCGATCCCCACTTCCTCTGGTTTGAAGGATGGAACGGGTGTGGCCGCCTGAGCCCAGAGGGGAGCGTAAAGCCCCGCCAGGGCCGAGAGGGCAAGGGGGAGAAGGAGGCGCCGAAGCGGATGGAAGGTCATGGCCCCCTCAGCGAATCGTGGACGTGGGCGGCTGCGGTCGGGTCTCTGCATACTCGCGGCAGAGAACATCCACGGCACGGGCCACGGGGATGCGGTTGGGAATGACCTCTCCAGCACTGACGAAGAGCTTCTCCAGACTGGCGATGGCCTTGGGATCGCTGGCGCCGTGATCGAAGGCGCCCAGGGACTGCACGACATGGGCCAGGGCCATGCGGTCCTTCTTGGTGAAGTAGTTGTAGGACACCATCGAGCTGCCCTTGACGCCCTCGTCCAGCGTTTTGTAGATGTCCTCGAGGTGGGTGCCGTTTTTCCAACCAGCGGAGGCTGTGAAGTTGCGGGGCTTAGGGTTGAGGCCTGCTCCACCAGGACCGTCGCCCTTGCCCTCCGGGCCGTGGCAGGTGGCGCAGGTCTGGGCGAATAGGGCCCTGCCGCGCGCCATCAGTGTTGCATTGGGCGTCATCACGGTCCTGGGGTCGATGGGCGCGATGACCTCCCGGACCATGACGGGGTAGTCGGTGGGATCCAGCCACCCGGTCTCACCCTGGACGGCCTGGACCAGGGCTTCACCCGAATCGTGGGCCTGGTAGCGCAGCCCGGGCACCACGGTGAAGCCGAAGAAGGCGGCGATGGCGATGAATCCCAGCACCACGAGCAGGGCGGAGGCGAGGCGCTTGAGTTCCTCGTGGGAAAGGTAGTCGCTGATCTTCATAGGCGGAACTCCAGACCCTCGCGGAGGAAGGGATCGCCGATGGGCATGTCCTCGCCCTTCTGCATGGCGCCGCGGATCCAGAGGACGATCCCGCCCAGGAAGAAGAGGGCGAAGCTGAGCTCGGGCCAGGAGAAGTGGGGTTGGCCGCCGAGCACGGGGAAGATGAGCCAGTACATGTCAAGCACATGGGCACCGAGCATCAGGTAGGCCACGCGGCGCAGGCGTTTCGGATCCTTCTTGGAATCCCGGGTCACGAGGGCGAAGAAGGGCAGGATGAAATGGAGTACCGCCAGCGAGATGGTGATGGCCCGCCAGGACCCGGCGAGCCGCACCTTGTAGTAGATGACTTCATCGGGCAGGTTGGCGTACCACATCAGCATGTACTGGGCGAACCCGATGTAGGACCAGAACACCGTGAAGGCGAAGAGGAATCCACCCAGGTTGTAGAGGTGGTCTCCACGCACGCCCCCCAGGCGCCCCCGGTCCTGGAGGTAGAGCAGGGACAGCGTCGTGGCCGCTAGGCCGCTCAGGAAGGCGCCCGCGAAGACATAGACGCCGAAGATGTCGCTGTACCACTCGGGCGTCAGGCCGGAGATCCAATCGAAGGCGACCAGGGTGATCACCAGGGCGAAGATCGCCATGAAGGCCGGGGCGAACTTCCGGGCGCGCAGATTGAATCTGGGATCCTTCGTGATGTCCTGCTTCAACGAGCCGCCCACCAGGACGGCCAACCCGAGGGTGCATAGACCCAGGGCGATTAGGGTGCGCACGGAGAAGAAGGGCAGGCTCAGCCAGAAGGCCTTGCCGGCGAGGATGGGATGGTGGGCCGCCTCGGGCCTGGAACCTGGGTAGAGCACCGGGAGGGCGCAAAGGGCGAAGAGGCCCACGGGGATCGCAGGCAGCAGTAGGGTGGCGATCCGCTCGGGAATGCGCCGGACGGGGACGCTCCACTTGGCGCTCACCAGGTGCTCCAGGGCCACGATGAAGAGGGAACCCAGGCCCAGGGTGAACATGAGGACGAACCAGAGCACCCAGTTGGCCCAGAAGCGCTCAAGTCCAGCTGTGGCGTAGGTGCCGAGGATGCCCAGGGCGCCCAGGGCCACGGCGCCCCAGATCATGGTGGTGGAGTTGTTCTTGTTCTGGTTCATGGTGCGACCACCTTCAGGTCCTCATCCTTGGCGTTCTGGGCACGCTGGAGGGCGCGCACGTAGTGGACCACAGCCCAGCGCTCCTGGTCGGTGAGATAGGGGGCATGCGAGGGCATGGCGTTCTTCCCGTTGACAATGGCCCAGTAGATCTCGCCATCGGGGTAGTCTCGGAACTGCTGGGCTTGCAGGTTGGCCGGCTTGCCGCCATAGGCCGCGGTGAGGCTGCCCACACCGTTGGCCAGCGCTCCGTGGCAGACTTCGCAGCGGTTCGAATAGACCTTGTGGCCCAGGGTGAAGACTTCCTTGGTGCGGGGGAGGGGGTTCACCAGACTGGCCGCCTGTTCCTGGGTGCCAGTGGCCGTGGGGAGGTATCCCCGGGCGACGGTTCCGGGCACGGGAAGCTGCATGCCATGTCCGTCTTTGAAGAAGGCGGAGGCCTTCTGGGCATTGAGCCGCGGCTGGTCCTCGATGTGCCTCATGGGAGGGAGCAGCGGGAACCACTTGGTGGCAAAGAACATGGCCAGTCCTGACACCACACAGGCCGCGAAGATGCCGCCGAGGGTCCGCAGGATGAAATCGCTG
>Ga0209777_10006062_pt1 | contig 13721 bp, 12 predicted proteins | sample FrelakmetHBP12HB_FD_187147 | JGI IMG/M metagenome (GOLD analysis project Ga0209777, IMG submission 187147) | Freshwater lake sediment microbial communities from the University of Notre Dame, USA, for methane emissions studies -HBP12 HB (SPAdes)... | ecosystem: Environmental > Aquatic >...
CCGATCTGAAGACAGGCGTGACGCCGGTCGTGCCACCGTTGGCCATGCGGCCGGCCAGCGCTGGTTCGTCCATCCGGCCGAGCTTGTCCGGGATGACGATCTCGCCGTCAAGGATGGCCGGCAGGTCGCCGACCAGCTCGGCCAGCGTGGCCAGCTCCGGGAAGTGCCGCGTCAGGTCCCGGCCGCTCTCCTCGATCAGGCGCACGCGGGGCCTGCGGGCAGTCCGGTCAGGCTCGATGAAGGCCAAGGCGCGGCGGCCACCCCAGCGCGGTTCGAATATGTGCTCGTCCGAGTCGAAGGCGGCGTCGGCTGGCCTTGGCAGCATCGGCTTCATCGATCGGGGCAGCCGCGCCACGTCACCGGTGAGCCTCAGCGAAAGCTGATCGGACACCACGCGATACTACGCCCCCTCCAGGTTGGTCCCGTCAGTATTTGTCGGGGACGAAGTGCTGGCTGGCGATCGGAGGGCGGATGTAGCCTTCGTCGACCTGCCGGGGCGGCAGAACGATTTGTGCGGGCGAGGTGTCCTCGTACGGGATCACGTGCAGAAGGTGGCTGATGCAGTTCAGCCGGGCACGCTCCTTGTCATTCGCCTCCACCACCCACCACGGCGCTTCGCGCGTGTCGGTGGCCGCGAACATCGCGTCCTTTGCCCTCGAGTACTCGACCCACTTCGACCGCCCGGTGACGTCCATCGGCGAGATCTTCCAGCGCTTGGTCGGCTTGTTGATTCGATCCTGGAAACGGCGCTCCTGCTCCGCGTCGCTCACCGAGAACCAGTATTTGACCAGGATGATCCCGGAGCGGATGAGCATTCGCTCGAACTCGGGCGCCGTCCGGAGGAAGTCCTCGTACTCCTCCGGCGTGCAGAAGCCCATGACGTGCTCGACGCCGGCCCGGTTGTACCAGCTGCGGTCGAAGAGCACCCACTCTCCGGCGGCGGGGAGCTGGGCCACGTAACGCTGGAAGTACCACTGGGTCTTCTCGCGCTCGGTCGGGATGCCGAGGGCGCAGATGCGGGCGATGCGCGGGTTCAGCGTTTCGGTTATGCGCTTGATCACACCGCCCTTACCGGCCGCGTCGCGACCTTCGAACAGGCAGACGACCTTGAGCCCTCGAAACTTGATCCATTCGTGGAGCTTGACCAGCTCGACCTGAAGTCGGGCCAGCTCAGAGTAGTAGTACTTGCGGTTGAGCTTCTCGCGAGGCTTCTGGACCAGGTCCCCGGTCGATGGATCGAACGTGTCTGCGCGAGCGATCTTCACGCCCTGGCGACGCTCTGCCCTGGAGCGGACGACCTGCTCCTCTCGATTCACGGCAGCGGCGGCTTCCACAAGCGCGGCGGTGTTCTCCTGGGCGACGCTGGGCGGCGCGGCGGGAGTGGCCTTGCGCCGGCCCGCCGCCTTCGGAGCTGGAACCTTTGGGATCGCCGTCTTCGCGGCTGCCGTCCTCGGGGCGGCTGCCTGCGGGCCGGGTTCGGCTACGGCGTCAGCGGCCGGGATATCCGCGCTGGCATGACGGATGTGATGCTTCTTCGCCACGTGGGCCTCCTTGGCGTGAACGGTATGCCACAGCCGCCGCTGTGGCAACCAGGGGTTGACCGAAGCACTCGTTCGAGCCGGCGACCCGGGGCGGACCCCGGCCGACCGGAATCAGGCTTCGGCGGCCGGACGGGCCGTGCCGAGACCGCGCCAGCGGAGCCCGCGCAGATTGACCGTGGCCACTCCGCCGACGATCAGCGCCGTGCCCAGGACGACTCGAACGTCGACCCGCTCGCCGAGGAGTACCGCGCCCAGGGTGACGCCGACGATGGGCAGCAGGTAGGTGACGAGGGAAGCCCTCGTGGCGTCCCAGCGCTGGAGCAGTCGGAACGAGATGAGGTAGGCCACGGCGGAGCCAAGCGCGCCCAGCCACAGCGTGGCCAGTATCGGCTCCGGGCGGAGCGCGACGGTCCAGGGGTGCTCCACCGCGAGCGCCGCGACCGCCACGATCGGCAGGGCCAGTCCCACCTGGCCGATGGCGATGATCATCGGCCGCAGGTGAGTCAGGTGGCGGCGGGCGTAGACGTTCGAAAAGGCGTACGAACAGGCGGCTCCGGCCACTGCCAGTTCGCCGGCGACATTGCCGCTGCCCGCATTGCGGCTGACCACGACCACTACGCCTGCGAAGCCCGCCGCCAGCCCAACCAGCCGCGGCGCGGTGAATGCCTCACCGATGGCGATGACGGCGATGCACATCGTGAACAGAGGCACGGTGGCGTTGAGGATCGCCGCCGTGCCCGACGAAATCGACAGCTCGCCCCAGGTGATCAGGGAGAAGGGGATCGCGACGTTGAAGACTGCCAGCACCAGGAGCTTGCCGATCGTGCCGCGGTCGCGTGGGAGCGGCTCTCCGGCGACGCGAACGATAGCTGCCAGGGTTGTCGCACCGAAAAGGAGCCGGAAGCTGACCAGCTCGAAGGGGCCGAAGTAACCCACGCCGATCTTTATGAATAGGAAACTGCTACCCCAGATCCCACCGAGCAGGGCAAAGAGCAGCCAGTCGGCCCGGCTAGATCGCACGACGGCAAAAGGTGCGATCGAGGGCGGGGTTGAGGCCTGGGCGACCGAAGACGGCTCGGCTGGGATGCGTGCCATCTGCGAAGCATAGTCATCGCTGCCGAGCGTGCCGGTGAGGTCTGCGCAGGGCCGATGCCGTCCTTCGGCGGCAGCCGGCGCCCGCCTCTCCCCCGTCGTGTCGGCTCCGAGCTGTCGTCGGCGCGCGCCGCCGTCGGCGGCCCGCTACCATGCCGGTCTACGAGCACGGAGGAGAACCGGTGCGAATGTGGGGCGGTCGATTCGAAGGCACGTCGGACGATCGCATGGCGAAGTTCACGCGTTCGATCGATTTCGACGTCGCCCTCGCCGGCGACGACATCGCCGGTTCGATCGCCCACCTCCATGGCTTGGGACGGGCCGGCTTGCTGGATCCCGATGAGGTCGAGACTCTTGAGCGCGGCCTCGAAGGCCTGCGATCCGAGGTCGAGAGGGGCGAGCTCGTCTGGGACCCGGCGCTCGAGGACGTCCACATGAACCTCGAGGCCGCGCTGCGTGAGCGAATCGGGCCGGTCGCCGGGCGGCTGCACACCGGCCGGTCGCGGAACGACCAGGTCGCCACCGACATGCGGCTCTGGCTGCGCCGGACGATCGACGCCATCGATAGTGCGATCGTCGGGATGGAGAGGGCCCTCGTCGGCCTGGCCCAGCGAGATGGCAAGGCGATCCTGCCGGGCATGACGCACATCCAGCCGGCCCAGCCGGTGCTGTTGGCGCATCACCTTCTGGCCTACGTCGAGATGCTCGAGCGCGACCGAGGCCGGCTGGCCGACTGCCGGCGACGGGCGAACGTCTCGCCGCTCGGCTCGGGCGCACTGGCGGGAGCCGGATACCCGCTCGATCGCGACGCTACCGCCCGGGAACTCGGCTTCGACGGCGTGACGGCCAACTCGCTGGACGCGGTCGGCGACCGCGATTTCGTCGTTGAAGCGCTCTCGGCTTTCGCGCTTTGCATGGTCCATCTCTCGCGGCTGGCCGAGGAGATAACGTGGTGGTCGAACCCACGGTTCGGGTTCGTTCGCTCTGCCGACTCGTTCTCGACCGGCTCTTCGATGATGCCGAACAAGAAGAACCCGGACCCGGCCGAGCTCGTGCGCGGCAAGACGGCCCGCCTGATCGGCGCGCTGACCGGCATGCTGACGCTGCTCAAGGGCCTGCCGCTGGCGTACCAGAAGGACATGCAGGAGGACAAGCCGCCCCTCTTCGATGCGGCGGCCACGCTCGAAGCAAGTCTGCTGGTCATGGCCGGGATGGTCGCGACGCTGACCGTGGATCACGATCGGATGCGGGCCGCGGCAAACGAGGGCTACATCACCGCCACCGCCGTGGCCGATGCCCTCGTCCGGCGGGGAGTGACTTTCCGGGCCGCTCACCACATCGTGGGGGTGCTCGTCGCTGAAGCGGAGAGGGCGGGAATTGGGCTGCACGCGCTGGACGACGCAACCATCGCGGCGGCCCTGGCCACGTCCGACGACTCGATCGCAATCGCGATCGTCGGCGATCGCGAGGTGCCCGGCGAGCTGCGCACGGCGGCTTCGCTCGAGGGAGCCATGGCCGGCTGCGACGTGGTCGGCGGCACCGCGCCCCGTCGCGTGGCTACGGCCCTGGCCGCTGCGAAAGTCCGCCTGCTTCTCTAGGCCCGGCGGCGTCCCAATCTGCAACCGAATCGGCACTGGCGCTCTCTCGTTGCGGGACGCAGCGCGCCGTATTCTCCGTTGGCCGCCGCATGCGCCATCCTTGGAGAACGATGAAGCTGCACGAGTTCGAGCCGGTAGGGGAGACGCCATATCCCCGCGCCCTCCACCGCGATGAGTCGTTCGTGCTCACCTGCGCCGCCTGCGGCTGCCGATTGACACCCCGAGAGTCGCTTTCCGACGGCGGCCTTCTCGGACCTGATGCCGCCTGGCGCCACTTCTGGGGACTGCCCGGGCGGGACGCCCGAGGGTGCCGCGTCGAATGCATCGACATGCCTCATCGGATCACGCCGCTGGAGGCTGCGGCCGGTTGAGCCGGCGCTCGCCTGCGCCTCGCTTCCGGCCGGGTGCCGTTCCGGGCCGCCGCGTTCGCGGGCGGCGAGCCGGGTGCCGTTCCGGGCCCGTCCTGCTGGCAGAAACGATCGACTCGGTCATCCGCCGCTACTTTGAGGCCTCGAGGCGGTAGCCGACGCCGCGGACGGATGCCGGCACCGGCGCGCCGGCCTCCCGCAGCTTCGAGCGGAGCCGGGCCAGGTGCGGTTTGAGCCATTGCGGGTCCGGGTTGGGCTCGCCCGGCCAGCCGGCCGATAGCAGCGTCGAATGCGATACGACGTGGCCCGCGGCTGAGATGAGCGATGCCAGGATGCTGTACTCGGTCCGGGTCAGGAGGATCTCACTGCCTGATACCGACGCTGTGTGGCGGCCGCGATCGAGCACGATGGGGCCCCAGCGCAACTCACCGACGCCGTGAGGCTCACCTGCGTTGCCGCGTCGGCGCATGACTGCTCGGATGCGGGCAAGCAACTCCTGTTTGCCGAACGGCTTCACGACGTAGTCGTCGGCGCCCGAGTCGAGGGCTTCCACCTTGGCGCGTTCGTTGGCTTCGCCGGTCAGGACGATGATCGGCGTCTGCGACATGCGGCGGATCGCCCGGCAGACCTCCACGCCGTCCAGGCCTGGCATGGCCAGGTCCAGCAGCACGAGGTCGGGTCGCTCCTCGCTGAAGCGTCGGAGGGCCGTGTTGCCGTCGTAGGCGGTCACGACTCGATGGCCGGCGCGGCCGACCAGGGCCGAGACGGCGCCGACCATCGCCGGTTCGTCGTCGACGATGAGAACGAGCAGGCTTGTATCCCCCGGACCGATGCCGTTCACGTCGCCTCCTCCGCTCCGCCTATCCGTCCGGGCCGGCCTCGGACATCACCCCCGCCTCCGGAGCGCCGGGATCACCAGTGTGGGGCATCTCGGGCACGGCCACCATGAACCTGCTTCCACCGACGCCGTTCGGTTCCAACCAAACACGTCCGCCCATTGAGTCCATCAGGCGTCGGGCGGCGTAGAGACCGATGCCCGAGCCTCGCGGCCGATTGGCCGTCCGGACGTAGGCCTCGAAGACGGACTCCCATTCCGATTCAGGAATGCCCGGACCGTCGTCGGTGACGTAAACCTGGATTTCGCCATCCGAGCGCCACGCGCCGATGCTGACGGAGCCGCCATCAGGCGAGTACTTGACCTCGTTCTCCAGCAGATGCTCGAGTACCTGGCGAAAACGGCCTTCGTCGCCGATACCCATGAGTCGTTCTGAAGTGCCCCCGCGGCTGAGTCGGCGACCGCGCAGCAGCGGTGTCATCTCGACGGTCGTTTCGTTGATCGCGTGGGCGACGTCGAAGGGGAGGCGCGCGAGGCCGGCTGCCAGGCCCTCGCCTCGAACGGAAGCCAGGATAGAGTCGACCAGCCGGTCGAGCCGAGTCACCTGGGCGATCGCCTGGGCGCGCCACTCTTCTACGAGTTCCGGGTTCGGAGCGGGATGCGCCGGTTCAGCCGGGCCGACGGCTGAGGAGGCGCCGCCGCCGCCGTCCATCGTCGCGTCGGCGAGCAGGTCGACATAGGCACGGACGACCGCCAGAGGCGTGCGCAGCTCGTGCGTTACCACCGCCAGCAACTCGGCCCGGGCGCCGTCGAGGGCGGTCAGCGTCTGGAGCTGCTCTTCGGCCTCGGCCTGCAGGCGACCCTTTTCGACGATTCCGCCAAGGAGCGCCCCAATCGTAACAAGGAACTCGACTTCCTCGGGCGAGAACGCCCGGGACTCGATCGCCTGGACGTTGATGACGCCGATCACCCGGTCGTTCCATGGCAGAGGCACCGAGAGCATCGACACGAATTGCGATTGGTCGAAGCCAGGTACCCACTTGAAGCGGGGATCGACCCGAACGTCGGGCGATGCGACCGGCCGCCCGATCAAAGCCGCCCGACCGGTCAGCCCTTCGCCCGTGGCCAGGGTGACGGCGCCGACCTGGTCGCGGTCCAGGCCGTTGGTCGCTGCCAGGCGCAGCCGCGCCTGGTCTCGCTCCATCAGGTAGACCGAGCAGACGTCGACGTTGAGGGCGTCGGTGGTCCGGTCGACTATCGTCCGCATCAGCTCGTCCCAGTTGCGAGCCGTGGTCAGCAGCTTGGCGAACTCGTGCAGAAACGAAAGCTCCCGCAGCTTGCGTTCCGCGTTGAACGGGGGCCCGGCCGTGGCTCGGGCCGGACCGCCTGGAGGCCCCTCGGGCTCCAGCGCGACCGATCGACCATCCTCGGCCCTCCGGGACGCGACGGGACGACGGCCTGAGCTACCGGCGCGTCCGTGTCTCGTCTCAGCGGTCCGGTCGAGATCGTCGGGGCCTGCCATCGGCGTGTTCTCCAGCCGTCCTGCTAATTCGCCGCCGGCGGCGAGTCGTAGATTCGTGTCGGCAGCTCGTCGAGGAGCGGGTCCGTCCACGTCCAGGCCGCGCCGTAATGCCTGCCGACGGCGCCGTGGCGGGCGGCTTCGGTGCGGAGCGGCAAGCCAAAGATCTCGATGAACCCGACCGCCGAGGCGTGGTCGAAGGCGTCGTCGGCGTCGTACGTGGCGAGGGCCTTGTCGTAGAGCGACAGCGGGCTGTGCCGGCCGGTGACGACCGCGTTGCCGTGGTCCAGCCGGACGCGGACCTCGCCGCTGACGACACGCTGGCTGCTCGCCGCGTAGCCGCGCAGGTCGCGGCTCAGGGCGCTGAACCACAGCCCGTCGTAGGTGAGCTGGGCCAGCTCGTCGGCCACGATGCGGTTGAAGCGGAGAGTGTCCTTGGTCAGAGTCAGACCTTCCAGCGCGCGGTGCGCCCGATGGATGACCGTGGCCGCGGGGGCCTCGTAGATCTCCCGGCTCTTGATACCGACGAGGCGGTCTTCGACATGATCCACGCGGCCCACCCCATGTGCGCCGGCCAGGAGGTGGAGCTTCTCGACGAGCGTGACCGGGTCGAGCCGCTCGCCGTCGAGCGACACGGGTACGCCGCCCTCGAAGCCGATGACCACCTCCACCGGATCGGGTGCCTTCGCCGGGTCGACGGTCCAGCGGTAGACGTCGTCGGGCGGAGCCGTCCAGGGATCCTCCAGGATGCCCGCCTCGATCGAGCGGCCCCACAGGTTCACGTCGATCGAGTAGATCGACTCCTTGGATATCGTGATCTCGATGTTCCGAGCCTGGGCGTACTCAATCTCCTGCTCGCGCGACAGGCCCATGCCGACCCGCATCGGGGCGATGACCGTCAGGGATGGGTCGAGGGCGTGGGTGGCGATGTCGAACCGAACCTGGTCGTTGCCCTTGCCGGTGCAGCCGTGGGCGACCGACTCCGCGCCCTCCTTGTGGGCCACCTCGACGAGGAGCTGGGCTATCAATGGGCGGGCCATGGCCGTGGCCAGCGGGTAGACGCCCTGATACAGGGCGCCGGCCTGGACGTGCGGCCAGCAGAAGTCGCGCACGAAACGCTCCCTGGCGTCGACGACATAGGCACGCACGGCCCCCGCGGAGATGGCCCGGCGATCGATGTCCTCCTTCAGCGCGCCGCCTCCCAGGTCGACGGTGAGGGTTACGACCTCCGCGTCGTAGTGCTCACGCAGCCAGGCGACGGCGACCGACGTGTCGAGCCCGCCGGAGTAGGCGAGGACCACTTTCTTCATCGAGGAGCCTCCGAATGTGCGAACGGCCGGCCGGTCGGCGGCGTCGTCGCTGCCGCGGTCGGTTGATAGCTTTGAAAGCGGACCAGCCACCGCTCCAGGGCGGCCTCGGTCTCGAACAGGACGAGCAACGTGTTGTCGCCGGCAAGGGTGCCGACCTGGTCCTGCAGGCTCGACTGGTCGATCGCCTGGGCGATCGCTCCGGCGGATCCTGGAGTTGCCACGAGAACCAGGCTCAAGCCGCTGCGGGCGACGCGGACGGGGATGTCCTCCAGGAGACGGTCCAGCCTCGAGTCGTAGAGATTGCCGGTGGCCGCGCTCTCGGGCGTGGCGTAGACGTGCCGGTCGCCGCGCGGCACCTTCACCAGGCCGAGTTCCGCCGCGTCTCTGCTGACGGTGGCCTGGGTTACCTCGAAGCCGGCGTCTCGGAGCCGCTCCACCAGCTCCTCCTGGCTGCCGATCTGTGAGCCGGCGACCAGTTCGCGGAGGGCGCGCTGGCGGCGCTGCTTGACGTTGGATCCACCGCCGTGGATCACCATGGTTTCCATCGCTCAGGCCACGCCCGCTGCAGGTCCGCCGACCTTGCGGGCGGCTCTAATCCTGGTACCGAAGGTCGGGTCTTCCAGGGCTCGGGTCAGGGCATGGGGGTCGGACGAGTCGGCGATGACAGCCTCGGCGCCCGGCCAGCCGACTGCCTGCAGCGCAGCCCGGATCTTGGGCACCATCCCTCCCTCGATCACGCCGTCGGCGATGAGACGGTCGGCGTCGTCCGCAGTCATCGTTGCGAGCACCTCGCCGGCAGCGTCGCGGACCCCGTTCACGTCCGTCATCAGGACGAGCTGACGGGCCCCAAGTCCGGAGGCTATGCCGGCGGCTGCGTCGTCGGCGTTCACGTTGCAGACGATGCCCTGCTCGTCTCGGGCGAGCGGTGCCACCACGGCAACCTGCCCGGCCACCAGCAGCGCGTCCAGGATGTCGCGGCGGATGCCCACGACGTGGGCCACGAGTCCCAGGCCGGGCAGGCGCTCGGCAATCATGAAGCCGCCATCCACGCCGCTCAAACCTATCGCGTCCACGCCGCGATCTCGCAGGTCGGAAACCAGCTCGGAGTTCACCACGCCGCGGAGGACGGCCGCGGCCACGTCCAGGGCTGCCTGATCGGTCACGCGCAGGCCGCCTTCGAACCTGTTCGGCAAGCCCAGTCGCTCGAGCCATTCGGTAATGCGCCTGCCGCCGCCGTGGACCAGCACGACGGGGCGCCGGCGAGCCACGTCCGCGACTTCGTCGAGGACGTGCGCCTGGTCGGCAAGCGTCGTTCCGCCGAGCTTCAGGACAAGCACTTCGCTCACGTCGTGTACTCCGCGTTCTCAATGACGTAGCCCTCGGTGAGATCGCAGCCGAAGGCCTCGCCGGTGCCATTCCCGAGGCCGAGATCGAGTCGAATCAGCACCTCTTGAGCCTCCATGGCGCCGCGGACGGCTTCGCGGTCGAAGAGCAAGGGAACGCCCTTGAAGACCAGCGTGCCGGCGATTGCGATCTGGAGCCTGTCGGGGTCCAGCTCGGGCGCCCGGCCGGCCCGTGGCATGGCCTCGGTGTGGTGCAGGCCGGCCGCCTCGAGAAGCTGTTCGTCGGGCAGGCGGCTGTTGCCTGCGGCGCTCGCGACGCGGCCCCAATTCGGGTCTCGCCCGTGGATCGCGGCCTTCAGCAGACTGCTGCTGATGACCGAACGGGCGATGGCCCGGGCGTCATGGCCGTCGGCCGCGCCGCTGACCTGGCAGGTGATGAGGGTCGTGGCTCCCTCGCCGTCCGCCGCCTGCTGGCGTGCGAGCGATCGAGCAACGGCTTCGATTGCGTCTCCAAGGCGCGCGGCCTCGCCGCTGTCGGCCTCCACCGAGGCCCCGGTCTCACCCGATGCGAGCAGGAATACCGTGTCGTTCGTGCTCGTGTCGCCGTCCACGCTCAGCTGGTTCCAGGTGCGCTGGACGATCGGCGAGAGCAGCGCGAACAGCGTGTCCGGGGCTGCGACGGCGTCGGCCAGGATGATGCTCAGCATCGTGGCCATGCGCGGGTGGATCATCCCCACGCCCTTGGCAATGCCCGAGACCGTGACGGTCCTCGGGCGCCCGTCCGGTCCCGGCAGCTCGACCTTGATCGTCGCCAGCTTGACCTGCTTGTCCGTGGTCATAATGGCCCGCGCCACGGCCTCGAGGCCGGCGTCCGACTCGGTCAGAGACGGGATGAGCCTGGCCAGCCCTTCCCTCACCTTCGCGACGGGCAGCCGCACACCGATAACACCCGTCGACATCGCCAGCGTAAGCTCGGGTTTGGTGCTCAGAAGTGCCGCCAGAGCCTCGCAGACCTCCGCCTGGTCGCTGTCGCCCGCCGCGCCCGTGGCCGCGTTCGCCGAGCCGGACGTGGTCACGATCGCGTCGGCCCAGCCGAACCTCCCGCCGCCGCCGATCTCGGTGGCATTGAGATGAGCCTGCGAGAGCCTGATCGGCGCCGCCACGACCTGGTTGCGGGTGAAGACTGCCGCAACGGCCGCGGACTCCCGCGTGCCGGCAATGACACCCAGGTCGGGTCGGCCCGAAGGCTTGATGCCGGCGGCCAATGCGCCCGCCCGGAACCCGCGCGGCATCGCGGCGCGCAGCTCTACGGCCGGCAGCCTGCTCGGGAGGGGAGGCAGGTCGTCGGCGCGGGGCCGGCCCGCGGTCGAGGTTCGTCCTAAACCCGGCTGCATCGGATTCGATCCCTCCGGATGTGTTTTCAGGCGATGCGTGGACCCGCCTTTCGAGCACCTGACTCGGTGGCGGGCGTGTCGACCGATTCGGCCTTACGGAGCCATCGGGTACTGCTCGAGGCCGGTCGTCTCGGGCAGCCCGAAGAGGACGTTGAAAGCCTGGACCGCCCCGCCGGCGGCCCCCTTGACCAGGTTGTCGATGACGCCGAGGGCCAGGACGCGGCCGCTGCGCGGGTCGACCCGGACCCAGATCCGGCAGAGGTTGCTGCCGAAGACGTGCTTGGTCGAGGGCGGGTCGGCCACGACCTGAACGAACGGCTCGTCGCGGTAGGCCTCGTCGTACAGGGCGTCGAGCTCGGCCTGGGTTGTCGGGCGCGTGGGCCTGACGTGGCAGCTCGCCAGGATGCCGCGGGTCATTGGGATCAGGTGGGGCAGGAAGTCGATCATGGTCACGCCCGGGTTTGCCACACGGCTGCCGAACGTGCCGCGTTCGCCCTGCTGCCCGAGCTCCTGCTCGATCTCGGCGGTGTGGCGGTGGCTGAACGCGCCGTAGGCCCTGACGCTCTCGTTGATCTCGGAGAAGAGCAAGTCGGGCTTGAGCTCGCGGCCGGCCCCGGAAACGCCGCTCTTGGCATCCACCACAAGGTCGCCGATCAACCCGGCGCGGGCGAGCGGCGCCAGGGTCAGGATCGTCGCCGTCGGGTAGCAGCCCGGCAGCCCGATGATCGTGGCTGGTCGATCGGCCGCCGAGCGTATTTCGGCGCGATGGAGTTCCGGCAGACCGTAGACGGCTCCGGAGAGCAGCTCAGGCGCGGGGTGGTCGAACTTGTACCAGCGAGGGTAGTCGGCCGGGTCGTGCAACCGGAAATCCGGGCCCACGTCGAGGAGCGCCGATCCGCGCGCCGTTATCTCGCCGGCCATCTCCGCGGCCACGCCATGCGGCATGACGGTGAAGATGGCATCGGCCTCGGGGATCGCCGCATCGATGACCAGACCCGTCGCGCCGAGGTGTGGATGCGAGACGGCGATCGGCTGGTTATCACGGTTGCGACCGGTCAGGCCGGCAAGTCTAACGTTGGGGTGGTGTAACAGCAGCCGCACCAGCTCGCCGCCGGCGTAGCCCGTTGCTCCCACGATGCCGACCGTGATCGTGCCGCTGCCGCGTCCCATTCGAAACGCCTTCGGCCCCAGACCGTGCTCCGATCCGACCTTGGACGCCCCGCCGGCGCTCAGGGGCACCCGGCCGACGGGCGCCGGCGATGAGCCATTGCTGGAGGGGGTCGCCGGGAAGTCGTTTGGCCGGGATCGGGTCGCTGGCATCGCGGCGTGAGTATACCTGTAATGCATAGCTATGCAATCAAGTGATCACCTACACGTACCCGGCTGCAACCATGAGCACCCAGGCCAGCATGAACCAGTGGAGCAGCCAGCCCCAAACGAACGATCTCGTCCGCCAGGCGAGCAGCCCGAAGAAGGCCCCGCCGACCAGCGTCGACAGCTGCTCGATCTCCGGCTTCCAGACGTGCATCAGGGCGAAAGGGATGATCTGAAGCCAGATCGCGTCTGCACCGTACTTGCGACCGAAAGCCCACAGCAGCCAGCCTCGGAAGAAGAACTCCCATGCGAACAGGTCGACGCCGGTGTCGATAACCAGCCGCCACATCGGACGGCCGTCGACTGTGTCCGTGTAATAGGCCCTGAAGTCGGGCAGGCGTCCCAGGAACCAGATGATCACCCCCATCGCCGCCACGCCGGCGACCACGATCGGCAGACCGAGGCGCCAGTCGCCGACCACCGCGCCATACCGCCTCGGATCCTCGCGCCAGACCAGCAGGACGATGGCTATGGGGATCAGGAACTCGAGAACGAACCGGTCGTACTCCCCCTGCACGAAGCGGTTGTTGAAGGCCAGGATCAGGATCACTGTGGAGATTGCGACGACCTGGACGATCCGCGCATCGAAATCCACGCCCCAGACCCGCCAGCTGGCGGGGCGGTAGTCCTCAACCGTTGCCGCCTGCGATGGCGGACCGCCTCGAGCGCCGGGCGGCGGCCCGCTCACGGAACGCGGACGAGGCATTCCGACACGCTGTTCCAGTCTGCGCAGGCAATCGACTGGCGGGCGGCCCAGGCGCCTGCCGGCACGCCCGTGGGTACCGGGTCACCATCCAGAACCAGGTACATGCGGACACCTTCTGCATAGAGGTCGCCATTATTGGCGAGTCCGACAATGATGGTTATCGCCGGCGATTTCATCAGGAAGAGTGCCGCGTCGCGTCCGGCGACCCTCTCGCCTGCCGGCACCAGCGACGCGAATCGATCCTGGATGCTGACGAGGTTGTAGGTGGCGCTCCCGGCCCACGAGCCGTAGAGGCGCAGCCCCGGAGCGACCGCGATCAGAACCGCGAGGGCTGCCAGCAGCGGGATGGCTCTGCGTTTGCCGAGGCTCGACCCACGTGGATTCTGAGTCTGGGCGATGGCTGCGGCCACCGACCGATCGGCCGATCGATCACCGTCCGCCCGGCCCGCCACGGCCCGGCGGCTCTCCAGGCGCTCCGCGAGCCACCCTCCGCCGACGTGCAGGCCGATGGCGGCGAGAATCGCCAGCGCCGGCACCAGCGGGACGGCATATCGGTTTGGCCTGTATGAGACGATCAGGAGGATCCCGAAGCCGAAAACGGCCCAGCCACCCGCCGCGACCGCCAGCCTGGCCTCGGTGCC
>Ga0209777_10006063_pt1 | contig 13721 bp, 11 predicted proteins | sample FrelakmetHBP12HB_FD_187147 | JGI IMG/M metagenome (GOLD analysis project Ga0209777, IMG submission 187147) | Freshwater lake sediment microbial communities from the University of Notre Dame, USA, for methane emissions studies -HBP12 HB (SPAdes)... | ecosystem: Environmental > Aquatic >...
TCAACATTGCTGTTCAAGGGTCATCCAAGCCATATCGGCCCCTAGCCTGAGAATGTTCACAAGATAATAAACGGGGGCCACATAGACAACCCAGTGAACAGCAATGTTGACCCACATGACAAACTTGCTATCTCCTATAGATAGGAAGAAGCTGAAGAGTACCCAACAAAATCCATCGAGTAAAAAGAAGAGTGTGAGCCACACAAGACAACGCGTAAGAATGGAGAAAAACGCACTCGAAAGAAGCGCTAAATCACTCTGAGCAATGAAAACGCGGACAAACTGATCTGTAAAGCCAAATGTAAGTATCGTGACAGTGAAGGTTAAAAGAACATGGAGTAAAAATGCTGAAAAAATAGCCTTTGGGATGAGGAGATATTTTTTTGCACCAACAAGGTTTGAGACAACTGCTCCGACGCCTTTTGCCAATCCCTCGGCAATAAACGACATGAGGATTAAAATCATTTGGACCAGCACAACAATTGTCATATTTTCAAAGCCAGAGCGCGCCATAATTGCGTAGAAAGCAATGTGAGCAAGACATTCGCCAAATTTTGCAACTCCAGACGGAACGGCAATTCTCAAGAATTCTTTCAGCAAGGAAAAGTCAAGTTTCCAGGAAAGCGTGCCATATTTCAAGCGATACTCTTTTTTGGAAAAAAGTAAGAAGGAGACAGCCCATTGACATATCCAGGCAAGGCCCGTTCCGAGGGCAGCGCCTTGACAGCCCATATTCATCACGATGGCAAAAAAATAGCAAAATGGGCCATTTATCAAGTTGCCAAAGAGCATCACATAGGTCAGAATTTTAGTCCGCCCAGTTCCGACAAAAAAACCATTCAAGGCAAACTGCATGATAAAGAAGGGAACAAAGCAGATGATCGTAGTGAGATAGGGAATTTCATTTTGGCTATTGCCAGTTCCCGCAAAGATGTAGGGAGCTACAAGAGATGTAATTCCAATAAGAGCTGGACTTGCCATAAGGGCAAACCAAACCATTTGCCACACGGGGCGTCCAACCTCTTTCAACTTTTCGGCTCCATGGTATTTGCCGACAAAAAATTCAGTTGTTTCTGCAATGATGATGACCATGATAGAAAGGCACCAAAAAACAAGGCCTGCGTGCGCAACGGCATTCATCGCAGAGACGGACACACGTGAAAGAATGAGCCTTTCGACAAATATCTGAAATGAGGTTGAGAAAAGGCCGATCATCATAGGCCACGATAGTGCCCATACTTCACGGATAGAACCCACTCCATAATCGGTGAGTTGATAGCTTTTACGTAATTGCATAAAAATTCAGGGAGTAACCGTAACTATTTCATGGAAATTTCTGTCGCTTGACCATAATAACGGTCTAAGTCAAGTTCGCCTTCGCTTTTGGCAAGGGTGACACCACAGACAGCATCGCCTGTGATATTGAGCGCGGTAGATGCCATATCGCGCAATCTATCGACTGAGGCCAGAATGGCAATACCTTCAAGAGGTATTCCGATTGATTGAAAGACGATAGAGAGCATTATGAGGCCGCCGCTTGGGATACTAGCTGTTCCAAAAGTAGCCAAGACGATTGTTGCGGCCAAGATGATATAATGTTGCACGGTCAAGTCAATTCCATAAGCTTGAGCGATAAAAATTGCCCCCATAGATTGGAAGAGAGCCGATCCATTTAAGTTAAGCGTGCAGCCAAAGGGCAGGATAAAATTGGCAAAAGATTGGGTCATACCCAAATTTTTTGTAGCACAGTTGATCGTTACAGGCAGAGTAGCTGAACTCGAGCAGGTCGACGCTCCCATTGCAAGTGGTTCTACAAGCCCTTTGAAGAAAGGAATTGGGGAGAGTTTTGCCAAAAGCATGAGTATAGGGCAGTAGACAATCAGGGCATAAATGATGCAGGCAACATAGTAGCTACCTAAAAATTTCAGGACAGGGTAAAGCACTTCCAATCCAAAAGATCCTGTTGCCCACGCAATAAGGGCGAATACTCCCACCGGGGCCACTTTCATGACGATACCAGTCATCCGAAACATCGATTGGGCCACAATCTCGAAAATGGAAATAAGAGGACGGCCAAAATTGCCGAGCGCACTGAGAGAAACACCAAAGAGTATTGCAAAGATCAGAATTTGTAAAATATTCCCCTCTGCAAAAGCCTTCACAGGGTTTACAGGAACAATATTGATAAAGAGTTCAGAAAAAGAGGGCAATTTATGGGCAGCCTGGGTTAGAGGAAGCGGAAAGTGGAGGTCAGTGCCGAAGGAACAAAGGCTCGAAAGTGCCATACCAAGAATGAGGGCCATAACGGTACAGCCCAAATAGAGTGCTAATGCCTTCACCCCAACGCGTCCGAGACGTTTGAGATCGGTGCTACAAATGCCGACGACCATTGAAGAAAAGATCAATGGAACGATCAGCATACGGAGCAAATTGATGAAAATCGTGCCAATAGGTTGCAGGTAGCAACTATTCGGCCCGAGCAATAAGCCGAAGCCTGCGCCTAACACAATGGCTAAAAGTACTTGTACCCACAACTTCATAAAAAATCTCTAATTCTAAGGTTCGAGTAATTATTATATCGAAAAAAGGAGGAGAAATCAACGGAAATGTTAATTAATATTTTAAAGAATTCGCTTGGCGCTCTTTTTCAACTTAGGTAAAATGAGATAACTTATGAAATTTCAGACGCTCAAAGACAGCTGTTTTTACATCCAAAATATGGACCTTTCCACCCTGAAAGGCTGCCTTTTTATCATTTCAAAAGATGCTGACAGCAGAAAAAGAGCCTACTCGACATTAGCAAAACGACTCCTTGAACAGGGCTACTGCACCAAAAGCTATACAAAAGAGCTGCCACAAGAGACTCTCTTTTCTCTCTCCCTCTTTGAGGACAAAACCCTTTGGCAGGTTGATTTAGCAGATCGGCTCAAAACCCAGGATGCAGCACTCATCAGCCGCATCATGTCAGAAAATAGCCCACATTGCCTCTATGCCATCTGCTTAAGCGAGTTGCCCAAACAGATCGCCGATTACACAAAATTTCCTTCGTTTGAAATGGCTGAACTAAAGCCCTGGGAGCAGCAAAAAGAGCTTTCTTCCTGGATTGACTATCTTTGCCAGAGCGCCCATAAAAAAATCGAGTATCAAGCCAAAGAAGCCCTCATTAAAGATTCAGACCTCAACCGCTCCACTCTTGAAAACGAGCTTGAAAAGCTTATCTTGGCAACCTTTGAAAAAGAGACAATCACTCTTTCCGACGTCCTGGAACAAAGCTCTGGCGATGTGAAAGGTAGCCTCTTTTTGCTCGCCGACCATATTTTCGAAAATCGCCAAGATTTAGCCCTCCATGTACTCATAGCCACACAAGAGGATGGGAGTCACCCCTTGCAGATTACCCGTTATTTACGCGGCCAAATTCTGAACCTTGTTCTGATGAAAAGCCTCATGTTAGCGAAAAAATCAGATGAGGACATAGCCTCCCATTTCCCCCAAATGCGGCCAAAATCGCTTGAAAAAAACCTTCAATATTGCTCAAAACTAAGGCAAAAGGGCCTTGAATCTGCCCTTTTAATGGTCGATCGGCTCGAAATAGCCTTAAAAAATGAAAAAATCGATGAACAACTTTCAATGGAACAACTTATAGTAAAACTATGCTCTACCTGCTCCCAAATGTCCTAGATCCATCTCAAGACTTTAAAATGGTGCTGCCAAAGGCAGTTTTTGATGTAGCCAGTTTATTGGACGGCCTCTTCGCTGAGTCGCCCAAAGAAGGACGAAAATGGCTTGCCAATTTTCAGCTCAAAAAAAAGCTCCAAGAGATGCCGGTCGTTGCCCTCAATGAGCACACAAAGTCATCTGACCTTCCCGAATTGCTCGAACCTCTTAAAAACGGGGAAATTTGGGGATTGGTAAGTGACTGCGGCCTGCCTTGTATCGGCGATCCTGGGGCAAGATTGGTGGCTTTATGCCATAAAAATAAGATCCAAATGGCTGCCCTGGGTGTGTCATCTGCCATTATTCAGGCCTTGATGCTGTCTGGATTTTCCGGCACCCATACCTTCCATGAATATCTCCCGAGAGACCCACAAGATAGAAAAAGAGCTATTTTGCAGCTGCAAGCAGAGTCAAAACGATCCCAGCAAACCCAAATTTTCATCGAAACGCCTTACAGGACCGAGCAGATGTTTTCAGATCTTCTGCTGGTTTTAGCCGATACAACACTGCTGTGTGTTGCACTCGATTTAGGCTCACCCCAAGAGAGGGTTATTCGCCATTCGATTGGCTGGTGGAAGAAAAATAAACTATCTGTACAGGACAAAAGAGCGGTGTTTTTGCTTCAAACGATAGTTGAGGCCACTTCGTCGTAGTAAAGTATTCCTTTTGCAGTCAGTGAAAGCTTTCCTCCGTTCTTTGATAGAAGTTCCAGCTCAAGCAAGTGAGTAATGCTTTTTTCTACTTCATCTTCTAAAGGCATATATGAAGCAAGATCGACTCCTTCAAGCAGGCGAAGATTAATGCAGATGCGCTCTCTTTTTTGCAGGTTTAAAGGCAACTCTTCAGAAAAATCAATAGGACTTCTGCCCTCATCGAGTGCTTGAAGGTAAGAAAAAAGGTTGGCGACATTTCGCCACCGTTTTCCATTGATATAGCTATAAGCAGAGGGGCCAAGTCCTAAAAAGGGCCTTGCAGTCCAGTAACCGACATTATGTCGCGATTGTAGGCCATTTTTTGCAAAGGCGGAAATCTCATACTGGCAAAAACCACTCTCTTGCAATATCTGTTGAGCCATTTGGTACATTTTAGCGCCTTCTTCGGGACTACAGATTTTTTGTTTCAGTTCTGCCTCGTTTTTTGCAAAAGGTGTTCCTGGCTCAATTGTAAGACTATAAAGAGAAATATGGGTGATGGGCAGCTTCACTGCTTGCAATAGGGTCTTTTCCCAGCTCAAAAGTGTCTGACCAGGTATTTCATACATCAAATCGATAGATATATTGGAAAAACCAGCCTTTTCAGCTTCCATAACCGCAGAAATGGCGCGCTCCTGACTGTGATTTCGCCCCAATTGCAAAAGTTCAGAAGGCTGCAAACTTTGTACACCAATACTCAGTCGATTGACTCCAGTTTCTAAAAGGTCAGTGAGTACAGCCTTTGAAATAGTTTCAGGATTTGCCTCACAGGTTATTTCTGCAGCGTCTTGAATGGGGAATTCATTTATCAGTTTTCGAATATTTTGAGCGCCTAAAAGTAGGGGAGTGCCTCCACCAAAATAGAAGCTCGAAAATTGCAGATTTGAAATGATGTCAAGATAGTGGCCTTTTTCTTGAATGATGCCATTGACAAAACGAATGCTAAACTCTTGGCGATGGGCAATTGAATAAAACTGGCAATAGGGACATTTCCTTAGGCAAAAAGGAACATGAATATAGAGAGAAAACTCTTTTACCATTCGTCAGCGTCAGGATCAACGATACCACCGCGTTTCCAGCGGTTTTTATCACTGAAATAGGATTCTTCTTCTTCCTCTTCCTCGATTTCTTCCTCGACAGGGGCTTCTCCGGCTGCTTCACCCTCTTCAAGGCCATGAGTGGTATAATATTCTTCTGTTGTCTCTTCGTCGTAGCCGCTCTCTTCGGTAATGTAGGTGGTCATTTCCATGCTACTTTCTGTCACGCCGTGGCCGCTCTCATGGACACTGAGATCAGGAATGGTCGGCATTTCATTATACGCACCTTTTGCAGGAGCGCGCTTAGGGACAATAAATTCCTCTCCCTCGCCACCCTCTTTGAGAAATTGGAGTCGCTCTTTTTCTTCTTCGATCTTAGCTTGAAGTGTCCGAATCTCTTCCTTGTGCTTGTCGAGGTCCTTTTTTGGGACAAGTCCCAAACGAAGCCACTCTTCCAAGTCATGCAACTCAAGCTCTAATTTTTTCAGTCGCTCACTCTTTATCGTCTTCATAGGCACGCCATAAGTAGGTAAGGATCCTCAACACCAGACTTTTGCTAAAAAAACTTGCGCACGATAGTTGAGAACACTTACGTTTGCTTGCTCTTACATTTGAGGCAAATATTTTGCCACAAAAATTCTTTTAAGCGTGAAATATTTTTGTTATTGCTTTAGCATCCTCAATAATATGAGGAAATTTCCCCATGATGAAGTGCTTTTTCTATTTCGTGATTTTTTTTACCTCTTCCTTAACTTCACAGCCCGATTTAAATGGTTTTGAGTCAATTCAAGAAAAGTACCGGCAAAATACTTCTCAGTATGAACAAATAAGAACACAGATTCTCGCATCGCAATGTTATCTCGTTCTCAAAGGTGGCGATAGTGATATGAGTGAAATCTTGCCCGACCTGTATCTGGGAAGCAAAGTAGCCGCCAAAAACATCCTCTACACTCCTAGGATCCATCACGTCCTTTCAATTCAAGATCATCCAACCAAGCTCAACATGACGGGAATTTACCAAAAAGCAATCATCCTTTCTGATTCTAGCACAGCGCCTCTTCTTTCAACTTTTGCTGTTGCTTTCCCTTTTATCGAAAATGCTGAAGGGCCTGTTTTAGTTCATTGCCATCGGGGCCATTCAAGAAGTGGCGCGATGATGATTGGCTTTCTGATGTATACATTTGATGTCCCATTCATGGCAGCCTACGTCTATGTAAAAATAAAAAGGCCCTCCATTTGTCCCAACCTAAACTTCATTCACCAATTAAAATTGTACGAAAGATTCTTGAAACTCCACCCTCACACACTGCCATATTAAAAGAATAATTTGATTTTTAATCAATTTTATTGTATTTATAGAGTTATATATGAAAATCATAAATAAAATAATACTTTGTTTATTTCTTTCTACGTTGTTTGCCAGCCAAAATCAGCTTCTTGCACAGCACTCACAGCTGCTCTTCAGCCAAATTCAGCCGGGGAGCAAAGAGTATGCTCGCATTCGACGCATGATCTTGGAGTCAGCTAAAAAATCCAGCAATCACACAAAAGAAAATAATATCGATAAAATACTTCCAGGGCTCTATCTCGGCAACGATGACTCAATTAAAGAAGTCCACAAAAAGAGAATCAGCCATGTCCTCACAGTAAAGCAGCGAGCTCAGCTTCCTCGTGAATATCAAGTTCAATGGCAAACGATCGCCATTTCCGATACAAAAAACATAAAAATAGCCAAACACTTCGAAAGCGCCTTCAAATTTATTGACTCAGCCTATGGCCCAACTCTCGTTCAATGTGCGGGGGGCCATTCACGAAGTACTAGCTATGTTATTGCCTACCTGATGTACAAATTTGATCTGCCTTTTGAAGCGGCCTACCATTGGGTGAAGCTCTGCAGGCCGACGGCCAAACCCAACCCCTCTTTTTACAATCAACTCCTCCAATATGAAGCCTTTTTGAAGCTTCATCCCCATACAATCCCAACAACTAATTAAAAAAAATACTTTACTTATTTCCCGTCAATGTTTTATGAGAAAGGAGAGGAGGAAAGTAAGTGTTACAGCGATGGTATGATCCCAAAAGAACAAACACTTACGAAATAAGATGAAACATTTACTTCTTTTAACACTGCTTCTTTTCAGCCTACAAACGAGTAAAATTGAAGCAAAACACTCTTTAAGATTTAACCAGATCGTGCGAGGCAGTCCCGAATATTTTAAGCTGCGCGATAAGATGCTGAAAAGTTACGGTAAAAAAATAAGCCCAAAGAATTTTTCTCCAGTCGATGAAATAGTTCCAGGACTATATTTAGGGTCACAAAAGGCATATTATTCGATTGAAAAATGCAACATCAAAAATGTGCTCGAGCTTAAAAAAAACCCCTACATGCCCCAAAATTTGCCCTTAATCTGGAAATCGCTTGAGGTCTCCAACAAACCAAAGACAAAAATATGTTGCTATCTGCAAGAAGTATTTGGCTTCATCGATAGTGCTAAAGGCAATGTTTTGGTCTTCTGCCCAAATGGCCACTCCAGGTCTGCCACCTTTGTTATCGCTTATCTGATGCACAAATTTGACATTCCCTTTGAAGTGGCCTACCACTGGGTACAACTGCAACGTCCCTCGGCACAACCAATTCATGCCTTTCTAAACCAATTGCAAGACTGCGATCAAATTAGATCACATCTGTAAATTCTCTGTCTCGACGCTCTGCAAGACAAGCTCTCGCTCTGTCTGGACAGCCATTTTTGTCGCAAATTTTCCTTGCCACACTATTTTCACAAGCGCCAAAACATGGGGAATGGCAACGAGCGCAATCACGAGATCCGATGTGGCCCAAAAAAGCGTCATTCTGCAAATGGCTCCTAAAAATGTCATGACAGTGACGATGAGGAAATAATAGTGCAAAAAGCGCCCCTTCGTCAGGTATGAAAAGCAACAAGAGCCGTTAAAGCAGTTTCCTAAAACAGTCCCAAAGGCAAATAGAAAAGCTGAAATGACAATGATGGCGATACCAAACTGAGAAAAATAAAGCTGAAACGAGCGTGCCACCATTGTGATGCCAACTTCCAGGCTCGGATCAAGCCATGTTTCGGAAATAAGGGCCACAATGCCACCTAAAATGGCCAAGAATCCTGCCGAAAAAATCGAGCACATGGAAAGAACTCCTTGTGCAAAAGGATCCTTTGTATAGGCCATGGAATGGGGAATGGTTTGGGTTCCAAGACCAGCTTCGGTGCTATGGACGCCTTTAAAAATTCCCCAGCGCATCGACTGTGCGATACCTCCAACGAGAGCTCCCGTAGCAAATTGCTGAGGCTCAAAACAGCTTGAGAAGATCGAGTTTAGAATGGATGGCATGTGATCAAGGTTGACACCGATAATCCAGAAGCAGGCGCTAATGTACAATACAAACATCACAGGAACCAATTTTCCCGAAAACTCAGCGATCCACTTAATGCCACCAAACAGCAGAGCCAAAACGCACACGGCAACAAAGATGCCTGACACTGGTTCTGGAACAGCGAATGGGCCCATCAAAGAGGACGCCATAATGGCAGCAAGCTGGTTTGTCTGAGCGCCCGACCAGGCTGCCATTAGGATAAGACAAAAAAAGGCATACCATTTGGCAAGCTTTGGCGAAAAGAGGGCCTCTAGATAGGGCATGGGACCACCAGAAATGGTGCCGTCAGCAAAACGTTTGCGATGGGTCAAGGCAAGTGATACCTCAACAAACGTCGCCGCACTTCCGAAAATCATGCACAAAAGATAGCCCAATAAAGCGCCTGGACCTCCTAGCCGAATAGCAATAACTGGAGAGATCATGGTCCCCAATCCTATTGTGGTCGACATGGCAGTACAAAGTGCTTTATGAGGGAGAACTGTGTTCGAACAAGTCTCATCTTTTTTCCGCGAAAAAAGCGATTTAAAAAGATAGGGAAGCGTTCGAAATTGGATAAAGCCTGTTTTAAAGCTTATGACAATACTGGCGCCTAAAATAACTATGGCGCAACAAAACAAAATAGAATCAACAAAAGACATATAATTTACCTAAAGTTACATAGCACCGTTCTGCTCTATAACGAGCTAAGAACAGCGACTAAAATTGTTTAAAATGTGAAAAAAAAGAGAAGACTACTGCTGCAACTGATTGTTGCAATTTTGGGAGGGATTATTGGACGAAAGGACGACGAAAAGACTAAAACAACACTTCCTTTTTGATAGAATACATTTACTCATAAGCACCTCCATGTGCAATATTGCGATATAAAATATATTTTAGCGAAAAATCAGTTTTTACTCAAGCATTTATTGCTCTGCCAACCTCCACCAATGCTTTTGATGAGGGTTATGGCGGCAGTGACTTGATCACGACGGGCTAGAATAAGTGCTTGCTGAGCCGAAAGTTTAGACTGATCGGCATAGATGACCAGAAAATAGTCCACGAAGCCTTCTTTGTAACTTTGCCATGTGAGATCTTTTTGTTTTGTAGCAGCTTCATATTCTTTGAGCCTGATCTTATATTGACGCTCGCATGAATCTAAAATGGCCAATGAGTCTTCTACCTCTCGGAAGGCAACAATCACTTGATCGAGATATTGGGCGACGAGCTGCTCATACTGAGCTTTTGCCTGCAAATATTGGCCATAAATTTTTCCGCCCTCAAAGATCGGTGCAAAAACGGAAGCAGTTCCTGAAAGCACTCGATTTTTCCATTTAAAGAGTTTTGAAAACGTATCAGCTTGATATCCAATCGACCCTGTCAGCACAACTTGGGGGTAAAAAAGGCTTTTGGCCACGCCCACATAGAGCCGCTGGGCTTCAACGTTATGGCAAGCCTCCTGAATATCGGGTCTTTTTTCCAAAATCTCCATCGGCAAACAGGGTATGGGCTCGATCCAGTCAGGCGCAAACTTTTGAGTTTTCATGCGAAATTCGCTCGCATTAGCACCAATGGCAACAGCCAGCAAGTTTTCGACAGTCGCCCGTTGCTGAATGACAGTCTCAGCATCACCTTTTGCTTTTTCATATTGATATTCTGCCTGAAGAGGATCGAGATCAGAGCTGTATCCTTTCTGATAACGATTTGTGTTCAGCTGCAGCTGGTTTTTATAGGTTTCAATTGTTTGATTGATCACCTCGAGGATGGCATCGACAGACTGTAATTCAAAATAGCGCAGTGCAACCTCAGTCGTGATCATGAGTGTGGCAGTTTTGACAGCAGCCTCATTTGCTTGAATCTGTTCCAATGTTGCCCGTGTTGCGTTTAAATATTTTCCCCAGAAATCAATTTCATAACTCATCTGAGGAGTGAGTGAAATTTGGGTAAAATAATTGCCTCCAACTGATGCAACAGGGGTTGCCGTAAGATTTGCATTGGGCGGAGTTGGAGCTGTGGTTGTACTGCTCTCGGTAATAGGATTAACAGGATTTGTGCCATTGGCAGCAACAGGAGCAGTTGTAGTAGCTGTAGAGGCTGAAGGAGCAGTAGTGCTCGTTGAGGGGGAGGAGGCAGCAGCCGATGCAGCAGCGGCCGATTGTGAGTTTTGACTCATCCGAGAAATAGTGCTTTGGGAAACTCGTTGCCGATTGGCAAAGCCTGTTAAATCAAAATGGGGCAAGAGTTCTGCTCGAGTGGTGACATAAATGGCTTCAGCCTCTTTAAGACGCCCGATTGCAAGCTGCAGTGTGGGAGAGTTTTTCAGCGCTTCGGCTTCAAGCTTATTGAGCTCCTCATCATGAAATGCTTCCCACCACTTTTCTGTGACAGCTGTTTTGCTCTGTTCACTAAAACCATTCTTCCAATTTTTTACATCTGGCTTTGGAATAGGTGGAGGATTGTAGCTCACACAAGAGGTGACAAAAATAATCCACAAAAGTGGCTGAAAATAAAAGCGGAGCTTTTTTGCGAGTGACATCAATTCTTTTCCCATATAGCTGAATTTTCCGGAAATAGTCTATTTCTCACAATCAGGATTTTTGCTCCGTTTGGAAAAAAGCGTCAAATTTTTGGGCAACACCTGTAAATATATTGTCGATAAGGTTGGTCGGCCGTTTTTCAGTATCATCACAACAAAATGTTAAAACATTGCATTTTACAAGCGCGTCAATCAGTGCCGATCGTTTGATTTTATCGCCATTCATAATAACGGTAACAATGTAGTTTTGCCTCCTGGATGCCTCGATAGCAGCAACAGGGGAAGTTCCCGCTTTCATTGGAATCTGCAAATTTTGTAAATAGGCAGCAATTTGTTGTGCTGATGTTTGATTTTTAGAAAGGGCACTGACCGCTTCCTTGATGGGGTCGAATGTATCTTTGCCCCAGTCTGGAGGGATATTGTTTTTACAAAACTGAAAGAACTGCTCTCGAAAAAGGCTATCTTGAGAAAGCTTTGGCTCAAGCCACTCCTCAACAATGCGAGAAGGGTAATAAAGCTGATAGAAGTTCTTCTTTAATGCTCTTTTTTCTTCATCACTGAGAGGCTCGCCATTTGGATCTTGATAGCCTCTCAGCATTTGCAAAAGAGGCAAATGGAGCTCTTCGGAAAGGCATAAAAACTGATTCCAATTCCTGGAACTGACGTCCTCAAATACCTGCGTCATAAGATACTGCAGGAGCGTTTCTCGATAAAGAGAAAGAGAGATCCACAAACTTGTCTGAAAATCATCGCCTCCTCCCATCACAATCCTAATGTACAACATTCTCAAAGTGGAAAAGTAATCGGCTGCCGTCATATCTGAAATTTTGACAAGCTCACAAATAAAACCAGGAATAATTTTACGAGCAGCCTGTTCTGACATGTCATCGATTTTCTTCATGATATGGCAGAGAAGATACTCAAGAGACTGATAAAAGAGCTCTTTTGCCCCCTTTTCATTCGGCACCCTTCTAAAATCTTCGCGCCTTTCAATGCGACGAACAAAATTACCCAGCGCTGTCGACAATTGATTAACATTTAAAACAGGACCGATACTTGGAGCCAAAGATTGTGGATCAATATAATCAGGCTTACTGGGAGTTGTAAAATTGACCTTTTTATAAAGATCATAAAGGCGCCCGATAGGAACATCTCGAGGCTTTTCTTGGAGAACAATGGCACTTTGACTTTCCCGAACATGGATTAAATTTATCGCATAAGGAAAGAGTGCAAAGCGCTCAACGCAGGAGCCAGGATAGGCCTGTTGCAACTTAGTAACACATTCATGAAAGGTTTCTGTTTTGAGACGACGGGCTATCAGGCGACACAAAGTTGGATCTTGAAGTAAAAAGGCCACTTCTAATGGATTGTAGTCTTTCTTCAGAACAGCTGCATCATTAAACAGATAGCTGTAATTACGAAAATAATCACAAAAAGTATCCGGAGTGCCAGCACGAACCTGGTCACAAATTTTGTTAAATTTTTGAAAAAAGAAACAGAAAAACTCGCGCATTCTGCGCGGATTTGTTCGCCATTTTTGAGATTGAAGAGCTACTTGGAAGGGACTTTTCCTCGACTGATTTAATAAGGCAATATCAGCTTTTGCCGCAATGTGAAGGGTGGCAATTTCTTGGCTGCCCTCATCACAAGCAATATGAAGCGGGCTATTTCCGTCACTATTTTGAGCATTTGGATCAAGTTTTGCCTGTATGAGCGCCTCTACGACCTCTTTTTGCTGAAGCTTGGTTGCAAGATGTAAATAGGTCTCTTCTCTATCGAAGCGAAGGTTCAGATCAAGGCCAGCCTCTTTGCTTTTTTGAATGATATGAAGTGCCAATGGAACAAACTCTTTGAACATGACCCGCCACAAAACAGTATGATTCTGGCAATCTTTTTGCGAAAGTGAGGCGCCTGCATCAATCAATGTCGTTATCATCGCTGCATCAGATTCATTGAGCGCGCGATCAAGAAGTTGTTGGGAAAAACTCTTCACTTTTTCAATATGGGCTCCCTTTCTCAATAGGGCAAGAGCAAGTTCAAACTTTTGCTTGAGACAGGCGGCGACAAGAAGTTGGTCAAAATAGGGGCCAAGGCCGTTGTAGAGAAGCTCATTTTGATGGTCGGAGGCAAGATATTCACAGGCTTTGTCAAAAAGGCCGTTGGCACATGCCACGAAGCCTTTATTTGTATTGCTTGCCGTTGCAATCAAAGAAATCAGCTTTTCAACATTTTCTTGAAGCTCATTCTTGAGGGATGAAAATTGTTCCGGTTGCATAGATAAGAGAGCAGATGCCGTCCGGTGTAATTTTTGGCAAGTCTTCAAGGCAGCCGTTATTTCGTTGACATCGATTTTTTGCAAG
>Ga0209777_10006064_pt1 | contig 13721 bp, 12 predicted proteins | sample FrelakmetHBP12HB_FD_187147 | JGI IMG/M metagenome (GOLD analysis project Ga0209777, IMG submission 187147) | Freshwater lake sediment microbial communities from the University of Notre Dame, USA, for methane emissions studies -HBP12 HB (SPAdes)... | ecosystem: Environmental > Aquatic >...
ACAATGTATCTATTTATAAAGGGGTGAATCTTGAGGATAATGTTTTTTGCGGTCCAGCCGCCGTTTTCACCAACGTAATAAATCCCCGCGCGGAAATAAAACGAATGTCCGAAATCAAGCCTACCCTGGTTAAAAAAGGAGCAACACTCGGCGCTAATTGTACGATCATTTGCGGTCACACTATCGGAAATTATGCTTTTATCGCCGCAGGATCGGTCATAACGAAAGATGTCCCTGATTTCGCCTTAATGGCGGGCAATCCCGCAAAAATAAAAGGCTGGATGTGCGCCTGCGGTTATAAACTCAATGAAAAGATGAAATGTGTTCACTGCGGGAAAAAATATAAAAAATCCAAACAAGGGTTGAATGTAACCTAATCCGATCCGCAAAAAGGGTATGCATATGGATAAAATTCCTGCCTCAGCCGGAGGAAAACCTGTCCGTGATAAATATATTATTTTCGGCAGCCCCGTTATTGAAAAACCTGAGATTGACGACGTAGTGGATTCTCTTACAACCGGATGGTTGGGTACGGGACCAAAAGTTAAGCGTTTCGAAGAAGCCTTTAAAGAGTATGCAAAGGCAAAACACGCCGTTGCCGTCAACTCCTGCACCGCCGCACTACATCTATCGCTGCTAGCCATAGATTTATCTCCCGATGCCGAAGTAATTACAACACCTCTGACTTTCACTGCTACGGCGGCTGCAATAATTCATGCGGGAGCAACTCCCATCTTCGCGGATGTTGATCGAAGGAGCATGAATATCACGAGCGAATTCATTGAACCGGCAATTACTGAAAGAACAAAGGCAATTATCCCTGTTCATTTTGCCGGCCGGCCGTGCAATATGAAAAAAATAACGGAATTGTCTGAGAGGTATGGCTTAAGAATAATTGAAGATGCAGCTCATGCCATTGAAGCCGTAGCGCAGGGGAAAAAAATCGGCTCAATCGGAGATTTAACCTGTTTTAGTTTTTATGTAACAAAAAATATTGTTACCGGCGAAGGAGGCATGGTAACTACCAACAATGAGGAATATGCAGAGAAAATCAAAGTAATGGCTCTTCATGGAATGACAAAAGACGCATGGCATCGCTTTACTGACCAAGGATTTAAGCATTATCAAGTAATATGTGCCGGTTTTAAATACAACATGACGGATATTCAAGCGGCTATCGGTTATAATCAATTGAAGCGCATTGAACAATATGCCAGCCGGAGAAAGAAGATATGGAATTACTACAATAACGCATTTAAGGATCTACCCGTTATAACACCTTCTGATACTGCACTAACTGGTGATCGACATGCCCGACACTTATATACTTTGCTTTTGAAAATTGAGGATCTAAGGATAAACAGAGATCAATTCATGGAGGCATTGCATAAAGAAAACATCGGTACCGGTGTACATTATATTGCTCTTCATTTGCATCCGTATTACGCGGAAAGGTACAACCTAAAGAGGGGTATGTTCCCCCATGCTGAATATATATCGGATAGAACAGTTTCCATTCCCCTATCTGCCAAATTGAATGATGCCGATGCCGAAGATGTAGTTGAAGCCGTTTCCCGTATTTTAAATTATTATGCAAAATAATAAGTGCATACTTCTAATCACAAGTTCTTATCCAGCTTCCACAAATGATTTACGAGCGGCAGCCGGAGTCTTCGTTCGCGATTTTGCTAATGAGTTGGCTCAAAAAACAACGGTTATTGTTCTTACTCAGCGGACAAGCAAATATGAACAGCCTAGTACTAATGAGGACGGTGTTTTAGTAATTCGATTTCCGTGGAGAGGCGGGAAAACGCCTTTGTCAACAATGAGCTTTCCTAAAGATACCCTTTTGATCTTCTCAGTAATTTTTCAAGGTTTATGGTCTTTATTAAAACTAGGGCGTAAGTTCAAGATTGATTATGCCTTAGCGTTCTGGGCAATTCCTTCCGGATTTTGGGCTCTCTGCCTTAGATTTTTTTTAAAAGTGCCTTATTCAGTTTGGTGTTTAGGATCAGATATATGGGATTATAAAAAGAATCCTATTACAAGGTATATACTTAAACTTATTTTTAACCAAGCACATTTACTTTTTGCAGATGGATACGAGTTAAAAAGAGATGTTGAGTCAATCTCCGGTAAAATATGCTATTTTCTCACTACTTCACGGCGTCTTCCAGAGCACGTTCCAATACATGCTGAAATAAGACAGGGAATAAATAACTATTTATTCATTGGAAGATACCATCAAAACAAAGGACCGGATATATTATTAGAAGCTATCACTCTATTGGAGCCCTTGATTAGAGAAAAAGTTCATTTTCATTTTTTTGGAGGAGGTCTAATGAAAGAAAGCCTCAAAGAGTTCATTAAATCCAAACTTCTCAACGACGTAGTAACACTTAACGACTACATCGATGAACAACATGAGGTTGCTTACCTTAAAGCATGCAATGCCCTCATTATCCCTTCCAGAATAGAATCCATTCCGGTTGTGTTGTCCGATGCCCTGCAAATAAATTGTCCTATAATCGCCACAGATGTCGGAGATATGGGTTTTCTTTTACGTCAATATAACGCCGGCATGGTCGTGCCCCCTGAATCACCTGAAGAAATTGCCAAAGCGATAACATCAGATGTTATAGAAAGACGGGATTATTCAGTGGGACGAAATAAACTGCTTGAAGTTTTTAAATTAACAAAAACAACTGATATTTTTTATTCACACATTAATAATAAGATCTGACATGGCCACCAGCACAATGCGACAAGTTCAAAACAATTATTCAAGTTTACATCCGGAAATGTATGAAAGCGATATTCGTATTCAAAAAGCAAAAAAAATATTATCAATACTTGAAGATTATTTAACAAACTTATCAAATCTTGAATTATTGGATATTGGTTGTGCTGGTGGATTTACCTCGTTTGTTTTAGGTGAGAAATTTAAAAAAGTTATTGCCATTGATATTGATAGCAAGGCAATTGAATTTGCTAAAAATAATTTTGCAAAAGACAACATCACCTATCAGATAAATAATTCAATGAATTTGGACTTTAAGCAAGAATCATTTGATGTAATAATATGTTCCCATGTGTATGAACACGTACCGGATTCACAAATTTTAATGGATAAAATATACGAGCTACTCAAGCCGGGTGGTATCTGCTATTTTGCTGCACCTAATAGATTAATGCTGGTTGAATGTCATTACAACTTACTTTTTTTATCCTACTTACCCCAATGGTTAGCAAATTATTATATTAGACTATTTAACAAAGGTACGCATTATTATGAAAATATTTTAACGATTTGGAGTTTAAAAAAGTTAGTATCAAAGTTTGAAATAGTTGATTATACTTCAAAAATTATTAAAAGTCCTGAAAAATATAATGCTTCAGATATGCTTGTAAAAGGAACTTTTAAATATTTCATCAGTAATATTATTGTTAAATACGTTTTGTTTATTGTACCTACATATATTTGGTTACTAAAAAAACCGTTATCAAAATAATCACAGAAATTTATGATATAAAATGAATAATAAAGAAATTTGGGAGAAAAGAAGCAAACTTTTAGGAGATCACATAAATGGTGTTCTTTTTTCAGGTATGCCCCAAATTTTGAATGAACATTTCCATAATTGGCAAATTAAGATAATACTTTCAAATATTTCTTCTATTGATAAAAATCTATTGGACGTAGGTTGTGGATACGGACGACTATCGATGCCGATAATTGAAAAATTTCCAATGTTACGAATTAAAGGAATAGATATTTCTAAAAACTATATCAAATTATTTAAAGAAAATACTAAGCAAGACGCACTTCAATGTGAAATTGAAAAATATCCATTCGAAAAAAACTATTTTGATTGTATACTATGTTCAACAGTATTAATGTATGTAAAAAAACAAAACCATTCATTTGTGTTACAGCAGTTAATTAATTCTCTAAACAATACCGGCAAATTAATATTAATTGAAAATAATTACTCTGGGAAAAGGTTCATGAATGGATTTGGCATCATTAATTTATACAAGAAAATATTTAAACAATCCAAAGAAACCAGTGGTGGATATATTTTTAAAAAAAATGAAATTGAAAATTTGGTTAAGCTAAATAACGCATTAGTAATCAGAAAATACAGACTTTCATTAACAACCATTTTTATAATCCCTATTTTCATATTGTCCAAGGTTATTAATTCAACAGCAATGCACAAATTCCTTAATTTTATTTTAAATAGTGAATTTAAAATATCAGAGTTTAAATTGCCAACTATACATATAGCGTATATAATAAGAAAAAATAGCTAAATAATATGAATAATTTAATCTACTTTTTCGGTATATTATTAACAATATTATCTCTTGTATATCTTACGAAAAGCTTGCCCGATGTTTTTAACGAATATATGCATAATTGGCAATTAAAGAAACCCTTATCAGAAATGAAGCCGGATTCCAGAGGGCTCGTTCTTTTCAAGTTAATTTCCAGGGGTGATGAATATCTTAAATTTATCAGACTTCTTTCGATATATATTTTTAATATTGTCGAGAAATAGTGACTATGGATTTATTTTCTAAAAACAATAAAAAAATATACAGCAGGATTTTGTTTATTGCTGTCCTTGCTTTTGTATTATATTATATAGCCGGATCGTTTCGCGATTTATTAACTCATCTTCAACAAATAAATTACATCAGTTTAGTTCTTAGCTTTCTTTTCACGTTAATAGCTTATCTTTTAAGTTTATTCGTCTGGATCGACCTTGCCGCCGCATTTGGATTAAAGGCCAGCTTCATGTCTGCAGCTCGCGCCTGGACTTTTTCTCAATTAGGTAAATATATCCCCGGAAGGGCCGGCCTAATTCTTATCCGTCTTGACGCATACAAAAATCATCCCAAAAGAACTGTAGCTGTGGCAACAGTAGTGGAGTTTATAGCGGCTTTTATAGCATCCTGCCTGCTCATTCTTTTTTCCATTTTTTTTATGGAAAATATGATCCCCGGTTATCTAAGAATTATAGCCACATTATTATCCTTATTTTTGCTTGTTTTGCTTCATCCGAAATTACTCAAACCTTTAACCAACATATTATTGATTTTTTTCAAACGAGAACCAATTGAAGATTTTCCTTCGTTCGGTTTGATTTTGAAATTTGTTTTTATAAATCTGTTGATCGGAATTCCGTATGGCCTAGGGCTGTTTTATTCTATGGATTGCTTTGCCGCTCTCAGTTTCAACTATTTAATACCAATGATCGGAACTTATTATGCAGCGTCCCTTGCCGGAATCGCCGCACTATTTGCTCCGGCAGGCCTTGGCGTACGCGAAGGAATAATCTTCCTGATCCTTCCTGCACTTATTGCCAAAGGAGTTGTTATTGCGGGAACGATTATGATCAGAATTGTTTCTATTGCCGTAGAAATATGTTTAGCGTTGTTTTTTTCTCTTTATCCTCAAAAAAATAAAACTTAATGGTGTTATAATGTTGACAAAAGAAAATGGATTTACGTTACCGATCAATTTTAAATTTCCCGAAGGAAAAAAATACGCTTTTACTTTCATCTCGCTCTTAGTTATTCTGTTAGCTGTTTATTCCAACAGCTTTTATGGCGATTGGCATTTCGATGATTTTTTCAATATAGTTGACAATCCTTATATTCAGATAAAATCATTTACCGGGGATAATATTAAGCATTGTATATATGGTTTAGATCAGGAAAGACCATCACGGCCTCTGTCATATTTGAGTTTTGCCTTAAATTATTATTTCGATGGCACAAATGTTTTTGGCTACCACCTAGTTAATTTCATCATCCATTATCTGGCAGCAGTTTTTTTATTTCTATTTATTTTCAACACGTTTAAACTTCAGCTAATTAAAGATAAATATTCAAATGCCGCTTACCCCGTGGCCCTGCTTGCGACTTTTCTTTGGGCAATCAACCCTGTTCATATAACTTCTATAACATTCGTTGTACAAAGAATGGCTTCCATGGCCGGATTATTTTATATCATGTCCATGTATTTTTATGTAAAAGCGCGCACTCAAGGTAAATTTAGTTACTCTATAATTTTATTTTCTTTTTGCTTTCTATCCGGTTTGGCGGCTGTTCTTTCCAAGGAAAATGCGGCTATGCTTCCAGTGAGTATATTTGTTTATGATTTATTCTTAATCAAAGGAATAAACGAAAACAATCTTAAAAAATATTTGAAGATCGCGCTTCTGCCAATAGTCATCATTTTGATTATTGGTTTTATCTATGTCGATTTTTCGACTATATTAAATGATTATAAAATACGCGATTTCACAATGATACAACGGCTTTTAACCGAACCTCGTGTTATTTTATTTTATCTATCACTATTATTTTATCCAATTAGCTCCCGCTTAACTATGCTTTATGATATAGACATATCTCGCACCCTATTCCAGCCCTGGACAACAATCCCGGCTATCTTGCTAATATTTATTACAATGGGATTTGCCCTGTACCTGGCCAAAAAACGCCCCCTCATTTCATTTTGTATAATTTTTTATTTTTTAAACCATTTGATAGAAGGTTCATTTTTAAACTTGGAATTAATATTCGAGCATCGTAATTATTTACCTTCCATGCTTCTGTTTATTCCTGTTGCGGAGTTTATAATTTACGCCATTGATTATTTTTCGTATAAAAAAACAATCCAGTTTCTTGTTGCATCAGGCATAGCTATAATTTTGATCGGCCAGGGGGATATCACCTACCAACGCAATGCTATCATATCTAATGATTTTCTTTTATGGGTTGATAACATCAAAAAATATCCGAATTTAAGCAGGCCTCATATCAGCCTGGGTAATATCTACTTTAATTATAATGAAAGAGAAAAGACATTTCAAGAATACGAAAAAGCCATGACTTTAAACAATTTTGGCAGTATTGAGGCCCGGGCACTTCAGGAACACAATCTTGGTCTTTATTATTTTCAGGGGGCGAAATATTCTCAAGCGTTACCGTATTTCGAAAGTTCTCATAAAGTTTTAGAATATTTTCCTTCTAATCTTATCTATATTGTTAAAATCAAATTACTGAGCAATAAGATTTATGAAGCCCACCGTATAATTGAGGAACAAATAGAAAAATATCCTCATGATAACAAACTACTAGAACTATTCGCTTTAATATTATATAAAGAAAGCAATTTCCAAGAAGCGGAAGTTTTCGCAAAAGACGCTCTTAAAAATAAGATATCGAGTGTGTTTCCTCTTACAATCTTAGCAGAAACTTCGCGCAAAAAAGGAAATATTCGGACTGCTATTTCTTTATGGAAGCTTTATCAGCAATCCTTCCCACGGGATTCTTATGCTAATCTGGCCTTAGTTGAGTTGTATGCCCAAATTAATGATTACAAATCGCTGAACCATGAAATAGCTGAATTATACTGCTTAAAAAGAGACCAAACGCTTTTTTCTTACATAAAAGATATATCCCGCAATAAAAATCTTTTAGTTTATACCCCCGATTGGGGAAAGATCGAAAAAATTGTTGAAAAAAGAAATAAGGTTTTTTAATAAACCTTATCCGGTAAAAAAATAGCGCGAAGTTTTAACTTTGCGCTATTTAACCTATATTTTATGAGTTTTCAAAAATTTAGCGTAAAACATAGTGTTGCGGAAATTTTTGAATTTAATGTCTGATTGTAAATATTCCCAAACGTGGAAACCCTCTTGCAAAGAAGTTTCCAGATAAGCTGCACATTCCTCATGTTTTTTTTGCTGGGAGTACACGCTGGCAATCGCATAATAAATATATCCCTTATCATGCGCACTCATCTTATTGAGTGTTTCATACTGGACCAGGGCTTCGTTATAGAGACCGGCAGCTTGATAGGCCTGTGCTAAATTTAACCTTGCTGTCACATTGCTCGGATCTCTTTTTATCGCCAGCGAAAAATGAGCTATCGCTTCTTCATATTTGCCCTGTTTGGCCAAAATAGTCCCAAAATTATTGTGGGCATCCGGGTTATTTTGATCAACATCAAGAGCCTTCGCCATGAATTTTACCGCCTCAGCGAAATTGCCCGCACGGCTCTGAATAAGACCCAGCTGCATATATGGGGTTGCCGACTTCGGATTTAAGGCGATTGCCTTTTGGAAATACTCAATGGCTTTCTCATCGTCTTTTTTCGCTAGCAAACAAACTCCATAGTTATTGTAAGCAGTGGCATAATTCGGATTAAGCTTGATACTTTTGGCAAAATAAATCATGGCTTCATCTATCCTGCCCAAAGATGCCAGTGAATCACCCAGGTTATTAAACGCAAGTGAATTATCTCCCGCAACTTCAATCAAGCGGTTAAATAAGGCAAAACTATTGGAAAAATAGATAATCTGAATCCTGGTTAAAAATGCAAAGTAAAATAGCAGGGCACTGTATAAAATGACTTTTAAAACTTGAGAGTAACTGCCTTTTAATCTTTCGTCAGCTTCCCAGATGACCATAATAAAAATACCAATCATGGGGATGTACATGAACCGGTTGGCCATAGCCGGCCAAAAGCCCGCCTGTATCAGGCCGCTGGCCGGCAACATGGCAAGGAGAAACCAGAGCCATCCCGTGATCAGCCACGGCCTTTTTTCCCTCGCCTTGAAAGTCAGAATGGTTATTAAAACTACGGCGGACAGAGCTACTAAAAAATATAAAAGGATAAATGATTGGGGAAAAGGATAAAAGATGGATAAATCGACCGGCCAGGCAATATTGCGCAAATATAGAATAATGGAAACAATATAATTGTAAATTCTCAAGTAAATTGAAACAAGTTCGTTGGTAACGAGGAAACGACTATATAATACTGACGCCATAGTTACCAATAGGGAAAGCAGTGAAAGAATTAGAAACGGTAACTTTTCTACTATAATACTGCCGGCAGCGGATTGGTCTAAGGAAATAAATCCATTTATAGGCTTAGCAAAAACATGCCGGCGTTCATAATTGTTTGCCGCTGATCTCTCGAATCTTTTCAGCGGCCAATAGTCCAGTAATAAAAGAAGCGCAGGGAAAATAAGAATAGAGGGTTTGCTCATTAAGCCTAAGGCATAAAGACACAATATTAAGGCATACTTCCACTTTTTCTTTTTCTCTATATAATGAAGGTAGGTATAAATCGCACCAAATAAGAATAAGGTGCTCAATACAGTTTTTCTTTCCGCCAGCCAGGCAACAGACTCGACATTCAGAGGGTGAAGGGCAAACAATAAGGCCACGCCAGCCGCCTTGACCTCGGCTCCGGTCATTCTGAATACAATGAGGAATAACAGGAGGGCATTAAAAATATGTATGGCCAGATTTACGAGCAGTTGAGGCCCCGGTTTGACGCCGAAGAGCTGGCAATCCAGCATATGGGAAAGCCAGGTCAAAGGATGCCAGTACGAAAGCTCGTTGAAGGTGAACGCCCACTTAATGTTTTCGAGGCTAAATCCATTTTTGACATAATGATTTGACCATACATATACATTATCATCAAAATTGAGAAACTGATGATCCTTGATATTCCAGTAAAAAAAAATGGTCAGCCCCGCTATCGCACATAAAAAAATGGCTTTGGTAAAAAGGGGCGGCAGTTTGAATTTATTATTTTTCATACTGAAACCATTAAAAAAAGATAGCCAACCATTTTGCGATCAGCTATCTTTTTCCCGTATCATTGTCGGCAATGTTTCCCCAGCAAAGAATCGGCGGAAGATAATATGAACATCGCCCGAACAACATTACAATTAATACATGTTAAAACTGCTTACATTGCCAGTAATGGTAGAAGTCCACCAGCTTGTTGGTCCGGCTGTCACGGTAACCGTTACCGAACCGCCAGTATTTGCAATCGTACCCGAGAAATCACCTACGGAAACGCTAGCAGGGCTCGGTGCATATATCGTATTTGCAGGGTTCGTCAGCAAAGCATTGGCATATTGCAAAGCTGCCGTTGATTTTAATGCCGCAACAGCACCTTGTACAGCATATTGCTGAGAGCTAGTTTGCAAATCTAAATACCTCGGCACGGCCACTGCAGCCAAAATACTCAAAATAACCAGCACTACAATAATTTCAATAAGGGTAAAACCTTTTTGATTTCTCATCCTGTTCTCCTTATTTTTCATACTGAAACCATTAAAAAAAGATAGCCAACCATTTTGCAATCAGCTATCTTTTTTTTTGTACCATTGTCGGCAATGTTTTTCCAGCAAAAAATCGGCGGAAGATAATATAAACATCGCCCGAACAACATTAAAATTAATACATGTTAAAACTGCTGGAATTGCCAGTAATGGTAGAAGTGTACCAGCTTGTTGGTCCGGCTGTCAGGGCAACTGTTACCGAACCGCCAGTATTTGCAATCGTACCCGAAAAATCCCCGACGACAACGGGACTGGTTGGGGTATATACCGTTGTTGATGGTGTCGTCAGCAAAGCATTGGCATATTGCAAAGTTGCCGTTGATTTTAATGCCGCAACAGCACCCTGTACAGCATATACTTTAGATTGCGTTTGCATATCTAAATACTTCGGTACGGCCACTGCAGCCAAAATGCCCAAAATAACCAGCACTGCAATAATTTCGATCAATGTAAAACCTTTTTGATTTCTAATCATTTCTTTTTTCTCCTTTTTCCTTAATCTAGTTAAATTGTTTAAGTTAAGTTTTTTTAATTAACACCTACAAACTTCATTTATATATTATTACAAGTATTATGCCAGTGTTGTTCATTTATGTAAATAATTATCTTCTGCACTTGGCACATTATAATATGCTTAAATAATTCATCATTTTTCTTTTGCCGCCTTAAATATATAGAAAATGCCTTTTTATGGCCATTGGTAAATTACAAATATTGATGTATTATCTACAATTATTGTAGATTTCTTACGCTATCTATATCAATATTTAGCTTTTTAATTCTATGCCAAAGACTTCTTTGGTTTATACCTAAAATATTTGCCGCTTTAATTTGAATCCCTCTCGTCATTTTTAAAGCATTAATAATCATTTCCTTTTCTATAATCATTAATTTATCGTCCAGAGCAATTTCGCCATTTAAATTATTAGCCATAACCATTAAACCCTGTCTGTTAATTATCTCAGGCAAATGGTGAGGTTCAATAAAATCTTTATCGGCTAAAACTGAAGCCTGTTCCAAAACATTTTTTAATTCCCTAATATTGCCCGGCCAGGAATAGCCGATGAAAAGCTGCAAAACCTGCGGTGATAACGTAATTTTTTTCTTAAAGCTGCTCAAAAAATAATTTGCCAGAAGAGGAATATCTTCCATCCTTTCCTTCAGGGCAGGCAAAAGAACAGAAAATACATTGAGGCGAAAATATAGATCTTCCCTGAAGAATCCTTCTTTAATCATTTTCGGTAAATTTTTGTTTGTCGCCGCTATAAAGCGCACATCGACACGAATCGGAACTGATCCACCGACTCTTTCAAATTCTTTTTCCTGTAAAACGCGCAAAATTTTTGCCTGCGTAGCCAAAGGCATATCTCCAATTTCATCGAGAAATAATGTTCCACCATCAGCTATTTCAAATTTCCCTTTCTTTTGAGTTGTAGCTCCTGTAAACGAGCCCCTTTCATGACCAAAAAGCTCGCTTTCCAGCAAACCTTCCGGGATGGCCACACAATTAATCTTAATAAACGGCTTTCCCTTTCTGGCGCTGTGCTCATAAATACTTGCCGCTATCAATTCCTTGCCTGTCCCGCTTTCCCCGGTAATAAACACGGTGGAATCGGTGGGCGCTACTTTCATTATTTGTGTGAATATATTGCGCATCGAAGAGCTGGAACCAATAACCTCCGGAAATAATTCTTTTGCCTCCACGTGGCTTAGAATATTCGCTACATTATCAAACACCATGGTAATTTTATCTAAATCATCGGTTATATTTTCCTGTTTTTCCAAAGTAGAATTTTTTAGAATAGGAATTTTTTGCGCTTTATTAATAAATTGCATGACCGGCCTTAAAAGAATTCGTAAGATAAGAGAACTAATTAAAAAAGTTAAAAATCCTATAGCAGTAATTAAATAAACAAATCCCAGAGAAGATGTCTGATTGTTATTTTGATTCATATTCTCATACTGGTTAAGTAATTGGTAAGTTAAAATAATGCTGATTATTGTTATTCCGGAAAAAATCGCCGGAATTAATATATAAATACTTATATGAAACTTTTTTTTATTCATTTTTTCATATTTCAATGTTTTGTTGCCAATTTTGTGAGATCCCATATAGGCATATATATGGCCAGTGCAAAAAAGCCCACAACTGCGGCTAAACCAACAATAAGAATCGGGCCGATCGCGTCAGAAAGTCTTTTAATCGCATACTCGACTTCATCATCATAGTGCTTGGTAATTTCGCGCAACATTTCATCAATGTTTCCTGATTCTTCACCTATCGCAATCATATCAATAACCATGGGAGTAAAATACTTTGCGGTTTTTAAGGGTGCGGAAATTCCGGCACCTTCTTCGATACGCTCACGGACATGCTCAAAAGCACGTGAAATTGCCTCATTGCCGATCGTTTCCGATAAAATGGTCAGAGATTGCATAACGGGAACGCCGCTCGTTTGTAAAATAGCAAAGATACTGGCAAAACGGGACAACGCCGCTTTCTTAAACAATGGACCAAGTATAGGAATTTCCAGTATAAAAGTATCTTTCAACAGTTTCCCGTTTTGAGTTTTAAGATATGAATACAATCCAAAAATTATAATACCTAGGCCTGTAAGAATTATATACCAGTAATTTTCCAAGTAAGTGTACAAAAATATGGCAAATTTTGTAGGCCATGGTAAATCTAAACCGGCTTTGCTGAAAAGAGAAACAAATTGAGGTATGACAAAAGTTAGCAGTACGATAAAAGCAATACCTAGAGCGATAACGACAATTATCGGGTATCTCAACGCCGCTTTAATGTCTGATTTAACCTTTGTTTCATGTTCGATAATATAAATCAGACGATCTAAAACGCCGGGCACATTGCCGCTAATTTCACCGGCTTTAATCATGGCACAGTAAAGTGGTGAAAATATTTTCGGATATTTCTGCAATGCTTCCGAAAGAGATGAACCTTGCCTGATATCCTGAATAATTGCTGCTATTGCTTTTCTTAATACCCGGCTTTCTGTTTGAGCTTCCAGTACTTGCAGAAGCCTTAATATCGGCACACCGGCACCCAGCATGGAACGAAACTGCTTCGTAAAAATGATAAGGTCAGATACCTTAACCGTGTTTGTAAAGGTCATAAATGCCGACCACGTATTATCTGCCGATTTATCCCGTTCCTGAATCATTTTTAAAGGTATAAGACCACGCAATGCCAATATCGAATTTGCCGCATCAACAGAATCAGCTTCCAGCGTTCCTGATGCTTTATTTCCATTTTCATTGATTGCTTGATAAATATAGCTGGGCATTTTTCATCCTTAATTTTAGCTTAGGTCATCACGGCGGAAGCTGCTTCTTCCAAAGTTGTGATCCCTTGCATTACTTTTTGGGCCGCATCTTCCCTTAGTGTCCTCAGCCGGCCGGCATCCACCGCCGATCGGGTAATTTCCTGGCTTGGCCTTTTCTTGAGGATCATATCTTGAACCATATCGTCATTAACTAAAACTTCAAAAAGGCCGGTTCTTCCCTTGTACCCCATATTCTTGCATTGGTAACAGC
>Ga0209777_10006065_pt1 | contig 13720 bp, 22 predicted proteins | sample FrelakmetHBP12HB_FD_187147 | JGI IMG/M metagenome (GOLD analysis project Ga0209777, IMG submission 187147) | Freshwater lake sediment microbial communities from the University of Notre Dame, USA, for methane emissions studies -HBP12 HB (SPAdes)... | ecosystem: Environmental > Aquatic >...
AATACGTAAGCGAGATTTATAGACGTAACAAGTATTTTTAAAACGTAAGCAGGGACTTATAAGACATAAGGTGCTGGGTGTAGGCCGTAAGCCTCTTTAGCCTCTTAGAAACACACGAATCTGCTATGTTTTCAAAACAGAAGATAGACCTCAAATCACTCAGGGGAGTTCATTCTCCCCATTCTTTAGTTTAAGTTTCATAATCCATCACTTACGATTCTAATATTAAAGTCACTTGGTTAAGAATTAAAAGATATTTCAAGGCTCTTCAAATCATGACCCAAGAACCATGGCAAGAACTAGGCATATCTCCTGAGAAGATGTTGGAGATAGCCCTAATGATAGAGCATCTCAATGTGGATTTTAGGCTATCCGCTATGAATGAAATAGAATATGCTAAAAAGTTATTCCCTAAGATGAGTCCAGAAGATTTAGTAAAGGTCATATATTTTGGTAGAATCCAATACTGGGCAGGGCGTAACTTTAGGAACTCAGAAAAATAAATTAATTGCAAGGGGCATTTTTGCCCCAACATTATTCTCTTTTGATGTTTTGAATGTTATTGGATAAACTAACTAATGAAGAGTATTGAGTTCTTAGAACGAATAAATATTAAGGATGATTGGCAAACTCCACCAGAACTTTACCAATCACTAAACGATAGATTCCATTTCACATACGATCCATGCCCAATAAATCCCACCGAGGACGGTCTAAGTGTATCTTGGCATGGGTCTGTATTCTGTAATCCACCATACAGCGAAGTAGGTAAATGGATAGAAAAAGGGTATAATGAGATACTCTTGGGTAATGTGGATTGTTTAGTCTACTTGGTCTATGCCAAGGTGGACACTAAGTGGTTTCACCATTATATCTACAAGAATCCCATCATCCATTGGGATATCGAATTCTTACCACGTAGAGTAAAATTCATAGACCATACTGGTAAATGTGGGAGTTCCCCATTCCCTTCGATGTTGTGTATTTACGAGAAAAAGTGCAATTAACTCTCTTCGAGAAAACACCGAAAGTAATATAAAAAAACGCCACATAAATTTGTTCATTACTGAGAATGATGAATTTCACATGGATACTTCCCAGTATCACATATGATCTTCAATTATCGTAAAAAACCACCTTGCCCAATCATAAAACGGGAGATGCTCACACATCCCTTTAGTTTTGGTGGTTCTATGGTGAACGCTGAGCTAGATCAAATCGGATATCCAGGTTTCCACAAGTCTCTTGGATATCCTTTATTTGATGACTGACGAGATACATTCAACGAGCTAGACGGGATTCTAGCATTTATTAATTCTTATTGGAGAAATCACAATGTTTGATTTAGAAACGTTAATTCAAATCAATAAGCAAGCTGAAGAACGAGAGTTACAAGAGAAGAAACAGAAATGTAAAAACTGTTCTCGGTAATATATTTCTTCAACACGTCAGGCTATTTTAATAAACGAGCTAGACGGAATTCTAGCATTTATCTCCTACATATCATATTGTATGTGATAGGAGAATATATAGAGGTTTTATTTGAATGGATTGGTGATATGAAATGAGTATGGAAATTATAGTAGGATTTGAAAGAGAAAATAAAATGTGGTGCTGTAGATGTTATTATAATAGACGCTTCAGAAAAGGTAAATCAATAGCCCGCAATAAAGATGAACAACACCAATTTGTTTGTGAGGGGTGCAGAAAGACAATCCGCTATTAGGATGTGAGATGAAGGAAGATAGGAGGGAAACCTCTAATCTTCCTTTCCTTAATCTGAAGTTGATATGAAATGAGGGAGTTCTCTCACTCATATTCTTAAGTCTTTCGAGTAATATCTTTAATCCATCATAACCAATCGCATATCAATCGTTTGTTTAGAGAATCTCCAGTCAAACCGAAGGACTTAAGAAAATACTTCAGTCAAACGTGGGACAGGAATTCTGGGCCTACTGGAATCAAGAAACAATTAATGGGGCACTCTTTGAAATCTGATGTGGATTGCCAGCATTATAATGGACAAAATGAGGAGGACTTGAAAAGAATCTATGATAAAGTAATGGGCATGGATGATTCTAAGGCATGTTAGACGGGGGATATTAAAATGAATCGAATAGATGCATATTTGGCGGGTAAATGTTGATCATTTCAATAGGTGAGGTAAAAGTAAGGGTTTTACCATAGAATCCCCAAACCTTATGTATAATGCATTTTTCAGACAATAAAACATCATTAGAACAATCGTAAGCTAAAGCTAAGGGTTTCTGACTATATTGGTAAAAGTTGTTTATATACTCAGGGATAGACTTAAATGAATCTCTGAAGATACTATTAAGGGAGTAAGAAATGAAGAAGATAGTGGTTCTAGGAATTGTCCTGCTGTTCATTGGCTCTAGCATTCCCGCATTGGCACAAACTAAGGAGATTGCCAGACCGCTGTCTCATACCTTATATGTTGGTGGGAGTGGACCAGGAAACTACACTGTCATCCAATATGCCGTGGACAACGCCAGCGACGGAGATACCGTCTACGTGTATCATGGCACGTACAATCAAAAACCAGGCACTTTAGAATGTGTTTGGATTTATAAGTCAATTTCTCTCCTTGGGGAGGACAAGAACACCACCATCATCAGGGGAGACCGAGTAGGCGATGTCATCACAGAGGTCGCTGGAAATGTGACCATCACAGGGTTCACCTTAGAGAATGGCGGTGCCGGGAATAACCCTGGGGCAGCCATTAATATTTTCAAGTCTAATGGCATGGGAACCATCGGCAATATCTCCATCCATGACAACATTATCGCCTACAATGGCCGAGGCATGAACATATTTGATTGCAACAACACCTCCTGTTATAACAACATCTTCCTAGAAGACGGTGGAGGTTGCGTGGTTACACGAAGTGTGCATTGCTCCATCATCCATAACCAGTTCCTCAGTAACAATCCCGCAGGATTATCAATTTGGACAGAGGATTACCCTAACAATATCAACATCTCCTGTAACGAGTTCAAAGACTGCGCCAACGGATTAACTTTTGAGACCTGCATGGGACTCACCATCCATGCTAACAACTTCATCAACAACACCAACCAAGCCTATTTCAAAAAAGACCTCGCCTTCTTAGGTCTCCTTCGTAGCGCACCTCTTTACAAACAGCACTGGAGCCAGAATTACTGGAATGATTGGAAAACGACCAACCCAAGACCAATCTCAGGTGTTCTTCACATCTTGTTTGGTGGTATTTTCGGTCTTGAATTTACACTCCCCATCCCCGTGAAGGAATACGACTCAGACCCAGTTCAACTTCCTTACAGCTACTTCCCATAATGAAGAAATTGGTCTTGGTAGGATTCAGTTTCTTGACTGTTGGTCTGTTGTTTCTTGGGTCAAGCATTCCCGTATCAAGGGATAATGATAGATGTTAGATTGTGTAGAATCTGTGGTGGGAAGATCGAAGACAATAATGATACTACTATCTGTTACTCATGCCAAGGTATCATCTCTCGGATGAATCACGGTATTAAGGAGTTCAAATTCAATTAACTGTATTAATGTTGTTAATAATGAAGGATGTGATGCCTAATAATTTGTTCCTGGTGCAATGTAGGAAGTATCATTACTGAAGGAGAATTAGGTGATGAGATTGGTTGTTTTTATAATGTTATAGTTGATGAACGAGGTAAACGTCATTATGCTTATCTATGTCCTCAATGTCGAGAATCCGCTAAGGTGCTATTGAAGCAACTTTTACAAGAAATTCAAGAAGAGAACTAATCAGACTTACACCGTCTCTTACGTTTGACATAATTCAATGTTAATTGTATGTATAAAGAACTATCATCGGGAGGAGGTTAATCACCTCTTCCCGTCTCCTGTATTAGAAAGATGAGGTTAATAGATGACTAATTTGGATGAATTGAATAGATGGATCGATGAAGCACAGGATACCGTAAAATTCCTTCAAAGAGAGATAAATGGAATTAAATCAGAGAGTCAACAGAAACTAAAGAATATGGAGAAATCTTTGAATTGGTATTCTGAAGAAATGAGAGGATTACATCAACTTCAAAAATTTAAAACACAAGTCAAGGAAGATATGGAAGGATATCTTTTAAAATGTGTAAGTAAACTCCCTCAATTCCAGAAGGCAGTAAAAACCCTGGAAGAAGGCGGGGACTGTAAATTGAATTTGGAGTTAAAGATGAAACAGAAAGAACTTCCATTAGAACTAAAAATAGATGGTCGAGGAACCATAACTAGAGAAATCCAAGGAACCAATAATGATGAAATCACTCGAGAAAAAGTGGAAGAGAGCCTAAAAACCAAGTCGATAGTGAAAGACAAAGATGGGATTCGATATGAAGAATGAACAAGAGATAGTCAACACTCTTCGAAAACAAAGAGAGGAACTGATATCACATCCTAATCTAAGCAACCTGGTGAAATTATACGATTACTGTATTGATCTCCATGAAAAACGATGGTTAGCACAAAATGGTATCATCGTCAAATCATCTCTACCAGACTTAAAGAATATTTTGGATAGTGTTGGTGACGAGAACAAAAAGAATAATGAAGAAATAGAACTCATTGAGAAATCTAAATGCCGAGACTGTTCTAACGAAGAAACCGAAGAAGATATCCGCTATATTAAAAGGAATCGTCTTGGGATGTTAATACAAGAAAATTAGAGAGAAAAAATATGACTATTTTAAAAACATTTAGACATAGTGGTGTATCCTACAGTGTTACTCCGTATTCAGATCGAACCTTTCATGCAACAGGTTACAAACCGAGTGGGGCAGATGATGGTCTTATCATTGGGGTAGGATTGTTCTGTTGGAGTGGTAGCTATGTGGATGGTTGTTGGATGCCCTGCAAGAGAGAATTCCTTGGCGGATCATAAAGAAATGTATAATGTTTATTTAATGAAGGAAAAATAATTATGAGTAGTAATTTACCATCAAATAAGAAAAAGTCACCTGTTAATGATACGACTACTGATCAACCTACAAATTTACCTTATCCGCCAGATCAACAATCGCCAAAAGAAGAACCACAAGACACTACGAAGTATCCATATCCAGCAAAAAAAACATCCCCTAAAGACAATTATCCATATCCCACACAAAAATCCAATGGCGATGGATTTATTCACAAACCAACTACAGGTGCAAGAGTCAACATCAAGAACCCACCAACTCGAACATGTAGATGTGATAGAAAAGGTCGTTAGATAACAAAGGGGTGATTCTACGGTTCGCTGTTTACGATGCCATGAGAATTTAGATTTCTACAAAGAGATAAGCGGGAAGAAATATTATCGATGTCTATCCTGTGGAAGCGAATATTATGAACGACAATGAAGGAAATAAGCTCCTTCGTGGAGTTAACACCCATAGAGATACTCCAAAAAGAATCATTAAATTGGAGGATATCTGAGGATATGATTCATCATATCTTGAAAACCATTAATTTGGGGAAAGATGCAAATAATGTAAAAGGTAGACTTGGGGAATATTTCGTAGCATACCACCTTAACAAAACACTAAGAATGCATGGTTTTAAACAAAGCTACAAGGCAATACCGAATAGTTATACAATAAGGCATTTGTATCGAGGACACAAGGGAATTGACTTTTACTTACGAGTAATCGACAAAGAGGGAAAGGTCTACAAATATCTCATAGAGGTGGCGAATTGGAAGAGACTAAGGTATCAGATGGATTTCTTCTACCAGGATCGAATAGTTCCTAAGTTCACCCAATGGGATAGGCTAAATAGATATGATCATGTGATGTGTATTAACCATAGGAATACCCAGTTTATAGAAGAGAAAGCTAAGAGTGACGGGGTATCCATCATCCAACTCAAAGAACACTATACTCCTGAATTAATAAAGAAACTGATAGCTGAAAAGCAGATTGATCCTTACACCTGACCTATCAACTTTCTCTATCAATTCAACAGGAGAGAATTAAGAGGTCAACAGATATAAGGCATCCATTTAACGTAGAGAGACGCTCTTGCATTGTCTAAGGAAATAATTGAGTATAAACCAACTAAGACAAAGGGAAGGGATAAGATAAAGTCAACTTTTCTTCCCTACAGAGTTGCTTTAACTTGTCAACTATCTATAAAACTAGTTCCAATGCTGAAGAAGCTTGAATCCAAGCTTGTGAATATCGGAGTTACATTAATCATTATAGGGGCTATTCTTCAATTTACAGCGATTATAATTTAATACAACTCTATACTAACATATATAAGCCTTTATCAGTATCATTCCTTGACCTTATGGGAGAGGAGTTACCATCTACAATTAAAGACTATGAACCAGAAAATGAAGGTTCTGAAGCAACTAATTTCATCAGATACTTACTTGAATTAAAGAAGACAGGGAAGTGGATACTCAACTATCATAAGAAACAACTATACTATTCTCTCGGGTTTTTAATATTTAGTTTGTCTAACTTAGGAGTAGCATATGGGTTACTTAATTACGGAGTAAAACAAAACAGTCCTCCAATAGTCATTCTTGGTATTATTCCCTTATATTTTTTCACCTTCACATTACCACTTCCTATTGTATTTCTAGAAAGATACATTGCTAACTACATTAAAACGTCTCTACTCTTCTATCAAAATACAAGAGCAATAGCACAAATTGATAAAATGTTAGCCTTTCAGGATATGAATTATAGATATATAGGTGATATTAGAGGGTTTCAAATTATCCTTACTAATTTCAAAAAAAATTATTTCATTGAGGTAAATAGATACCTGACGGATTACAAGGGCCGTATTAGGGCCTATAAATTAATGCTTGAGGACAGTTGGTTTTGCTTTAGGATGAGTATTCTCCTAGCCTCGATTAATGTAGAAAGAGATTCCAAAATCAAACTATTACAAGATTTTAAAGACTATATGCAAGATACAAAGAAATCAATACTAATCCCTCTTATAAGATTCAATCTTCTATTAGATGATTTCACCTCCTTCTACAAAAAGTGGGATGGCAGTTTTAAGAATAATCATCAAACAGAATACGTTGAGGCTACAGAAATATTAGAGAATCAAATTAAGTCTATTAAGACAAGAAAAATCTATCAACAGGAGGTTCTCAAAAAGACAGTTGAATTAGTTACTGGGGTATTAACATTGATTGTAACAATTTTGGCTATCACATTACCGTTATTATCTAAGATATAGTTGATGTGGGCGTACACTGATGATCTCTCAATTATTAATTGAAGGAAAGCATTTATCGTAGAGAGACACAAAAAAAGAATACACATTCCTGCCTACTTACCTGTCTCAACAACTTACTATAATTCTCTCCTGTTAGAAAATCCTATCAACTTAAATTACTAAGGAGAGCAATAGGAGTAACGACTCATCCGTTTAACCATTAACAAGTCAGTGTCACTATCTCGTAGGTATCTGGATGGTGATAGATAGATCACACTCTATCTTCATAAGATACCTGTTTCAACCATACAACGATGTTTGGTTCTCAGTGAGGGGAGAACCATGAGGCAAATTCTCTACAATACACTCCATTCATCCCTCACACTTTCCCATTATATGTTTAATGTCCTAAAAAGAAAGAGTTAGAAATATGGAAAATAAAAAGTTTAGAGGAACTGTAATTCTTGATAAAACTACATATGGATTTATCGAATGTCCGGAGTTCCCAAAGAATATCTTCTATCACATCTCACAATGTCTTGCAGAAGAACAGATTCACATAGGAGATACTGTGGAATTTGTAGTTTCTGATTGTGTAAAATATGGGGGTATACAAGCTTCCCATGTTCGACTTGTGACGGAAGAGGTAAAGAATGAAAACTGAACGTGGCAGAGAGATAATGGAACGACGTAAGCTATTATATAAAAAATTACAACAAAAGAAGATAAGAGAGAAACAACAACAAGAGATGATAGAAACTTGGAAAGCACTTATAAAAATCCATCCAAAAGTGTCTAGACTCAATAAATCCCTCATTGCTCTTCTCAAGGAAACAGAAAATCTTGTTATATCTCTAAGTGAACCATTATATCTCGTGGAAATGGAGGATTCTAAAGAATTGGTTATTTGCAAAGGTAGCGATCTTAAACCAATGGGAGGGCGGAATTATGAGTAATCCGCAAGCGAGAGGTTACACCGCTTATCATACTCTTATTGACAAACATGGATTGCAGGATGTTGTTCTTCAGATGTATAGTCAAGGATTAAGCTATCGAGAAATCATCCAATCCATTGATGAGAAGTATAACATCCATTTATCCAAGATGGGAATATCCAGATTCATTGCTCGACATACCAACCAGAATATTCAACCTAATACTCTGATAAGTGAATTCCCAACCATTAGAGAGAAGTCAATCCACCAAACAAATCTCCTATTTACTGCATTAGACAAATCATTTGATGATCTAAAGATTGTCATACAATCCTCCGATCTTCCACCCACTCAAGTATCCAAGATTCTGAAAATGCTAGATGAGAAGAAGAAGGTTTTATCCAAAGAAATAGTAGAAGTGAGAGCTGATACCCAAAGATTGTTTGAAGTCTTTAGTATTAATTCCAAAACTCTATGTGATGTCTTAGTGGATATTTCCCGAGGTCATTGTCCTTCTTGTAGACTGCATACCAGCAAGGTCTTGAAAGAATTTGAGAAGAACAATAAGCAGTTAGTGTAACACTTTTCTTGGATCACTTTTAGCCGAATATAGGACTTACTCGACAACAATACCACTTTCTTTGGTAAATTTGAGTGTTACGATTTGACTAAAACTGGTATAGTATGTATGGGGAAGTAAGTTGGTGTTTTTCCTAAATAAAAATTAACAATACAATCTAAATAATTATTTTCTCTCCGAGACAGAACAGAATAGTGATTACGTTCTCAAGGAGAACACCCCAATTTTCCTATCTCTAGCATTCTTATTCTGGACTATAGGGTATTTGGTGTTTTTCAAGAGAAAAAGTGTGTCTATTGATGTTACCAAAATTATAAGGTAATTACCCCACAATTACTAGATGATGTATTAGACACAGATTTTACCTGAAAAAACACATCTATTTCTATCATTTTACGACTCTTGGCAATTTTGCCTATTCTCATAGTGTCCTTGCCGTAAATACGTGTGCGTAAGCAACTTAGTTCTCCCTGTTGAGAATAAGACAACAAGTTTTTATCTTTGAACGAAGTAGAGATGATTACTGCTTTTGAGACATTCTTCAAAGGTAGAAGGTAGAACAATGAGAGAAATACAAACCCTTAGCCAGAGTGAGGTATCTCTCCCATGTTCCGATGGAACATCTTTTAGGGAGAATATTAACCTTAGCAATAAGCAAAAAATGAACAGAGAGTTAGAGCAACTAAGCTCTCTAACCTCCCTTTGCGAAAAACTCAAACGATACCACGAAAGAATAAACAAATTACAAAACGAGAAAGATGAAAACAAATTAGAACTTCTTTCGAGGAAACAACAAAGGGAGAAGATGTTAATCTCCAAACTCCTTAACACCTTGAAGTGTGACTCTCACTTTTCAATAGATGGAAACAAGGCGATTTATTGTGGAGTGTTTGTCCAAGCATCCAAGGCAATAAGTTTGGAGGGGTTCTAATGAATGCTCTCCCAATTGTCGAGTATAAGGGCGACTTATACTTCTTGGATCGTAGACTCAATGAAATACGGTCTTGTGAAACACCTTGGGTATATGTTTCCTTGGATAGGTTGAGCATCTGCGACCTCACGGAGGTGACTCTATGAGTCGCCTCTATACTTGGTTAAACACTGACACAATAAAGACCACACACACCGCAAGAGGATGCGAAGAAACAGACATCACAATACACTATGGTTCTCGTGGTGATTCAAAGCCATTGTTAGACATTCATGTCTACTTTGAGAAAGGAACAGATACTCCAAAGGTAACCATCACCAACCATCTTTTAATGTAGGTGGTTTAGATGGCACTTATACAAATCCCATATGGTGAACTTCCAGAGACTTTACAGGTAGATAATGGCTTTTATAAAACAAAAGAAATCATCAGGACTTTGGAATCCATTACGGGAAGCACTATTTTAACGAAAGATGAATCACGAACTCTGAAAAGATTCTATAACACTAGCATCCAGATAAAATCCTACAGAGTGTTTAATGGAATCTACTTTGTAGGTAAGAATGATGATGTTTTGTTTGTCAAAGAAGAACTAAAATGAAATGGGGCATCAATCCCCATTTATCTATCTTTTTTTCTGTTGTTAAAGGATACTTAACCTAAACAAATGCCAATCGACTTTGCACACAAATTAGGTAATCTATATGCAGACTCGAAATTTGCGCATAAATAACCTTACTCCAGGTATCGAGGTATTCATTTCTTTTATATAGTTCAGGAATAGTCTTAAAAGGCTCTTTAATCATTACTTAGCAGGGAGAAGGAAAATGAAGAAGTTGGTCTTGGCTGGATTCAGTCTCTTGGCTGTTGGTCTTTTGGTTCTTGTATCCCTTTCGAATGTCGTAGGGTATCAGACGATAAAAGCATCACGAGAAGCTACCATCAATGAGAGTGTTAATCTGAAGGACTTACTGTTCCAAACCATCTGTGACATGGCAAACAACAAGGAGATGTGGAAAATCATTTCCGCCACCCAATTCAATTTAAGAGGATTCTCGTTCGGGCATCCCACCTTGACAAAGAGGGATTTAGAAGGTTTCTATCTGACAGGTCAATTCATTTCGAAGATGATGAATAAAACCACGATGGTCTCAAGGCTAAATCAACTTCAAGGAATAATGAATCCTTCAATAAGAAAAGGAATCGACTCAGTAATTGAAAAAGATGCACGACTGAGTGGAGAACTTACTCAGTTATCTGCCCTTGATTGTAATTGCCAAACGGGGAAAGAAAGTTGGCATTTTCCAGTTATTTGTTTAATATTATTTAAAATTGCAACATATTATAGATATTACCTAGCATACTTTTATTTTGGCAATTTGATTAATTGGTTTATATTTGGAATATTTTTATGTATTTTGGGGATAGAAGGCTATTTACATTGTCCATATTATTATCGTAACTATTGAAGAAGTTGGTCTTGGCCGGATTCAGTCTCTTTGCTGTCGGTCTCTTGGTTCTTGGTTCGCAGACGGGGTGTAACTAATTTATGTGCAAAGCCATGCCAATTATAAAATTTTAATGCTAAGGAATTGGGTGGGCATTGTAAACAATATGAATGTTTAAAGATTTTAGAACTAAAAGCCTGTCTAATATATCGAAACCATTGAGGTGAGGTAATCACCTTGTCTCATAGGTAAAATGTCTCTCCAACAGTAGAGAATGTGTTTTTAACATTTTTTGTGGGAAAGTTAATAGAAGGAATTGTGAAGCAATGGTAAGAGGCAGAAAATCAAGGTTTAGTAAACCAATCCAAGAAATAATGAGGAAAGGAACACACAAAACAGAAGTGAATCATCTAGTAGAACTCTACGTAGGGGATGATTGTAAGATAGAAGAAATCCAAGCGTGTATCAAGATACTAGATCAGAGGATTACTGGATTCTATTCGACAGCGAAATACGAGAAAAGAGCACTCACCGCTGAAGAGTTCTATGAGATTAAAGACATAAAGAGTGCTATCTGGAAACTGAAACAGATTCGTCAACTCAAAGAAGACGAGATGATAAATAAAAACCTTCCTGATCCTGAATTAAAAACAAAATGCACTAATGACCTTTGGCAAGATATATGTGACTTGAGAGATAAACTTGAATGGGAATCCGACTTAACTAAAATCAAAGAAATGAAAGCATCTCTCAAGCAACTATACAAAGAATATGAGAATAGAGTTATTTGTGTCACAGTAACAAGAGAAATCCAGGATGCGGATAAAACCACCACCGAGGAAAATGAGGGAAGTATTATAGGAACTTTCGACTCTGAGGGAAATACTAATATTGACGATGAAGAAGACGATGGATGAATTTCGCCCATTGAAATATAACAGAATTAATTATTTTTATGTGACTTTTGGGAAGTCGATGTGGATTTGTATGATAGAGAAACAAAATGAGAAATTCAAAATTAATTCCTTATTCGAGAATAAGGAAGTTTTTAAAAGATAATGTTAATGGAGAATGTATTAGTTCAGAAGCAGTAGAATATCTACAACTGGTTTTAGAAAATCAATTAAAATTTTTATGTAAATGTGCAGTAGAAGATTTGGAGAAAACGAATTCCATACGCAAACTAGCAGGGTTACCAGAACAGAAGCGTATTACCGTTTCCCAATTCAAAAGTCTGTCGACAAAATCTTATAACGAAACTGAGGATTGTATAGTTGGTGAACGAGGACAAATCAATAAAGATACTCGTTTATCGAAGGCAGATATGGAGGTCACTTAGATGTCAAAGGAAATCGACCTTGAAGCATTTAAGGGCTATCTTCTGACAAAGCAGAGAAAGAGGCCAGAAACCGTCAAGACCTATCTTTGGACAATCAGAACATTTCTAACAGAGATCAACAAGCAACCAACAGAGATTACAAAAGAGGACTTGGACAAATGGACAATATATTGTTCAAGGTATCATAGAAACTCTCTGACACCCAAGTATGGCGCAGTAAAAAAATACATAGACTTTCTCATCAATGAAGAAATAATACCCGAGGAATTCTACGGTATTGCGCTACGAAGACTCAAAGCCCCAAAGTTACAATTCAACGAAAACAATCTCGATAAGTTAGTTCTAAAACCACAACAACGGGAACAACTATTCGAGGCATCGAAGAATCGTAACTTCATGCACTATGCTATCTTCAAAACAGCATTTTGGTGTATGCTCAGACGATGTGAAGCACGAGGACTCAATCTCGGTGATATTAACGATAAGAAACTACAATTACGAGCCGAGATAACTAAAGGGGGCAAACCAGCAACCATCAATATCTCTCAAGAATGCCTAGATATCCTGAAAGAGTATATTGAGAAACACAGAGAAAAACCTAAAGACGGACACCAACAAGCGATATTCCTCTACCAGGGACAGAGACTTTCTAACACAAAGCTATGGGAGATCATAATGGAATACCGAGTCATAACAGGAATTAGTGATTTCCACTTTCATCACTGGAGGCATACGGGTATCACTGAATATGCCAGGGTTGAAAAAGATGTTAAGAAAGTCCAGACACAAGCACGACATGATGATCCAAAGACCACAATGAGATATATCAACTATGCATCCCAGGAATTAGAACAGTCCTACAGAAACTTTGAAGAATCTCTGACAAAGAAACAACCAAAGCCAATGACAGAGACACCAAAGACAGAGCCTAAACCGACAATACCGAAACCGAATGATGATGTCGATGGTTACATTGCTATGCTTGAAAAAGGTGTAATCAACCAGACTCAACTCGACAGAATCTTACGTGCATTGTCGGAAAAACCCGAAACAGATACTTTCTACAACTAGACTAGAAAATAAATACCGATAGGACGTAAGAAGGTGCTGGGTGCACCCCCTCCGTAAGGAGGGGATGGTGGGTTCTTATGGAATTCCACTAGGCCGTAAGCCTCTTTTTGTTCTAACGGTATTCGTCTAATGCGCCCTACCTGCGAGCAGTCTGAACAACTGATCCCGCTGTTTGGGCTTGCTCCAGGAGCAGATACGCCGTTTCACCAGATCCTG
>Ga0209777_10006066_pt1 | contig 13718 bp, 14 predicted proteins | sample FrelakmetHBP12HB_FD_187147 | JGI IMG/M metagenome (GOLD analysis project Ga0209777, IMG submission 187147) | Freshwater lake sediment microbial communities from the University of Notre Dame, USA, for methane emissions studies -HBP12 HB (SPAdes)... | ecosystem: Environmental > Aquatic >...
TGCCGCCCACGGCATCGCCTTCACCGTTGAAGTCAAGCACGCCCCGGCGGATCTGCGGCCCCAGTGCAATAGTAGCAACGTCTTTCAGCAGCACCGGGGTGCCCTTTTCGTTTGTTTTAACCACCACTTTGTCCAGGTCAGCAGTGGATTTCACATACCCCTTGCCCCGCACCATAAACTCGGTTCCCGACCATTCAATAAGCCTGCCGCCCATTTCGCTGTTACTCTTTTTAATTGCCTCGGCCACTTCCATGAGAGACAGCTTATAGCTCTGCAGCCGGTTCGGATCGATGGTCACCTGGTACTGCTTCTGAAAGCCGCCGATGCCTGCCACCTCTGCCACACCGGGAACGCTCTGCAGGGCATAGCGCAGGTACCAGTCCTGAAAAGTCCGCAACTGCGCGAGGTCGTGTTTGCCGCTCTTGTCCCGCAGCACGTACTGGAAAATCCAGCCCACGCCGGTGGCATCAGGACCCAGTTCGGTTTTTGACCCTGCCGGAAGACTGCCCTGGATTTTGGAGAGGTATTCAAGCACCCGGCTCCGGGCCCAATAAATGTCGGTGCCGTCCTGGAAGATGACATAGACATAGGAGAAACCGAAGTCGGAAAAGCCCCGAATGGCTTTGATGCCGGGGGTGCCCAGGAGTGCCGCGATAATCGGGTAGGTAACCTGGTCTTCAATGATGTCAGGGCTTCTGTCCCAGCGGGTGTACACAATGACCTGGGTGTCTGACAGGTCAGGTATGGCATCCAAGCGTATCTGCTTCAGGGTATAGATTGCAGCGACCACTGCCACCGCCACCAGCAGAATGACCAGGATGCGGTTATTGGCGGAAAACTCAATAATTTTTTTTATCATTGCCCGCCCCCGGTAACAGCCTGGAGAACTGCCTTCAGAGATGATTCAGAATCGACGAGGAAGTTGGCGGAGGTTACAACCCGTTCTCCCGGCCTGAGACCCGAGAGCACTTCAAAATAACCTTCGCTGCGAATCCCGATGGTGACCTCGACGGGTTTGATTTCATCGCCCTCGCCTGCGACAAAGACATAGCTGCGTGTACCGGTGCGCATAACTGCTGATTCAGGAACTGCCGGTTTTCGCCCCAGATCATAATTCAAGCGGGCATCACCATACATGTCGCCCTTCAGCAGCAGCTCAGGATTGTTTATAATGAGCCGCGCCTTGAGCGTCCGGGTCTGAGGATCAAGGTAGGGATACAGAAAGCTGACTTTTCCCTCAAAGCTTTTGCCGGGCCAGTAGGAAAGGGTTAATGTAACCGGCATCCCGACTTTTACATAGGGCAGGTCCGATTCATAAATGTCTGCTTCTGCCCAGACTACTGACAGGTCAGCTACTATTAAAAGAAGCTCTCCCGGCATGATTTTCTGGCCGGGCAGCACCTTTTTCTCAATCACATAGCCGCTTGACGGCGCGTACAGGGTGAGATACTTTTCCACCTCGCCTGTTTCTTCGAGCCGGTCAATCTGCTGCTTGCTGATGTCCCAGAGCTTCAGCCGCTTGCGTGCTGAGTCAATCAGCTTTTTCCCGCCTTCAGCAATGGAGGCATCAGCACTGTGGGATAAATTTTTTGCAATAGTAACGGCAGTCAGATATTCCTGCTGTGAAGAAACCAATTCCGGGCTGTATACCGTGAGCAGTGGCTGGCCTTTTTTTACTTCCTGACCGGTTACATTTACATACAGCTTATCAACATACCCGTCTATTTTGGTCGTGACCGTGAACATCCGTGTTTCATCAGGGACAATGCGGGCGGAGGTCCGTATGTCCCTGGTAATATCGCGCATCTCCGTGGTCCCGAAGGTGAGCCCCAGCCTGGTTCTCTGCTCGGGAGTAATGGTTATGTCGGCCAGCCCCTTCGGCGCTGACGCCGGTTTTTCCTCAGCCTCAAAGGGAACCATGTCCATGCCCATGGAATCCTTGCCCGGTTTATCGCTCACTTCATTGGGATTCATGGTGGAGCGGTACTTTGTTTTTTTAACCGGTGCTGCGCCTGCTGCCGGGGCATTCTTCTTCTGTTCCACGAGGCGCATGCCGCAGATGGGACAATCTCCAGGGCTGTCCGAGGTAATCTGCGGGTGCATGGGGCAGGTGTAGACCTTTTTGTGCTGGTGCTCAGCCTGTTCGCTTTTTGCCTGATTCTGCGGCCCTGCCTGCTGTTGACATGAAGTAAATAGAAAAGCAGTCACCAGCACAAAACATAAACCATAGCGTATAATTTTATTTTTCATGGCATGGTCTTCCTTTCTACTTATGGCCGGTATGATCATGCTGCGCCGCGCTGTCAGCGGCTGCTGCGGTTTGAAACAATCTTTTTCCCACCACCACTTCAAGATCAGAGAGCTCCTTTTCATAATCCGCAAGCAGCTCGCTTGACTGGGTCTCAAAATTACAGAGCGTAATCTGGGCGTCAATAAGGGCAAGAAAATCAACTGATCCAACTTCATAGGCTGCCACTGCAGAGTTAAAGGATTGTGTTGCCTGGGGGATGATGCCGGTCTGATACAGCTGTATAAGACTTGCAGACCTTTGCGCTTTCGCCACATGATCGTGGATCTTGTATGCAATTTCGTTTTTTACGGCAGCATATTGTGCCCTGGCTTCCTCCATCTGGTGGAAAGTTTCCGCGACCTTTTTGTCCTGTTTGTTTTTAAACCACAGAGGAACCTTAAACCCGACGAAAAAAGAAAATACATCGGGACGATTATACGAGTCTCCCGGCAGTTTAACCTGAGCGTCTGATGTTGTGCCATCCTCATTTATGACCGCCCCCGGGACAATAGTGTCCGGTGTGCGAAAACCTTCGCGCTGTCCATACATGGCAGTTACATTAATGCTGGGGAAATACTGTTTTTTTGACAGCTTGTAGTCAGCCTCATTTTTCGCAATCACGTTTTGCAGACTTTGCAGAACCGGGTTTTGTGCCAGCGCCATCGTGCGCAGTTCTGCCTCGTTGATGGCTACAATTCTTTTTGTTATGACAGGAACGCCGTCCAGCGGGACCGACGGCTCACGATTGAGGAGCCGGTTCAGCTCCGCGACATAGGATGTTTTCTTCTGCTCAAGCTCAACCAGACGCTCAATAAATTTTGACTGCTCCACCTGGGCCTTGAGGATGTCCTGCTGCAGGCCTTTGCCGACCTCGTATTTTTTCTGTGCAATTTCAACAAACTTTGCCATCAAGTCCTTATTCTTATCTGCAGTCTGTGTGTGCGCGTAATTGATATACAGATCATAGTAGGCGGTTTTTACATCCCTGATGAGCTTTAGCTTGCCGTCATCAAGCAGCCTGTCAGAGCTTTTGGCATCCTGGATTGCCATGTTTTCCTTCAGCGATGTGATGCCCGGCATCGGTATGTTCTGGCTGATGGCAATCTGTTTCATTGTCATGTCGATCTTGTTGAACTTGAAGTTGTCAGTGTTCAGATTGGCAACACCGAGAGACAGCTCCGGGTCATCCCAGGATTTTTCCTGGGGCGGCCGCTGCCACATGGCATTTCGTTTCTGCTGCAGAGCCGATATTTCAGGATTTACCTTCAAGGCTTCCTGGATGAGCTGCTCAAGGTCCAGCTGTTCTGCGGCGCGGCAGCTGCCTTCTGACTGAAGAAAAAGAAAACTGCTGATAATGGTGAGAATAAGTAGTCGCTTCATAAAGCCTTCATCCCCCGATGCGTATGATTGTATAGTATAAACGGGCTGCCATCGTGGTAAGCCCGCTACTCTATTACAAAGCCGCTGAATACATAGGGATATATTTTGTTATAATTAATCAGAAAAAATCCAACACCCGCAACAAGGGGATCTATGGTGACGCCGGTCATAGCGGTGAACGCGTCCAGAGTTTCAAAGCCCATGCGGAACCCGACGATATAATAGGTAGCGCCGAAAAAAAACGGGGTTGCAAAATAGAGCCCGTGGCCATCCATGCCCATTGCCTCAACGCCGCCATCTGTTTTAAACGTTACATGCAGATGGGTTAATCCCGCATCATCCAGATCATAGAAATTATTATTCGGGTATGTCAGCAGATACAGCGCATAGGTTTTTCCCGTTACCGTGTTATCCTGCGCCAGAGCGCTGCCGGCAAAAGCCGCCGCCAGTAGCAGCGCGCACAGGCAATACATAATTCTTCTGCTACCCCCTTTATTCATCCCGCACCTCCCTGATTGATGATTATGACCGCACTGCGGCCTTTCATTGAGCGGATGATTAACGGTTTCTTCCGCCGCGGTGCCCGCCGCCGTTCCACATGTTGTTCCAGTTGTCCCGCATTTGCTCGCGCCGATTCTGCTGCCGCTCTCTCATGTTGTTCCAGCCATCCTGCCAGCGCTCCTGCATGTTGCTCCCGTTATTGCGCCAATGGTCACGGCGGTCATCCCGGATTTTGCGCATATTGTTGAATGTTTTATTCCAGTTACCGTGGCCTCCCTGACGGGCATCGGAAGGCATTACCCACATTGTTTAACAAGCGGAAGATCCTTTGGCACGTGCAGGTACCTATGGGTACTTATTCCTGTCATATACTATGAAACTGCTCTGCCAAGGGCTATAAAAAGATGACGGGTATTGATTCCCGGGTCATTCTTTTCTTTGGCGATCTCCTCGGCAGCATTGATTATGCTCTGCAGCTTCGCGCGGGTCATGTTCCGATTGAGCATGAGTGCTGACAGGGCATGAACGGTATGCTCGCACCACAGGGCATGTATGAGAGGAGTTACTTCGTCAAGACATTTGTTGAGCTCCTTTTCAACTGCCTGTTCCTCGCATTCAGCGCCGAATATTGGATCACATTCAAGACAGGCGGCATAGTGAATCATAATTTCCCCCTGTTCCTTCGGGGTCTTATCTTTCTCCCTATTATACTCCGGGTTTTCAGCCATATCAGCCGCGGCAATATCGAGAATGGTTGTGGTAACGCCTTTTAGTCCGCCCGTTTTAGCCATCTTTTTGCGAAGCGTCACAGGACCAACAATCTTCTCGCAAACAGACGGACTTGTGACCAGCTCCTCTGCCCTCCGTTGAATCTTGAGAGCAGAGCTTAACGGGATTGTTCCATCAGAAAGTGAAGAGCTGAGATTGAACCGGGCATGGCAGCACCAGGGTACGGTTTCTGCTTTGCGCAATGTGTCGCGATGCATCCCGCTCACATATTGATTTCCTTTGCACATCGCGCTTAAATTTTTATTGCATCTACGGCACATATTAATGTACATGAGTGCCCGCTCGGGAATCCAGCCGGTATCTCTTTTTTTCTCAAACGTAGCGATAGATTCCTTCTGGAACTTCTGCTCGCCTATTTCTTCGCGATATTTATTAAGACAGATAGATGAACAAAACATTTTATCATTTAATTCTATGGGATAATTGGTTGCTTGCTCGCAGATAATACAGGTAGCTGGCTTCTGGCTGCTGGTTTGTAATTGTACCATTGCTCTTTTCTCCTCTATATTGTTTTAATATACTTTCCCTTTTATTTTATATCCATGGGATTCAATTGCCTTTTCAAAATCTTCCCGTTTATAATCAGCAACAGGATATGCCACAGTTATGCTTCGTTCCGAAAAGTTGACAGAGAATTCTATCCCGGCAAATTTTCTCATCTCGTTTTCAAGGGTTCTTGCACATCCCATACAGGTCATGCCAATAATCTCAAGAGTTTCACGGGTGTTTTTTATTGCTATAACCATAGTACCTTCACCTCAACAGGAATTTTTCTTTCTTTTAAATTCTGCGTTTTCACTCTTCGTATAGTGATCCTTTAACGGCGCATTCCGCCGCGGTGCCCGCCGCTGTTCCACATATTATTCCAGTTGTCCTGCCTTTGCTCGCGCCGGTTCTGCTGCCGCTCCCTCATGTTGTTCCATCCATCCTGCCAGCGCTCCTGCATATTGTTCAAGTTATTGCGCCAGCGGTCCCAGCGGTCGTCCCAGTTTTTGCGAATAGTGTTGAATGTTTTATTCAAGTTACCGTGGCCCCCCTGGCGGGCAGCAGAAGGCATTGCCGTGAACAAGCTTACGGTTACTAAGAATGTAAGCATATACATGATGCGTTTACAATAATGCATGGCTTGCCCTCCGAAAAGGGCTGTGCATCCCGCCGGTCCTGTGCCGGAGAGATGCACAGCAGACTTGATTCCCAGTGCTCGAGATCTGTTAATAGACTACGACCGGAAGCTTCTGGGAGCTTTTGTAGTTGCCCTGGTTATCAAGGATCACCAGGTATGTTCCATTAAAGCCCCGGTACTGCGTAATGATCTCGGGAATTTTATCACCATCAAGGTCAGCAACATCTATCCCGGAGGCGCTCACTCTCAACTGCACAGTTTGTCCGGGGATTGCCGGGAGCAGCTTTGTGCTTTTTACCATTCCCATATTATCGAGAATGACCAGGTAAGAGCCGGCGGCAATGTAGGTTATTTCCGGAACACCATCGCCGTTCAGGTCTGCTGCCTTGAACTCATTCATCATGCTTCCTCCCCCCATCATTCCACCGCCAATACCGGTCCCGCCGCCCATCATATTACTTGTTCCCGCACTCCAAGCGGAGGGCAGTATTGCCAGAATGAGTGCCAGTGTGAAAAAAACCGTTAATTTAGTTGAACATGTTTTCATAATTAATCTCCTTTTGCTTGAATAGGGGGGTCTTAAACCAGCAACAAGACCCCTAGTTGAACCTTTAGCACAATTGTTTAATGTAATTAAAGAGGAAATCTTTAAAATTGGAATAAAAACGCTGCTCTGCTGATCATGAATAACCTGCTGTAAAAACAGGGCAGATGGAGAGTGGGAGATAAATTTTACAGGAGAAGAGAAGAGTGCTTAAGGAACAGAGGGGGTGGTAAGGAAAGATGCACAGCGTATAAGTTGTGAGCAGAAATTTTTGCAAATAAGCAAACCCCTTCTTCCGGGGCGCAGGTTTGAAGACCTAAAACAAGTTTCTTTTTCAGGGCAGTGTCGCTGCTGTTTAAAAGAAAGGTCTTGCGATTAGTTAGTGGTGGTTTGGTGTTACACTGGTTAAAGTCACACTGGCTATGTGCTTTTTCTTTTTGCGGGTCGTGGAAAGCCGGTCCGTCAGCGCCTATATTATTACAGGAACACATGCACACTGAACCCCTGCAGCAGGAGCAGCAGGGCGCCTGTTTTGTCTGGGCCGGGGTGTAGGTGGAAAAAATTATTCCCGCGATAGCTATGAGTGTTAAAAGGAGATTAATAATTTTCATGCGATTTGCGGATTAGTGGTCACGCTCAGCCAGTGTCAAGTATCTAACATATTAATTTAAACCATGCTCCGGAAAAAAACCTGCGCTCACAGAAATATTTTTTAATGGGTGAATCGCAGAGAAGACTGTTGACAGCTATACAGTATTGTATTAAAAAGATACTATACCCCCTAGGGGTATGTCAAGGCAAAAAAATACAAGTGCGATAAAAAGGAAGCGGTATGATCAATGCGACGGTAAAAAAAGATTCCTTAAACCGGCTGAAACGCATCGAGGGGCAGGTGCGCGGCATCATGCGGATGGTGGATAACGGGGAGTACTGCATCGACATTATAAACCAGATAACAGCTGCGCAGAAAGCCCTCGACAGCGTCTCAAAAAATGTCATGAAGCGCCACGTGGAAAGCTGCGTCAGTGAAGCCATCCGCCGCAACGGCGGAGAAAAAATGATTGATGAGCTTATTCAGACCGTATTTAAATACAAGAGCAAAGGCACACGCTGAAAAAAATATGAAACCGCAGAGAACGCTGAGAAATTCTCTGTGGCCTCGATCTGATGGGTTTTAATTCAGTTAACGGAAAGGACAACAGCCATGCAGAAGAGATTGAGTGTTGAAGGAATGACCTGTGAGCATTGTGTTAAGAGGGTAAAAAAGATTATTGAAAAGTTTGCCGGAGTATCTGACGTTCAGGTGGTACTTGAACAGAAAGAGGCGACTTTTTCCTGTGACCCTGCACAGGCAGATGTGGCAGGGATTGTGAAAGCCATTAATGACTTCGGCTACAGCGCAGCAGAGAAATAAAAACCATTTACCGCAGAGCACGCGGAGAGCGCAAAAAAAGCTGTCAGCTCTCAGCTTTATTTTGATATATTTTCTCTCTGCGTTCTTTGCGTTCTCAGCGGTTAACTTACAACACCATGGAACGAACTGAGATAATACCCGTATTCGGCATGACCTGCGGCCACTGCGTGAAGGCAGTGAACTTGGCGCTGCAAAATGTCAACGGTGTGCTGGCATTAGATGTTTCCATTGAAGAGTCCAGGGCGCAGGTCACCTATGATGATGCTCTTACCAGCCTTGAATCTCTTAAGTCAGCAATTATTGAAGAAGGCTACAGTGTCGAGCCTGCTGCTGAGGGTAAGCCCGAAGAGAGCGCAGCGCAGGAGCAGGAAGCACCCGCGGCTGCCCCGCAGACCGTTACGGAACACGGCACGGCGTCCCAGCAGGAGAGGGAGGGTGGTAAAATTACCTTCCGCATAGAGGGGATGAGCTGCGTCAACTGCGCCCGGTCCATTGAAAAGGCTTTCAAGGGCGCAGCAGGCATAAAGAGTGTTGCCATCAACTTCTCCCTTGAAAAGGGGTATGTGGAGTTTGACGAGACGCACACTGACCGGCAGAAGATATTAGAGATAGTAAAGGATGCGGGCTACAGCGCCATTGAGGCGGGAGAAGAGCAGAAGGCTTCAGGTATCGCGCGCAAGGAAAAGTTCCGCTTCTTCTTTGCCCTGGCGCTCACCATTCCGCTGGTCGTGTTCATGTATCTCATGCCTTTCGGCCATGTCGGCACCAACTATGTAAATTTTGTTCTTGCCACCCTGGTGCAGTTTGTATCCGGTATCACCTTCTACAACGGCGCCTATCATTCTTTGAAGAACCGCTCCACCAACATGGATGTGCTCATCGCCCTGGGAATTTCAGCGGCATACTTTTACAGCGTTTTCTCGCTCTTCTTCATCGACCCCCACGCCCACACCTTTTTTGACAGCTCCGCCATGCTTATCACCTTCATCCTGCTGGGAAAAATGCTTGAAGCGCGGGCCAAGGGCAAAACCAGCCAGGCGCTGCAGAAGCTGCTCTCGCTGCAGGCGGACCAGGCACGCCTCATTGAAAACGGCAAAGAGCGCATGGTGGCAGCATCGTTAGTGAAGGTTGATGATGTCGTGCTGGTGCGGCCCGGTGAAAAAATACCGGTGGATGGTGAAATAATTGAAGGCTCGACCGCGGTGGATGAGTCAATGATTACCGGTGAATCCATTCCCGTGGAAAAAACGGCCGGAGCAGCTGTCACCGGCGCTACCATCAATGCCTCCGGCGTCATAAAAGTGAGGACAACAAAAATCGGGAAAGACACGCTGCTGTCGCAAATCATAAAGATGGTAGAAGACGCCCAGTCAGACAAGGCGCCTATTCAGCGCATTGCCGACACGGTATCAAATTACTTTGTCCCGTTTGTGGTCACCGCGGCGCTCATCACATTTGCGCTCTGGTATACCGTGCTCAAGGTTCCCCCGCCGGTAGGGTTTTCACAATTTCTTTTTTCATTCCAGCTGATGATAGCGGTGCTGGTCATCGCCTGCCCGTGCGCGCTGGGGCTGGCGACCCCCACGGCCATCATGGTCGGCAGCGGGGTGGGGCTGAACCGAGGCATCCTGTTTAAACGCGCGTCAGTGCTTGAGCGCATTGCAAAGCTGGATGTTATCCTGTTCGACAAGACCGGCACTATTACCGTCGGAAAACCCGAGGTGGTCGGCATACATCCCTGCAGCGCGTATAATCTCCATGAGGTGCTTGGCATAGCTGCCGGCGCGGCAGCCAATTCATCACACCCGCTGTCGCAGGCCATACTCAGGAAGGCACAACAGAAAGGCATTGCCGGGGAACCGGTAACCGATGTCCGGGAGAAGAGCGGTAACGGCATTCTCTGCAGTTGGAACGGAAAACAGCTCAAGGTCGGCAGCAGCAGGTTTATTGCCGGAGGAAAAGCGCTTTCGCCGGACGTGCTGCGCCTGGCTGAGCAGCTTGATGAGGACGGCAGGACAACGGTATACGTTTCCATTGATGACACGGTGCTGTGCATTTTTGCCCTGTCAGATGTTGTCAAGCAGGATTCCCGCGCGGCGGTCCAGGCACTGCACAAGCTCGGCATCAAAACAGCGCTCATCTCCGGTGATAATAATAAAGTCGCCCATGCTGTGGCACGGGAGGTGGGTATTGACGACGTTGAAGCCGAGGTGCTGCCTGCGGATAAGATTAGTATTGTTAAGAAATGGCAGCAGAAGGGCTTCAAGGTAGGCATGGTGGGCGACGGCATTAACGACGCCCCGGCGCTGGCGCAGGCAGACGTGGGCATTGCCATCGGCTCAGGCACCGATGTGGCAAAGGAAACCGGAGACGTGATCCTGGTGAAGAACAGCCTCATGGATGTGGAGCGCTCTATTCGCCTGGGAAGAAAGACTCTGGAGACCATTAAGCAGAATTTTTTCTGGGCGATTTTCTATAACGTTCTGATGATACCAATAGCAGCAGGCATTCTCTATCCGGTCAACGGGATGACCCTCAAGCCAGAGTGGGCGTGCGTGGCCATGTGGTTTTCCTCCATCACCGTGGTGAGCAATTCGCTGATGCTGAAGAGGTACGACAAAAAATTGTAGATTTCAGATTGCGGAATGCAGAATGAATTAAATATTTATATTCCGCAGTCCGAATTCCGCAATCCGCATTATGTTTTATCCTCGAACCCTGACAAAGGAGCAAGTATGAAATGGGAAGAAGATGCGCGGCAGGTGGTTGACGCAATTCCGGTCCATGACATTATCAAGAACATGATTATCCTCTGGGCTGAGCGGTGCGCGCGCAAGGATAAGCGGAAGGTAGTGACACCTGAGGACATGATTAAGACGCGGGATGATTATTTCGAGTGGTTCGGAGAGGCAAAGATAGCAAAAATTCAGGCGGCACGGGACAACAATCAGTCAGATACTGACCTTGACCCGGAGATCACTCTCAATAAAGACCCCGCCCTCTATAAAATCGAGCTTTGCCATTCGCGGTTCTTCGGCTGCGACCGGGATCTGATAAATGTGAGGGCACTGGGCCCCAAGATCAAGCAGAAATTGGAAGAGCTGAAGATCACCGAGATACTGGCGGACAAGGCATGTGAAGTGCTCATGCCGCACAGCGTTTTCACGGTCTCGATTTCTGGCTGCGGGAACATCTGCACCGGAGCCGAGTCCAAGGACATCGGCATCCACGGCGCCGCCAGGCCCAAAGTCACCGACAAGGAGTGCATTCAGTGTAAGAAGTGCGCCCATGCCTGCCTGGACCGGATTATCAGTTTTGAAGACGGCAGGCCCATCATCAACGAAGACATCTGTAGGCTCTGCGGCAACTGTATCCAGGTCTGCCCCACCGGCGCCATTACGTTTGACAAAAAGGGCTGCAGGATCATGGCCGGCGGGACCTTCGGCCGTTTCGCGAAATACGGGACCGAGCTTTTCCGGTTAACGGATACTGATATGATCTATCCGATACTGGAAGCGTCGGTCAATCTCATAAAGGATGAGCTGAGCGAAACCTGCGAAGACAACTTCAGCCTGGTAATGCGGCGCACGGGTATTTCACCAATATTTGAGCACCTGGCACGGGTAGGCAAGATTTAAAAGCAGAAGACAGAGCACAGATAACAGAGGACAGACAAGAAGAAATGGAAAAGAGACAAAAATGTCTGTCATCTGATTGTCTGCCCTCTGAAAGTCTGTCATCTGAGAGTCTGTTCCATGTCTGAAATAAATGACGGCTACTACTTCATGTTCGAGATCGGCTGGTTTCTTGACCTGCTCATTCCAACACTGGTGCGGGTTAAAGAAGGCAGCTTGTATCTTGTGGGCAGCAAGCCCTGCAATATAAAGGATTTAAAACCCTGCTGCATCCCTTGCGGCGGGGCGGAAGAAAGTAAAAAGCTTTCCTTTGATGACCCCTCTCTCAAAGCCTTTAAGTGCCTCGCATCCCTGGTCGCGGTGGAGAATACCGAAGACCTTGAATCCGGGCTGAACAGGAGCCTGAGCAACCAGGACATCCGTGATCGCTATTTAAACACGAAGGGAAAACAGCAGAAGGAGGCAACCTTGGAAAGAATCATGAATGACTACCAGGTGCTCTCAAAGATATAATCCGATAATGCAAAGCCTGACCCTCTTACTTTAAGGGCGCTGTTATATATCATCCCTCCGCTTGATTTGTATCAGACTAAAAGCCTTAGAGAAAAGTCGTACTAATTGCTTAAGAATAACCAAATAGGAAACAATTAGATTTCGAAAGGAGCAAACAATGGACTGGGATAAAGAGGCAAAAGAAGTAGTAGACAGTATACCTATGCCAGAGATCATGAAAAACATGACGATCCTGTATGCAGAAAAATTGGCCCGCAAGAACAAGAAATCTGAGGTTACGATGGATGAAGTTGTAAAAACCCGTGATGATTATTTTGAGTTATTCGGCGAAACCCTCATGAAAAGACTTCGGGAGAACCGAGCTAAAGGTGCCTCTGATGATGATATTGACCCCCAGATCACACTCAACAAGGGAGCCAAGCTTTATCAGTTCGATCTCTGTCATATGCGGTATGTTGGCTGCACGCGCCAGCTGATTGATGTGGTGGATCTGGCAAAAAAAATCAATAAGAAGATGGAAGAATGGAAGGTAACGGAGATGATTGCCGACAAGTTCGATGTCCCTTTTATGCCTCATACCCTGTTTACTGTGTCAATCTCATCCTGCCCCAATAACTGTAGTGCCGCAGAGGTAAAGGATTTTGGTATTCACGGCATAGCTGTCCCTGAATTTAGCCACCCTGAAAAATGTACACAATGCAGCAAATGTGAGGAAGTCTGTCCTGATGAAGCCATCAGGATGGGAAAGAATGGCCCTGAGATTATCATGAAGCACTGTAAGCAGTGTGGCGCCTGTGCCATTGAGTGCCCTGAAGGCGCAATGACGATTGCCAAAAGAGGATACCGTGTCATGGTAGGCGGGCATTTTGGGAGATGGCATCATATCGGGAAAGAACTTTTCAAAATTGGGGATGAGGAAATGGTTATACAGGCTTTACAGGCGTCAATTGATCTGCTTAGAGAAAAAGCGGGCAGTGAAGAGCACCTCTACCACATGGTCGAACAATATGGTTTGGAGCCGTTGTACAAGAAATTGAAGCTTTCAAAATAAGTCAAATTCCCTGCTACAAAGTGGGGGTTGCATGACACATGGTGCCGGTCAGTTATCAGCTTTTGCAAATAATCTGGATAGGAAATAGGGACAACAGCGCCCGTATTTAATGGCCACACCTTTACCCTTCAGGCGTTCTCCAAGTGCGTCCCAGTCGCTCTTAGATAAAGCTATGCAAAAGTGATTCAGATTTTCCCGTCCGGGGCCGGCTTGGGCAGTTTTCTGCAACATTTCTTTCGGGAAGAGATCAATAATTGTGTCGTCATTCACCCGCACAGAAGGGAAGGGCACTGTCCCTGCCCGAAAAAATAGGGACATCCTATATTGCTCCTGTCAAGGAAAAAGTTGAAAAAATAAAAACAATCGTGTTTTCAATATAATAAATTTTACTTCATATTATAGACGCACCACGGCCCTACGTTCATCTCTGAACTTTTAATGCTGTTGCGGCGATGTTCTCACTTTTAAGCGAACTTTG
>Ga0209777_10006067_pt1 | contig 13717 bp, 13 predicted proteins | sample FrelakmetHBP12HB_FD_187147 | JGI IMG/M metagenome (GOLD analysis project Ga0209777, IMG submission 187147) | Freshwater lake sediment microbial communities from the University of Notre Dame, USA, for methane emissions studies -HBP12 HB (SPAdes)... | ecosystem: Environmental > Aquatic >...
GAGGAGGAGCAAACCGTCGCCCGCGGCATAGTCCGCTCCCGCAACCGTATCCGGGGCCTGTTGCGCCGCGTGCCCCGCCTCAGCGCGGCCGCCCTGCCCAAGCATGGGCGCAGCGTGATCCGTCCGAACGACGATTTCCGCGAGCGCGAGACGGTGATGATCCTGGAATATGCAAGTCGTCTGCTTCGCTCACGACGACGCTCTGATCTGCAGATGGTCTCCCGGATGCGAGTGCGCGAGTTCGTACGTACGCTGGAGGCGGAGCTGGAAACGTACCGTAAGCTGCGTGACCGGATGATCGAGGCCAACCTGCGCCTGGTGATATCGTTCGCCAAACGCTATCGGCGTACCGGCGTGTCCTTCCTCGACATGGTGCAAGAGGGAACCTTGGGGCTGATCCGGGCCGTGGAGAAGTATGACCCGGTGAAGGAAGTGAAGTTCGGCACCTACGCGGTGTGGTGGATTTGGCAGCAGATCGGGCGCGCCGGCGATATCCATGGCGGCCTGATCCGCACTCCGGTGCACTGGAACCAGCTCCGCCGCAAGGTCGGGCGTGAGACGCAACGCCTGCAGACCAAGAATGACGGCGAGGTAACACGGGAAGCCTTGGCTGAGGCCAGTGGCGTCGATGCCGACCGGCTCGAGACCATGACGCAGAGCTTTCAGTGCCTCTCACTGGAGTCCCCCCTGGGCGCCGATGACGATCGCACGCTGGAAGAGCTGCTCGCCAGTGACAGCGACGATCCGGAACGTGGTGCCGCCGCAGTCGACCTCAGTGAGCAGCTCGAAATCGCTCTGTCGCGCTTGCCGCAGCGCGAGGCCGATATCCTGCGCTTGCGCTTCGGCACCTCCGAGAGTCAGTCGTTGACCTTGGAGGAAGTCGGCCGCCGCTACGGGGTCAGCCGCGAGCGTATTCGACAACTCGAAGCGCGCGCGCTGCGGCAGCTGCTGCCGATCTGCGAAAGCCAAGGCCTGCGCGCTTACGTCGACTGATATCGTGCTCGTGGTTCGTGGTTCGTGCTGGTGAGTTCCGAGCACGATTCACGAGCACGATTCACGCCCTTGCGTCCGTCTCTGCGGGCAGATAGTAGTGCTCAGCTGCAAAATCGCCTGTTCCAGAAAGGGATGGCTCATGAGGAAGTGTTCGCTTCTGTGCGCCGGGTTATTGCTTGCGTCGGTGGCGTCTGCCCGGGCCGCAGGTCCGGAGCTCAAGACGGATGAACAGAAGACGCTCTACGCGCTCGGGCTGGCGCTGAGCCAGAGTCTCTCCTCGTTCAAGCTTACCGATGCCGAGCTCGATTTGGTGAAGGCCGGCCTGACCGATGGCGTGCTCAATCACGAAAAGAAGGTCGAACTCGAGACATTCGGGCCCAAAATCCAGGAGCTAGCCCACTCCCGCGCGGCGGCAGCAGCGGGAGATGAAAAGAAATCCTCACAGAGCTTTCTAGAGAAGGCCGCGGCCGAAAAGGGCACTACCAAAACAGCTTCGGGCCTGGTGTACTCGGAAATCACTCCCGGCACCGGCGGCCAGCCGAAAGCGACGGATAAAGTGAAAGTGCACTATCAGGGGACGCTGATTGACGGCACCGTGTTCGACAGCTCCGTGCAGCGCGGCCAGCCCGTCACCTTCGCTCTCAATCAGGTCATTCCGTGCTGGACCGAAGGCGTGCAGCGCATGAAGGTCGGCGGCAAGAGCAAGCTGATCTGCCCCTCGAACATCGCTTACGGCGACCACGGCGCGCCCCCGAAAATCAAACCCGGCGCGACACTGGTGTTCGAGGTCGAGTTGCTCGAGATCGAGAAGTAGGATCCTGCCTCTTGTCATTCCCGCAATCTTCTGGCGGGAATCCATCCCCCAGCCGCTGGATGCCGCCTACAGACTGCGGGCATGACGGAGTGGGAGGGTGGATGTCCGCTTAAGGACTGCGGGCATGACGGATCGTGGGACGCCGCTCATAGAGAAAGGCGAGACGGAACGCCGATCTCAATCCACCGATTCGGTTGCGGCCGCCGTCGGCTCCACGGTGCGCGGCTTCTCGCCAGCGGGTGCGTAGGTGAACGTGAGCGCGCCGTCGCAGGCGTCGATCGTGACCCGCCCGCCGTCGCGCAAGCGCCCGAACAGGATCTCATCCGCGAGCACACGTTTGATCTCATTCTGGATGAGCCGTGCCATCGGGCGCGCCCCGAAAGTCGGGTCATACCCCTTGTCGGCCAGGTGGTTGCGCCCCGCCGGCGTGAGCTGCAGGAACACCCGGCGTTCGTTGAGCTGCGCGTCGAGCTCGAGGATGAACTTGTCGACGATACGCTCGATCACCGGCCGTGACAGCGAGGTGAAGGCGATGATCACATCGAGGCGGTTGCGGAACTCGGGGCTGAACAGGCGCTCGATGGCCTTGGCGCCCTTGTCGGCATTGCTGCGTCCGCCGAAGCCGATCGCCACCGCCGCCATTTCATGCGCCCCGGCGTTGGTGGTCATGATGACGATGACGTTGCGGAAGTCGGCCTTGCGGCCGTTGTTGTCGGTGAGCGTGGCGTGATCCATCACCTGCAAGAGGATGCTGAACAGGTTGGGATGGGCCTTCTCGATCTCGTCGAGCAACAGCACGGCGTGCGGTGTCTTGCGGATGGCGTCGGTGAGCAACCCGCCCTGATCGAAGCCGACGTAGCCCGGCGGTGCGCCAATGAGCCGCGACACCGTGTGCGCCTCCATGTACTCGCTCATGTCGAAGCGGATGAACTCGATGCCGAGCACCGACGCGAGCTGCTTGGCGACCTCGGTCTTTCCGACCCCGGTGGGCCCGGCGAACAGAAAGGAGCCGACGGGTTTTTCCGCTTGGCCGAGGCCGGCGCGCGACATTTTGATCGCGGACGCCAGCGCCTGGATCGCCTGATCCTGTCCGAAGACTGAAAGTTTCAAGTCGCGATCGAGCCTCTCCAGCCGTTCGCGATCGGAGATGGTGACGCTGCGCGGCGGGATCTTTGCGATCGTGGCCACGACGTGCTCGATGTCCCTGGTACGGACCATCTTCCTGCGTTGGGCCGCGGCCTGCATCTGCACAATAGCGCCAGCCTCATCGATGACGTCGATCGCTTTGTCCGGTAAGTGCCGGTCGTTGATGTATTTGGCCGACAGCTCGGCGGCGGCGCGCAAGGCGCCGCGGGTGTAGGTCACGCCGTGGTGGCGCTCGTAGTGCGTTTTCAATCCCTTCAGGATCTCGTGCGTCTCCTCGGTGCTTGGCTCCGCAAGTTCGATTTTCTGAAAACGTCGCGCCAACGCCCGATCGCGTTCGAAGTAACTCTTGTAATCGTGGAACGTTGTCGCGCCGATGCAGCGCAGTTCGCCCGACGCCAGCACCGGCTTGAGAATGTTTGATGCGTCCATCGAGCCACCGCTGGTCGCGCCGGCGCCAACCACGGTGTGGATCTCGTCGATGAAGAGGATCGCGCCCGGCCGCTTGCACAGCGCCGCGATCACCGCCTTCAGCCGTTGTTCGAAGTCGCCGCGAAAGCGCGTGCCGGCCAGCAACGCCCCCATGTCCAGGGCGTAGATCCGGGCGTCCTTCAATGCCGATGGTACTTTCCCCAGATGGATCTGCAGCGCCAGCCCTTCGGCGAGAGCGGTCTTGCCGACGCCAGCTTCGCCGACGAAGACGGGGTTGTTTTTGCGGCGGCGGCACAAGACGCGGGCGGTGCGTGCCAGCTCCTGCTCTCGGCCGATGAGCGGATCGATTTTGCCTTCAGCGGCCCGCCCCATCAAGTCAGTGGTGAACTGTGCCAGCGGATCTCTGCGCGTCCGGCCTTGTGCCTCCGACTCGTCGACGGCCTCGGAATCGCTCTCGTCGGCGTCACCCTTGCCCGTCGGTTCCTCTCCGATCTTGGAGACCCCGTGTGAGATGTAGCTGACCACGTCGAGCCGCGTGATCCCTTGGCGCTCGAGGAGATAGGCGGCATGGCAGTCGGGCTCGCGGAAGATCGCCACCAGCACATTGCGCCCGACGATCTCATCCTTGCCGGCGGACTGCATGTGCGCCGCGGCGCGTTGGATCACGCGCTGAAAAGCCAACGTTTGCTGGGGCGCCATCTGCACACCACCGGCGAGGCGCTCGACTTCTTCATCGAAGAACCGTTCCAGGTCCCGCTTCAACGCCTGGACGTCGCCGCCGCAGTGACGGATGACCTCGGCGACGTCGGCGTCGTGCAGCAGGGCGTACAGCAGGTGCTCGATACACAGGAACTCATGCCGGCGGCGCCTGGCCTCGTTCACGGCGAGGGCGAAGGTGATCTCAAGTTCGCGGCTGATGCGCATCGCTACGCCTCTTCCAGGTTACAACGGAGCGGGTATTCGTGCTGCCGCGCCAGCGCCTCGACTTGCGCGACGCGGGTTTCCGCGATTTGGCGCGGGTACACCCCCGCCACTCCCATCCCATTCTTGTGCACGTGAAGCATGATCTGCACCGCCTCGGCTTCCGGCAAACGGAAGATGCTTTGCAGAACGTAGACCACAAACTCCATCGTCGTATAGTCGTCGTTTAACAACAAGACTTTGTACAGCCTCGGTGTCTTGAGCTTACGCTCGGTCCGGGTACTGGTGACCACTCCAACATCGTCCGACTCGCCCTGGCGCCGCTCGCCCATGACTGCACAGGATAGCACCACGCACGCGATCGACAACAGTTCCGGAGCGCAGGGGGCTCTCCTGATTCGACGGAGGGGAATTGTCGGCCCGTGGCGCTCCTTGCGGGCAACCGCGGCGCTGACTGCGAGGAAGCGGCCTTGTAGGCGGCAAGCGGCGGGGAGGCAAAGGCCAAGAGTGAATGCGGGACGTATTCTTGCGCGAGGAAATCCTTTCAATATAATAGAATCGATTTCCTATTTCGCAGGGAGGTTGTGGCCGAGCGGTGGAGTTTCGAACGAACTGTATAGCGCTCAGGGGTGACACGGCGTTCCTGTCGCCGCCGCCGGATGTGAGATATCGCCCGGTGCGGGTCTCGACGGCCAGGACGTACGCCCTTCTGTGCGGGGGCGGCCGATGAGTCGAGGGTCGGCTTCGGCGGCGTCTCTAGTTTCACCGGAGGGCAGCAAGGACATGCAGTCAACGGTTTTCGTTGTCGATGACGATCCAGCCATCCGTGAGTCACTGCGCTGGCTCATCGAATCGGTGGGCCTGAAGGTCAAAGTTTTTGCGACGGCAAACGAGTTCCTCAAAAGCTACGACCCTTCACTGCCCGGGTGTTTGGTTCTCGACATCCGCATGCCGGGTATGAGTGGGCTCGACCTGCAAAACGAGTTAGCCGCCCGCAAGGTGAGCATTCCGATCTTGATTATCACGGGCCATGCCGAGGTTCCGGTAGCGGTGCGCGCGATGAAAGCGGGGGCCTTGGATTTCATCGAGAAGCCGTTCAGCGACCAATTGCTGCTTGACCGCATTCGGCGCGCCATCGAGAAGGACGTGGAGTTCCGTCAGGCTAATTCAGAGCGTGCCGAGGTCGCCGCCCGTCTGGCGCAACTGACACCGCGTGAGCGTGAGGTGATGGACTTGGTGATCGCCGGCAAAGCCAACAAGGTGATCGCCTCGGAACTCGGCCTGAGCCCCAAGACCGTCGAGGTCCACCGCGCTCACGTCATGAAAAAGATGCAGGCCGACTCTCTCGCGGACCTCGTCCGGCTCGGCATGTTGTCGCGCAGCCGCAACGCCAAGGCCTGAAGCGCTCAGGCCCACTCGTGACCTCCTTTTTGACGCGTAACCTTCCGGGCATCTAGGGAATCACCCTAATGCCGGCAGGGGAATATCTAGCTTATGTTCGGCGTTTCGCTGGAGTAGGGTGCCGGCGATCAGAGTGTCATTTTTTTCGTTGCCAGTGTTCATTTGCGAAGAGAGTAGAGAGGCCCGGGGGAGCAGCCAGCTGCAGGACAGTCGGATGGAAGACGTCGCGCACATTTCGTTCGAGGGTGGGTCGTGTTTCCTACCAGCGAGTACTCCGTACGAGCGGGACGTACTTTTCGATTTTCTGAACCAATCGACGAATCGCCACGGCTGGACGCGGCTCGCTTTCAATCACCAAGGTTGGACCATCAGTCGCCAGAGGGGTGAACGAGAGCGCTGCGCTTCCTGCCATCGTTGGCTGCACGGTGTGACGTATGCGCATGGGAACCATGCCCTCTGTGAGCACTGCGCCCGTCGATACATCGCCTGGCCGCTCGGCGGAAGAAGAGGAAAAGGACAAGGGCACGCAAATGGATGAACGTGAGCCTATCTCTTGGACCGAACGACACGGTGGACTGCTCGAGCCGGATGTGGTGTTGCCGGTGCAATACTTCCGCGTGCTACGCGGCCGCGCTTCATACGGCGGCGAGCGGCGGCTCATCATCGCGGTCCTTGAAGACGCGATCAACTGCTTTCAGAAGAATCTGTTCGCCACGGACAAACGCGGCCGGCGGCTGTTTCGCGAAGCCGAAAAATGGCTCATGAGTGAGGATCGTGAGCTGCCGTTCGCATTCGAGAATATCTGCGAGTTCCTGTCGCTCGATGCCGAGTACATTCGGAAGGGCTTGCGCCGCTGGGCGGATGCGGCGGAATCGAAGGCGGCGCGGGGCTTCGATTCTGAGCGCGGTGCGCGCCGCGTCGCGGCTGCACCCGTCGCGGCTTCGGGTATGCGGCCGGCCATGGTCCCGGCGGGGGAAAGCGCGCGCGAGTTACGAGCGGCCACAGCGTAGGCCTACGAACCGCACCCCGTCCCTCGAACACCTGGAACAACTGCGCGACCGCACCCTGTGCCGGCTCCCGCACCTCCGCGTGCGCAACGCGACGCGCGCCTTGCGTTTCATCAACGACGTCGGACTCGCATCGCTGTTCGCCACACGTGGGCTCAACCTCCCGTGTCTGTGGGTGGCGGTATGCGGCCGACGCCAGCCACAATTCCCGGAGCACAGTCACTACGATCCGGAGGTGGGGCTGGCGTGGGATCTGAAGGACCGGTTGCCGGCGCAGGGGAAAGTTTTCTACGCGAAGCTCGTTCGCGGCAAGCCGACGTTTGTGGCGTGGGACGTGTTTCCCGACATCTACCGCCTCTTCGGGCCGCAAGACGATTATGTGAGCGAGTATCGCGACGGCTTGCTGTCGCCGAAGGCGAAAACGATCCTCGACGCCTTGCATCGTCGGCGCCCGCAGGAAACGTTCGAGCTCAAACTCGCGAGTAATCTGGTGCGCCCCACTCAGCGCCGCACCTTCGATACGGCGATGGCCGAACTGCAGCAGAAACTATACGTCGCCATGAGTGAGGCTCGTTATGAGCCGTTTACGTACGTGTGGGATCTGGTCGCGGCGCGCTTTCCCGAGGCCGTGGCCGCCGCGCGACGCCGTCGACCGCGTGATGCCGCACACGCCGTGGCGCGACGGTACTTACAGGCGGTGATCTACGCCAACGAGCACCAGCTGCAAAGCGTGCTTGGAGAACGAAGCCGCAGCAAGCAGGCCATCGCCGATCTCGTGCGTGCCGGTGTGGTCGAGGCGAACCATCAGATCGACGGCCTCGGCGGCAAGTGGCTCGTGCTTGCCACCGCGGTCCGCCAGCAGTGAGGGCGCGACGCTGGAGCAAGAGGGCATTACGCGCGCCAGCTTGGGTTCACCCGCGACGGGCGGGCGCGGCTGCGGCTATTCGGGCGCATGCGGCGCTTCTGCGCGCGCGGCGGCATGCGCTCCCGGAATCCTCTGATCGCCCGTTGCGCCGCATCCGGATCAAGCCCTAGCACCTCGCAGATGGTTTTGAACGAGAAGGGCGAATGGCTATTGCGCGCGGCAAGCCAGTGCTCGGCTTCCGCCCGTGGCCGGCCTGCGGGCCCACAATAGTTTTGAACCGCATTGTCGAGCACCGCCAACATGAGGGCCTTCAGCCCGCAGTATTCACCACCGCGCGGCTCTCCCCCAGCTAACGGACCGGATGCGATCAGGCGCCGAAAATACTCAACGTCTATTTCCATGACCGTTGCGTACCCAGCATCGTCAGCTTGTAAGAACGCTTTTTCAATCGAGAAATGCGGCGAGACGCATTGCGGCCGTGCAGGGTCCCGGCGTGGCATGTGCCAAGTGATGCGCACCCCCGCTGTGATGCATCCTGCCATTGCAAGCACGAAGAAAGCTGTTATGAAAATCGGCGCCGATGAACAATCAGCCCAAAGCTGAGGTAACGAGTTCCGCGGCGGGAACCGACTTCATCCGCCAGATCGTCGTCGACGACCTGAAGAGCGGCAAGCACCAGACGGTGCGCACCCGTTTTCCGCCGGAGCCGAACGGCTACCTGCACATCGGCCACGCCAAATCGATCTGCCTCAATTTCGGCATCGCGCGCGAGTTCGGCGGCGTCTGCCACCTGCGCTTCGACGATACGAACCCGGCCACGGAGGACGTCGAGTACGTGGAGTCGATACAAGAGGACGTGCACTGGCTGGGTTTCGACTGGGGCGCCAACCTCTTCTACGCCTCCGACTACTTCGATCGGCTGTACGCGTTTGCCATCGAGCTGATCACGAAAAGGAAGGCGTACGTCTGTCACCTCACCCCGGAGGAGACTCGCGCGTACCGGGGGACGCTCACCGAACCGGGAAGGAACAGCCCGTTCCGGGATCGTTCCGTGGAAGAGAACCTGGAGTGGTTCGAGAAGATGCGGCGCGGCGAGATCGAGGAGGGCGCCTGTGTGCTGCGCGCGAAGATCGACATGGCGTCGCCCAACATGAACATGCGTGATCCGGCGGTGTACCGCATCAAGAAGGCGGACCATCACCGCACCGGCGACAAGTGGTGCGTCTATCCCATGTACGATTTCGCACACGGGCTCTCCGATGCCATCGAGGGCATCACCCACTCGATCTGCACGCTGGAGTTCGAGGACCACCGTCCGCTGTACGACTGGTTTCTCGACCAGCTCGATGTCCCGTGCCACCCGCAGCAGATCGAGTTCGCGCGGCTGAATCTCACCAACACGGTTCTGAGCAAGCGCAAGCTGCTCCAGCTCGTGCGCGACGGGCTCGTCGACGGTTGGGACGATCCGCGCATGCCTACCATCGCCGGCTACCGCCGACGCGGCTGCACGCCCGAGTCGATCCGCAACTTCTGTGACCGCATCGGCGTCGCCAAGGCGAACAGCACGGTCGACGTAGCCATGCTCGAACACAGCATCCGCGAAGATCTCAACCGGCGCGCGCCCCGTGTCATGGCGGTCCTCAAGCCGCTCCGGGTTGTCATCGACAACTACCCGGAGGGCCAGGTGGAGGAGCTGGAGGCGATTAACAACCCGGAGGATTCCGCCGCCGGCACGCGCAAGGTGCCGTTCTCCAGGGTCTTGTACGTTGAGCAGGACGATTTCCGCGAAACCCCGCCGCCGAAATACTTCCGGCTGTCCCCGGGGAAGGAAGTCCGCTTGCGTTACGCATACTTCATCACCTGTCAGAGTGTCGTCAAAGACCCGCAGACAGGCGAGGTCACCGGGGTCCACTGCACCTACGACCCCGCGACCCGCGGCGGCGATGCGCCCGATGGTCGCAAAGTTAAGAGCACGCTGCACTGGGTATCGGCGTCACACGCGGTCGATGCCGAGATCCGCCTGTACGACCGGCTGTTCGACGCCGAGTACCCGGAGCGTGAGGAGAATTTCCTCGCGGCGCTCAACCCGAATTCACTGCAGGTCCTGCACAACTGCAAGCTCGAACCCTCGCTCGCGACGGCGCAGCCCGGCGATCGGTTTCAGTTCGAGCGCCAGGGCTACTTCTGCGTCGATACGAAGCTCTCAAAGCCGGGCGGGCTCGTGCTCAACCGCATCGTAGGGCTGAAAGATACCTGGGCAAAGATCGAGAACCGCGGTGGGACTGGGGCGGTCTCTCCGCTTCGTGACCGCCGAAGGTGAGGACGTCGGCGGTTGCCGACTGTGGCGAACCTAACTTTGCAAGCCGTGGCCGCTCGAGGGCGGCAACTTTTTGTTTGCAAAACGGTTGCAGTTGATCCTTAAAAGTCGCAGAATCCGCGCGGCAATTTCCCCCAGTGCGGGGGCCGTCGTGATCTTCTTCGTCTGAGCTAGGAGGGGTGAAACATGAAGCAGACCGTCAGGCAGAGGGTTTTGGTCGCAGTGGGAGTGGTCGCGTTGCTCGCATGCGGCGTGGCGCGTGCAGATGTGAAAGCCGGTGATGTCGTCACCAAGGACAACGCGGATTCGGTCAAGGACCTCGTTTCCGTTGGGGTGGATTGGTGCGTGCGTCACGGTATGACCATTAAGGTCATCGCGCCGCGCGAAGTGCGGCTGCCGAAGCGCTATATCGAGGCCACTGAGAAATACGCTGGACAGGTCAAGCTCGCCGGCAACGGCTTGCGGCTCGAGAACCAGGTCGCCGGCATGCCGTTCCCGAACATCGACGCGAACGATCCCCAGGCAGCGATCAAGATCATGTGGAATTACGAGTACCGCCCCTTCTTCATCGACGATTTCCGCGAGGGCGACTTCGGTAGCTACAGCGGGCCGCTCACCTACGACAAGCCGATGGCCACGGAACGCGACTCCTGGCTCGGCGATATCCGCCGCCTGTACTACAACGGCCGCCTGTACGTCGAACCGAAACCCGAGATGCCGAACCCCGACGGCGTTCGTTATAAAGAGACCTTGCACCCCATTCTGTCGCCGTTCGATCTCAAGGGCATCGGCCTGCTGGACGTCCGCTACATGGATGCCGCCCGGCAAGACGACACCTGGCTGTATATGCCAGTGCTGCGGCGTGTGCGCCGGCTGTCCTCGTCGCAGCGCAGCGACGCGTTGTTCGGTCAGGATACCGATGCCGACAGCTTCTTCGGCTACGCCGGCCACATCGCCTGGATGGACTGGAAACTGCTCGCGGTGAAGGAAATGCTCGGTGCGGTGCACACGGAGAACTGGCCGCTCAAAAGGTGCCCGGGCGGCGCCGACTTCATCTACTGCGATGTCTGGGAGAAGCGCCCGGTTTACGTCATCGAGGGCGTGTCCAAGCTGCCGCAGTACGCCTACAGCAAACGAGTGCTGTTCATCGATCGGCAAGCCTGGGTGACGCTCTACTCCGACATGTATGACCACGCCGGGCAGCTATGGAAGACCTGGATCGACATGTTCAGCTACAAGAACAAAGCCTACGACGGCGCCCGCTTCACCTACGAGGACGAGATGCCCTTTTACGGCGGCGGCACGGTCATCGATACGCAGCTGGACCACGCCACCGTCTTCCCGCATCCAGACCCGGCGTCGAACGACAAGGAGTGTCTGTACTTCAATCAGGGTGCGAAGGGCACCAGCCCGGTGTCGCCGAATGGGGCCGATGAAAGTTTCTTTACCATCGCCCACCTAGTCGAGTCCGGGCACTGATCGGCGTGCCTTTAGGTTGCGAGCAATCATAGCCGTTCCAAGCTACAGCCGGCCGGGCTTGTGGCCGAATGCGGAGCGCGCTTCCCGCTGCTTCGACGGTGGCGTCTTGTCGGAATAAGGACAGAGGTCGTCGAGCACACATTCGTAACACTTCGGCTTGCGCGCGACGCACACCCGCCGGCCATGGAACTGCAGCAGATGGCAGAAATGGACCTGGTCTTTTTGGCGCACGATCGGGGTGAGGTCAGCCTCGATCTTGTCGGGCTCGTCGTGTCGGGTGAGGCCTAGGCGCTGCGCCAGACGCATGACGTGGGTGTCGACCCCGATTGCCGGCGTTCCAAAGGCGTTACCGAGCACGATGTTGGCCGTCTTACGACCGACGCCGGACAACGTGATCAGGTCATTCAAATTATCAGGTACTTGGCCGCCGAAGCGCTGGATGAGCTGCTGGCAGCAGCGCTGGATCGCTCTCGTCTTGTTGCGATAGAAGCCGGTCGGACGGATGTCCGCCTCCAACTCCTCAGCCGGGACGCGTACGTAATCCGCGGGCGTGCGATACTTGTTGAACACCAATGACCCGGTGACCGCGTTGACCTTTTCGTCCGTGCACTGCGCCGCCAGGATCAAGGCGATGAGCAACTCGAACGGCGACGAGAAGTTGAGGGCGAGCTTGGCGTCCGGATGCGCCCGCTGCAGCCGTAGGATGATCTTCTTCACCCGTTCCCCGTTGTTGACCGGCGCTTTCGCTGTAGCGGGCATTAGCTCACACGGGGCGCTCGAGACGTTTGGAGCAGCAGCACCGCTCGGGCGCCGCGCCTAGTACGATGCACTGTAACTCAAGGGCGCGGCCGCTCGCAATGGGGCTGTCGGCGACTTGACAGCGGGGCGGGAGCCAGTAGGATCAGCACATGATCCCAGCGGTGGTTCTTGATTTCGCCGTCCTTATATACCGGCTCGACAGCCCCTAGACCGGGCTAGACCCACTGGTCTCCACAATTTCATCCCGATGACACGCTTTCGTTTTCTCTTGTTGCTCGTTGCGTTTGGTAGTTTGGGCGTCATGGTGGCCGTCTTCCATCCGGCTGCCGAGGAGGTCGGGGATAGCGACAAGGAGACGGTGAGCGAGTCCGATCTGCAGATGTACACCAATGTGTACGCGGCGATGCAGGACGATCACGATCTGACGATCGACGAAGCGATTAAGCGGTATCACGTCTCGCTGGACGAGTTTCGCCAAGTCGAGCGGCGCATTCAGAGCCAGCCGCGGCTGGTGGACCGCGTGCGCGAGGCTTTGTTGGAAAACGCCCGCGCCCATTCGGTGTTCGCCGAAGCGGCGGCAACACCAACGCCGCCACCGACCCCGGGTAAACCGAAGCCCCCGCGCAAGGATAAGAGGTAGGCTTCTCGGGCTAGGGGCCGCGTCATGAGCCCGATGTTCGTCGACGTGAGCTGCAAGAAATGCGGCGCCCGCAAGCGGCTCGATATCGGCCAGCCGCGTGCGGAGCAGACGCTCGAGGAGCACGTGCGGCTGGTGATCGACCGCCTCTCGCACCAGCCGAGTTTCGGCTGCTTCGGGGGGCATTTCGAGCTGGCGCCGCCGCTGCCCAATTTCTGGGAAGTGCACTGGGAAACCCTCGGCGGCGCCCAAGCCCCCTGATACACGGCTCTTGCACTGGAACGGCGTCGCGGGCACACTTTGCTCGCTGCTTCTCCGTTGTTGAAGGAGAGAGAAATGTCCAACGACAGTAACCAATCCCCTCCGCTCGATCCGCAGGAGGCGCTTCGCATGCTCGACGATGCCCGCAGCCGACTGCGCACCATCATTTGGGCGCTGCACGGAATGCATCAGGATCTCAGTGCTCTGACGGTCGATGACCTCGCCGACGTCGAGCACCTCCTGACGGAGATTCTCGATAGCGCGCTGACGCCGTCGTACGAGAGCATCAGCCAGATGCTCGGCACCGGCTCGGGCGGCGCCGTGACCACCCACTAACGAGGCCAAGGCCTCTGGCCGCTCCCCTCCTTCGACCTCGCTCAGGACAGGGGTGAATCGGCTTCGGGCGAAGCCTGACTCGAGTGCAATAGCGTCGAAACACTGAAGAGTTTTCGTTGGCCCCACGCGCCCTCTCCGCTGAGATCATCGCCTGCCGCCGCTGTCCCCGCCTGGTGGAATACCGGGAGCGCGTGGCGAAGGAAAAGCGCCGCGCCTACCGTGATTGGGAGTACTGGGGCCGGCCGCTGCCCGGGTTCGGCGATCCGGCGGCGCGGCTGATGGTGATCGGCTTGGCACCTGCCGCTCACGGCGGCAACCGTACCGGGCGCATCTTCACGGGCGATCGGAGCGG
>Ga0209777_10006068_pt1 | contig 13717 bp, 11 predicted proteins | sample FrelakmetHBP12HB_FD_187147 | JGI IMG/M metagenome (GOLD analysis project Ga0209777, IMG submission 187147) | Freshwater lake sediment microbial communities from the University of Notre Dame, USA, for methane emissions studies -HBP12 HB (SPAdes)... | ecosystem: Environmental > Aquatic >...
GTCTCTTTCGCGCGCGCCGGGCAATCCTTTGGCGATATCGGCAATATGCGCGGCGATGCGCGCGGCAATAACGCCTTCACGGACATCAGCTAAAGTCGGCAGACGCAAATGTTCCGCGGGTGTTACATAACACAAGAAATCCGCTCCGGCGGCTCCGGCAATTGCCCCGCCGATGGCGGAAGTAATGTGATCATAGCCCGGCGCAATATCCGTGGGCAACGGCCCTAGAACATAAAATGGAGCGCCCTGACAGATTTTCTTTTGCAGTTTAATGTTGGCCTCAATCTCGGTTATGGGAACATGACCGGGGCCTTCAATCATCACCTGCACGCCGGCGGCACGCGCCCGTTGGGCCAGCTGACCCAGGATAATCAGCTCCTGCAATTGCCCCTGGTCTGTGGCATCTCCTATGGCTCCGGGTCGAAGTCCGTCGCCGAGGCTCAATACCATATCATAGCGATGGGCTGTTTCCAGAAGCCGGTCATATTCCTTATAAAGAGGATTTTCGCGTTTATTGCAATGCATCCAATTGGCGGTCATGGCGCCGCCGCGGCTGACAATTCCTAATATTCTTCCCTGTTCTTCCACCGCCGCAGCACTCATTCTGGTCACACCGCAATGAACGGTAATAAAATCCACTCCGTCTTTGCCGTTTTCCTCGATCACGGCAAATATATCCTTTGCGGTCATTTTCGATATCGCTTTCTTTTCATGCAAAATCTTTACCGCCGCCTGATAAATTGGCACCGTGCCAATAGCCACAGTCGCTTTCTTCATAACCTTTTTTCTGATCTTGGCCAAATCTCCGCCAGTCGAAAGATCCATAACGGCGTCAGCGCCCGCCGCTTCCGCGATTTTCAATTTTTCCAACTCCAGAGACAAATCATTATTGTCTTTGGAGGTGCCGATATTGGCATTCACTTTGGTGCGCAAACCCTTGCCTATCGCCAAAGGTTTGATGGCCGGATGATTTACATTGCGGCAAATAACGATCGTGCCTTCGACCATCCCCTGCCGGATATACTCTGCTTCTACGCCTTCGGTTGCGGCGGCAATTTTCATTTCTTCTGTAATCAATCCTTTTCGGGCTTTTTCTAATTGTGTCATTTCTTCCTCCAAAATATTAAAGCAACTTTTTCAACTCAAAGAATTCTTACTACGATTTTTTAGTGGAAAAGTATTTTCCAAAGACGTTGACTGATCCATATCCCTTCCCCAGACTGAAAGCATTCTCAATAGCGGCAGTAACCATAATTTTGGCTTGCCAGACGGCATCAAAGATGCTTTTTTCTTTAGCGATGCCCGCCGCCAGTGCCGACGCATATGTGCAACCGGTACCGTGAGTATTTTTAGTATCAATCCAGGGAGAGGAAAATTCATAATAATGATCACCGTCAAAAAGAATATCCAAGGCACCCGAGCTCTTACTTCCCGGCAGGTGCCCTCCCTTAATCAGCACATTTTTTGCGCCCAATCTATTAATTATAACCGCCGCTTTTTTCATCGCGGCAATTGATCTAATCTTCATTTGCGCCAATGTTTCCGCCTCGGGAATATTAGGCGTCAGAACAAAAGCCAGCGGCAACAATTTTTTGATAAGTACATCCTTTGATCCATCCTGCATTAAAGAATGACCACCCTTGGCGACCATCACCGGGTCAACTATTAATTTTTCTAGGCGATATTCTTTGACATTTTTAACAACAGATTCGACCGCTCCTACAGTTAAAAGCATCCCCGTTTTAACGGCATCAGCACCAATATCGCTCAGCACTGAATCTAATTGAGCCAGAATAAATTTTTGCGGAACAGGATGTATAAACTGAACGCCTTGAGTGTTTTGCGCGGTCACTGCCGTGATTACGCTCATCCCATAACAGCCGCAGGCGCTGACAGCCTTCAAATCCGCCTGGATTCCGGCGCCGCCGCTGGAATCGGAACCACCTATACATAATACTTTAGCCGGCCCCATAAATCAAAGCGCCTCCGGGAAAATATCTTTTTGCCAATATTTAATGATGAGAAGTTTTCCCTGGCGGACACTAATGCTTGCGCGAGCGTCAGTAATAATATTGCCGATGCCCCGAGACTCACCCATTATTAATGTTCCTTCTTTTAGAGGATAAAGAAAACCGGAGAGAGTTATTCCTGTAACTTCGGGACTGAGCGCGAGAAGAGAAATAGTTTTTCCTGTTTCGTTTACGAAGGTCGCCTCTTTATCCAGTACAAAAGCTTCGCCGTATTCGTCAACCAGATAAGTCCTGATTCCGTTTTCCTGTCCTTTGCAGAGCAGGAACACATTGGCCAGTGTGTGATCAATTCTGCCGCCCAGAGCGCCCCAGATAAATATCGACTCCGGTTTCAAACCAAGCGCGTAATCGAGCGCCAGCTCCGTATCGGTATAATCTTTTTTTGCGGAATATTTTATAATTTTTATTCCTTGAGTAGAATAACTTGCCAGCAAAGCAGGATCAATCGAATCCATATCGCCGATGATTACATCCGGCTTAATTCCTAAATATTGAAAATGACGCGCACCGCCATCGCAGCAAATGATCAGGCAATTTTCCATTCGGGCAATTTTTTCCTGAAGAAAAGACTGATTGCCCACGCACCCGCCACTGACGATATTTACTATTTTTGACATGTTCACTTCTCTAAATAAACTTTATATTTTCAGTTTTTGAAAAATCGGGACAATAAAAACAATGGGAGCCTCTGATCCCGCTACGCTACGCTTCGGGGATAGTTCGACTTGCCAATTCCGCTACGCTTCGCTTGCACAATTGGATTCTCACTAAAAAAGCCATACCCTTTTGCCTTCATAGGATATGGCTCTGATAATAGTTTTTGTGTCGCCACTCCCTACGTCGGCATTATCCGTGTCAGGTTCAAAGGGTATAATCTCAGCCATCAAGCACCCCTGTTATAAAATTTATTACATTAACGACCAAAAAGCAAATGGTTTAATTATGCAGGCTGGCAGTAGTGCTGAAGCAATAATTAAGATATGTAAACGGATTTTATAAGGGCAAGTATCGCCAAACGGGACAACCTGAATCAATGGCAAAATCCCTTGCCTTTAGCCCATTCTAACGCTTTACAGTTTCCCAATGCACAAGCTTTTTGCGCATCAGGGCAGCCAAGTTCATTATTGCCCTGCGATAAATAAGCAACTCCCCTGTTGTTGTAGGCCTTGGCATAATCTTGTTTCAAGTTGATGGCCTTAGTGAAGTCTTCTATGGCCCGCTGATACTGGCCTTGGTTAGCGTAAGCAAGCCCCCGGTTGATGTAAGCCGGAGCAAAATCCGGTTTCAGACGTATAGCCTCGTTGTAATCTTCGATGGCATGTTGATACTGGCCGGATTTAACGTAAGCATTGCCGAGGTTGTTGAAGGGTAGGCTATAATCCGGTGTTATGCGGATGGCCTGTTTATAATGATCTATCGCCTCATCGATTTTTCCTTCGTTAAAAAGGGCAAGACCGAAAGCGACATGCACTCTTGCCTTATCCGGAGATTTTTTTACGCAATCGGCCCATAAGGTATATTCGTTCTTCCAGATTTTGTTGCGCTGATAAGTTAATACTGTGTTTATGGAAGTAATCATCAAGACGATAATTACTGCAATTTTGAGGTACCTCTCCTTGAAGAAATAAAAGAATGCGCTGGTAAACGCCAGAAAGAAACCAAAACCGGGCAGATAGGTGCGATGCTCGAAAATCACGTTTTGAGAAATCGGAATGATGCTTGATTCCACGGACATGGTGAGAAAAAACCAGAATATCCCGAAAGAAATTAACCGGTATCTTTTAAACAGCAAAACACCCGTTGCTAAAATACCAAGCAACAGGGAAAAACTGAAAAACGTTTTTAGCTGAAAGAAACCGATGGCGAGTGGATAATTGTAATCCAGATTCTGATTAAACGGTAGAATGAACAGGCGAATATAGGTCAGAATGACTCTGAACTGAGTAAGAAAAGATTCTTTCATCGATATGGAATAGGTGTATCCCTGATCAGGTGGTAAAGAACTGAATAGACTCAAGGGACTCACTTGTGAAGTGCTGAGAAACAAGATGATAATGATTACCAGCATAATAAAAAAATGATGAGACTAGTATCCTTCATTTCGAACTTCCAGGGATCGGTCTTAAGAAAACAGTAATCGTACAAAAGGATAGCGAAGGGCAATGTAAAGACAATCTCCTTGGTCAGCATACCCAACACAGCACAGGCAATCGAACCGCCAAATAAAAACCACGGGATATTATCCCTGTCTCCCGACCAGAGCTTGCCTTGAACAAATAGGATCAGAGATAAAAGGTAAAATAATGTGGCCAGAGAGGCAAAACGTTGGACTAGATATGTTACTGATTGTGTAGCCAGAGGATGGGTTACGAAAAGCATGCCGGTCAAAAAAGCCACCATCGTCTTATGTTTACTGATCGGGGTGTCCTTCATAACCGGAGTGGACAGGGTCAACCAGGTTAGCCACCAGACCAGAAACGCATTGGTCAGGTGAATAATCAAATTCACCAAATGGTATCCCCAGAGATCAAGCTTATGAATGTTATAATTAATGGCAAACGTCAATATACCGATGGGGCGAGCTGGGAAAAGACGAAGCCAGTCCCCGATACTCGCTGAACCGGTTGTAACACTGCTTTGGAAGACATTGCTGTCGTCAAAATGAAATGAACAGTCAAAGGAATTGGAATAAGCGATAATGCCCGCAATTAAAATAGTAATGATAAATAGAAAAATATATTTATTATCTATCTGAAGTTTTCTTTCTTCCTGGTCAACAGTTTGATAAAGTTTTTGTGGTACATGAACATTTTCTTGTTTATTTTTTTGACGTTCTTTCTTTGATTTCTTCTGTTTCATGCTTTAGTTATAAGAGAAAGATTTAAATACCATTGCTTTCCTTGTTGATTAAATACTTGGCAATTACGGCTTTTGTCGAAATATTCTGCTTTTTCCCCTCATTAAGCTGTCTCAGCAATTTCAAATCGGATTTCCAGACGATATCTCCGGGAGCTATAAAGCAAAAACTTCCCGGTGTGTAGGTTGAACTTATGGTATTGTTCTTATGGTAAAAATATTCTTTGCTTGTTTCCGTGGGGAAGCAGCGCATTGTGGACGGAATGTCAGTAGGGAGAAACCATAGTTTGATTTCTCGTTCCGCGTCCTCAGGATTCGCAGAGGCGTGAATAAGATTATCTGATCTTTCTCCGATAAATTTCCCTTTTTGATCATACAGCGGAATTACGGTTCCAAGCGCTCGAATGCAACCGGGCCTTTGCTGTCTTGCTTCGTGCGGATTCGTATTTCCGCAGATTTCTCGAATATTCTTGATGGCGTTTGGTCCCCGATACAATATCGCTATGACTCTGCGTTTTGAGGGGTCATCCGGATAATGCAGATAACCGCGTATGTATTCCAGCAGCGATGGATAGAAAAATTTCCCCTTGTGTTCCGCATAGTGTTCTTCGGCCAGCGCGATATTTACGGAAACAACTTTCAGCGCCGCGAAACGCAGTCCGGTGTGAAATTCAGAAAATTGCGAAAGTATATATCCGGTTAATGAATTCTTGAGAGCATCAGGTTTTATTAGAACGAGCGAACTCTCCAATTTCTTTGTTGCCATGTAAATCCTCCTTAACTATGAAACATATTATAGTTTGACAAAGTTGTCGTTTGATAAAAAATTGCTTTTGTGTGAAATGAGTATAAGAGAAGTCGTTCTAGGTGTCAATAGAATATGTATTAATCTAAGTTATATCTTGTAATCCAATCATTCAAAGCTTGCAGAGCTTGACTTACATGACGAATGTTTCTTTCTTTCTTTTTGGTTTTTTTTTCAGGTAATGTATCCAGCAAGCCAAAATTAATATTCATTGGCTGAAAGCGATCTGCAGATTCAGCAGAAACAATATAATGAAGCAACGCTCCGATGGCGGTTTGGGCAGGCGGCGGTTGCAGTTTTTTACCTTCGATGATGAAGGCGGCATTTAATCCGGCCAGCAGTCCCATGGCTGCTGATTCCGTGTAGCCTTCAACGCCGGTAATCTGACCAGCAAAAAAAACATTTCCATTTTTTTTGAGTTGCAGTGAAGGAAGCAGAAGGGAAGGGGAGTGAATAAAGGTATTACGGTGGATGCTGCCATAGCGGGCAAATTGAGCATTTTCGAGACCGGGAATAAGGCGAAAGATACGCCGTTGTTCCGGCCAGGTCAGTTTTGTCTGAAATCCGACCAGATTAAAAAAAGTTCCGGCCATGTTTTCCCGGCGTAATTGAACTACAGCATAAGGAATGGAACCAGTTTTTGGATTAATAAGGCCTACGGGTTTCATAGGTCCGAAAGCCAGACTCTTTTCGCCGCGGGAAGCCAATACTTCTATCGGCAAGCAGCTTTCAAAATGGCGTACTTCTTCAAAAGATTTCGCGGCAACCTTTTCTCCCTCCAGTAATTCCTGCCGGAAGTATTCATATTCTTCTTTGTTTAGTGGACAATTCAGATAATCCGGAGTTCCTTTTTCATAACGCGATGCCCAGAAAACATTGTCCATATTGATAGAATCCGCTTCGACTATCGGCGCTATAGCATCATAAAAATATAAATAATAACTGTCCAGCATTCTAGTGATTTCCTGCGCCAGCTTGTCGGAAGTTAGAGGTCCCGTGGCGATGATCGTTGGTGAATCTTGCGGAATTTTAGTAACCTCAACACGACTCAGGGTGAAGTTTTTTTGCAGCTGGAGTTGCGCTTCTACCTCCTTGGCAAATTGAGTGCGGTCAACTGCCAGAGCTGAACCTGCTGCAACCGCTGTGCGATCCGCCGCTGTTATTATTATTGAGTTGAGGCGGCGCATTTCTTCTTTAAGTAATCCGGGAGCATTATCGAGACTGTTGGATTTAAGAGAATTGCTGCAGACTAATTCCGCCAGATGTTCCATTTTATGAGCGGGAGAAAATTTTTGCGGCTTCATTTCATAGAGATGAACGGTATGACCACGCCGCAAGAGCTGCCACGCCGTCTCGCAGCCGGCAAGTCCACCGCCAATTATTATAACAGGAGATGTTTTCATGCTCCAGATGTTGTTTTAGGCATTTTTTGGATGTTCTTGCATTCTGGATAGCCAGTGCAACCGAGAAATTTTCCGAATCGTCCACGCTTGACGGCCATGGGTTTTCCGCATTTTTCGCATGTTTCGTCCGACGATATGCTTTCCTGCTTTGTTACTTTGCCATCCTTGCCCATCTTCTTGATGTTTTTGCATTCAGGATAACCGGTGCAGCCCATGAACTGGCCGTAGCGGCCGCGCTTTACAGCCATCGGCTTGCCGCACAGTTCGCAAACCTCTTCGGTTATTGGCGCTTCCTGCGCGATGATTTCACCGTTTTCATTGGTGGCTGCGTTCATGGTGTTCTTGCATTCCGGATAGCCGGAGCAGGCCAGAAACTGTCCAAAACGCCCTTCCTTAACCAGCATGGGTTTACCGCATTTATTGCATTTGATATTTGTTGTTTGAGTCTCCACGTGTTTTACCTTGCCATTTTCATCATGGGTGAAATTCATGGTGTTTTTACATTCGGGATAATTGGAGCAACACAGAAAGCGTCCATTTTTTCCCCATTTGATCACCATAGGTGATTTGCATTTTTCACAAACCAAGTCGGTTGGGATTTCTTCCCGCTTGACGTTGCGCATCTCGTCTTTTGCTTTTGTCAACTCCTGGGCAAAGGGACTGTAAAAATCTTTAAGGGTTTTCACGCGCTTGCTTTTACCGTCTTCAATCATATCCAGTTTGTTTTCCATGTCCGCGGTGAAAGCAATGTCGAGAACCGTGGGAAAACTTTTAACCAAAAGCCCGGTGACAATAACGCCTAACTCTGTCGGGAAGAATTTTCCTTTATCCCTGCGCGCATATTCCCTATCTTGAATTGTGGAGAGAATATTGGCGTAGGTACTCGGCCGTCCGATTCCCTTTTCTTCGAGTTCACGAACCAGAGATGCTTCCGAGAAGCGTGGTGGCGGCTGCGTGAACTTTTGCTCTGTATTCAAATTGATCAGTTTTAACTTTTCTTTTTCCTTTACTTCGGGAAGAAGTTTATCCATCCCATTCTCTTCTTCTTTTTCGTCTTTGCCTTCAGTGTAAACAATGGTGAAGCCGGGGAACCTGAGAACTTGTCCCTGAGCTCGGAAGATACAATTAGCTCCGGCGATATCAATAGTTGTTTGATCGAAAATGGCTGGATTCATCTGGCTGGCGACAAAGCGGTTCCAGATAAGTTGATAGAGCTTAAATTCATCATGGGATAAATATTCTTTTATGTCCTGCGGCTTGTAAGCCATGGTCGATGGCCGAATGGCTTCATGAGCGTCCTGCGCTTTTTGCGCGTTTTTGTAAGTGTGCGGCTTGGCCGGAAGATAATCGGGTGAATAATTTTTCTGGATATAATTTCGCACTTCTTTGAGCGCTTCTTCGGCAATACGATAAGAATCGGTTCGCATATAAGTAATTAAACCGACGGAGCCATCTTTGCCCAGTTCGATACCCTCATATAATTTTTGAGCGACCATCATAGTCTTTTTCGCGGAAAAGCGCAGCCAGCGGGATGCTTCCTGCTGTAATTTACTGGTGGTAAAAGGTGGCAACGCCGAGCGTTTTAATTCTTTTTTCTCCAGCTTTTCCACAATAAAAGAAGCTTTTTTTAAGGTGTCCGCAAGTTTGGCGGCCTGCTCGCCATTGATGACTTTTGCTTTTTTGCCGTCTTCCTTGAGTAATTTGGCATCAAAAGGAGGTGGATTGTTTCCCTCAAATTGAGCCAGAAGATTCCAGTATTCTTCCGGGACAAATTTGTTGATTTCTTCTTCTCTTTCGCAGATCATTCTCACCGCGACGGACTGAACCCGGCCGGCGCTCAGTCCTCTCTTGACTTTATCCCAGAGGATAGGGCTGATTTGATAACCAACCAATCTATCCAGAATGCGGCGGGTCTGCTGTGCTTCATACTTATTGAAGTCCAATTCCAGAGGATTATTAATTGCCTCTAATACGGTTTTTTTAGTAAGATCATTAAAAAGGACGCGATATATATTTTTATTTTTAGCATTGACTACTTCGGATATATGCCAGGCAATGGCTTCGCCTTCGCGGTCGGGATCGGGGGCCAGATAAATATTTTCCGCATTTTTAGCGGCTTTTTTTAATTCATCAATAATCTTCTTTTTGGCTTCAATTACATTATAAGTTGGTTCGAAATTCTTTTCCAGATCAATACCCAGAGTACTTTTTGGAAGATCTTTAATATGTCCCATCGAGGCTACAACATCAAAGCCACTGCCAAGAAATTTTTTTATTGTTTTAACTTTTGTGGGAGATTCCACAACAATTAATGACTTCGCCATAACCACTCCTGATAATTGCTCGAGGTGAAATTGCCGCTAAAATTTTGACAAATCTTCCGCGAGATAAGATTAATTTTTTGCCCCCTATAAATGGAAGAAGATATTTTGTAAAGACATATTTATTAAATGACGCAGTGAAAAGTATCGCTCATAATTGATCATCTGGTGATTATTTGTGCGGTAATCATTTTTTTTTGGAAAAAAATTTTCCCGGATGTTGCTGAACTATCCCCTTTAATTCCAATGTTGTCAATGTGCTTAAAATATCGGCAGACGATAAGCCGGTGGAAGAAATTAAATCGTCAATATGAACACGGTCGCCGGAAATAAAGCCAATGATTTTTTGATCAACAGCACTCAATATTTCGGATGATTTAGCGGCAATGACTTTGGAGTTGGCGATAGAATGCGGTTTCAATACAATTGTTCTTTCGACTTGGGGCAAAATTTCTTCCAGGATATCATCGGTATTTTCAATTAATTTTGCGCCTTGCTTGATCAATTTATTTGTTCCGCGCGAACCTACGGCATCGATACTTCCGGGCACGGCAAAGACTTCTCTTCCTTGTTCCAGCGCGAGCCTAGCTGTAATGAGAGAACCGCTTTTTTCTCCCGCTTCTACAATTACAACGCCGTAGGACATACCGCTGATGATACGATTGCGTGTCGGGAAATTGGTTGAACGTGGCGGTGTGCCCAGCGGGAATTCAGAAATAACCGCGCCATTTTCAATGATCTCAGCAAATAATTTTTTGTTTTCCGGTGGATAAATAACATCCAGTCCACTGCCGAGGACGGCTATAGTTCTACCATGTGCGGTCAATGCTCCACGGTGTGCTGTGGAATCAATGCCTCTAGCCATGCCGCTGACTATAGTTAAACCTTTGAGGGCAAGTTCGCGGCAGATTCTTTCCGTTGTGTATTTACCATAAGTGCTGGCCAGACGGGAGCCGACTACAGCAATATTTACATCATTTTTATTCAGGTTGCCGCGAACATAAAGAAAAGGAGGCCGGTCATAAATATTCATTAATTTTGCTGGATAAAGCTCATCTTGATAAGTAATTATATTAATTTTATTTTTGTCAATGAGTTCAAGTTCTTCTTTAACTTTATCCCAATCTCTAAAACCAGTAATAGCGTTGGCTATTTCTTTGGAAATTCCCCGAATTTCTTTTAATTGTGACACCGGTGCGTTAAAAATAGCAGGTAGAGAACCAAATTTATCCATTAATGCCGGGAAAGTAATATTGCCGATGCCCGCAATATATTTTAGCGCAATCCAGTATTTTAATTTATCGGAATTCATAGTCGTTTAATCAGGAACACAATCCCGCGGTTTATAATTCCCCGGCTTCAGCCGAAGGAAGAATGTGGTTTAACCCGCGGAAGGTCACGTTATAGTAGGGAGTCTCTGGCTCCTGCCGGAGTGGGCTCCACTCAGTAATCTCCGCTTTGTAAATGTGATCTTTACGAAAAATTGAATGAACGCTACATCTTGTTTGCCAGTTATGTCAAGTATTTTGAATTCGATGGCTTCAAAATAGTTGCTTAAATTTAAGCTTTGAGTTAGGAACTCATCATTCATTATTGTGAAACTCCAATTCCGAAAGCGTAGCGTATAACCTTAAGGTCACGCGTCGGAATTGGTAATTTAATGAGACCCAAGCTTCAGAAGCATAGCGCACTGAAGCTTGCAAGTCGAATTATCCCGCGAAGTGGAGAGTTTAATACACAGCATCTTGCTGCGGAATCTGTTTCCAAAGCTTGCTTTGGGGTTCATACCCGTGATTATTTTTTAAAGAGGTATTTATGTTGAAGATAAAGAATGATTTTATCTTTATTATTTTTGCGCTGATTATTTATCCATTTATAACTCTTGCTCAAAGTAATATAAATACATTACAGGATCAAACTGTTGTTAAGCAGAATGTTAAAAGCTCTGTAAGCGAGGAGGGAGAGCTTTTACATCCGGTCATGGCAATAACGCCGCAGGAAGTTAATTTAGGAACAATCACTCCTGGCGAGGCCGTAAGAGGAATATTTACGTTAAAGAATACGGGTTCTGGCGTCATTGATTGGTCAACAAATGGGCCGGAAGGATGGGAGAAATTAGAAAACCAGCAATTATCAAGTGCAGTAAAAAGTAACGCTGCTGACGCTCTTCATATAAAAGTCCAATTATTGTCCGGTAAATCATTGTTGAATGATAATAATTCCCCCAATGTGTTTCATACTGTAGAGATGAAACTCGAAGTCGGAGGTAGGAAAATTGTTTATCATAAGGAATTCTCGACAGGTACACATAAAGAAACAATTAAAGTTATATCCGCGGGCGAGTCAAAAACAATCTTTTTCACTTTTATAATAGTATCCACTCAAAAATCTCCTTTGATTAATTTGAATCCTTTAAGGTTGGATATGGGCAGTATTTTGCCGGAGAAAACCGTTTCTAAAAAGATAATGGTAACCAACAGTGGTAAAGAAATGTTGGCATGGTCTGTAGTGGTTCAGAAACATGGAACGAAAGACACCACTGCCAATATTAATAATGGCAGATATATATCGTTTGTCAATGAAGAAGCGCGGGAAAGCATAGTTTACACTGTGCCCGGATATTTAAAAGAAACGATGGAGTTAATTGGCAAATGGAAGGCAAGTAATGGTTATCCCTTAGGTGCGGAAGGAGAAAATTCTATTAAGCTTAAATTCAGTGGAACAGGAATAATCTTTTGTTTATTGACTTATCCTGATGAAATCAATTTAACTGTATATCTTGATGCGAATCTAATTGATGATCATAAGTTGTTTACCGGTCTTAAAGAAAAAAGGGGGGAATTACTGATTGCGGAAGGACTTCCTGATGGGCCTCATGTAATTACGATCATAAGTAATAATAATCTTCTGGTTTTTGAAGGTGCGAAGATACTGGGGAAAAACACGGTTTATCTTCCTGCCGGCAGCATAAACATTGTGCCTAATTCCGGCGCAATAACCAGTCAAACCAATTATCTTAAAGTTACTTTAAATACAGGACAAATGACGCCAGGTTATTATGTGGATAATATTGTATTCGATACCAATGGCGGTGAAGCAATCGTTGAAGTATTTGCGGAAGTGATTCCCGATAATACATTGAAGATAATTGATATTTATAGATATTACAATGAAATGGATTATTTATTTACGGCCAATCCTCAAGCGGAAACAAAGAGATTAAGTCAAAATAAATACGTAAAAGAAGGCATTGCTTTTCGGCTTTTTAAGCAAGAAACACCTGGGACGACTAGTTTTTATCGTTGGTACAATCCGCAAAAGAAAGATCACTTTTACCATTATAATCTTTCGGGAGGCGGAAAGAATCTTCAGGGATACATATTTGAAGGCTCGATAGGCAACATCGCGACATCCAGACTGACAAATACCAGAGAGCTTTACCGTTGGTATAATTTGAAAACGGAACATTATTTTTATTCAACGGATCTCCAGGGAGGAAAGATTAATAAAAAAAGATACCGGTTTGATGGTATTGCCGGTTATGTTAAATAATAGGTGATTTTTCAGTTGGATCTTTTTATATAGTTGTCCGGTAAATGCAAGTTTAAAATTGTTTACAATTTCATCAGCATTAAGTCTTGACAAAAAAAGGCAGAGACGATAAGACGCTAAATCTTTTTGGCACATGGTTAAAAAATGCGCCTGTAGCTCAGTTGGATAGAGCAACGGACTTCTAATCCGTGGGCCGAGAGTTCGAATCCCTCCAGGCGCACCAAGGCGTAAGTGGTGGGTGTAGCTCAATTGGTTAGAGTGCCGGGTTGTGGCCCCGGAGGCTGAGGGTTCAAGTCCCTTCACTCACCCCATTATTATAAAAGGATTGATAATGAGCGCCCGTAGCTCAGCTGGATAGAGTCGCAGACTTCGAATCTGTTGGTCGTAGGTTCGAATCCTACCGGGCGTACCAGAACATAAAGAGAGGAAAAGGGCCCTTAGCTCAACTGGCAGAGCAAATGACTCTTAATCATTAGGTTGTCGGTTCGATTCCGACAGGGCTCACCAATGATATCGAGGGGTTAGGCAAAAGGTCTAATCCCTTGATTTTTATTTTCTTAACCTATTGCTAACCATTGAAATGATTTTTTGTGATTTTTGGCTATGTTAAACAATTATAAATCTCAGTGAAAAAATGCTGTTATTTGTGATGCGAAAATTTTGTTTCTCTTTTGATAAGAAGACTGATGCCTGAAAACAGAAATTTAAACCTGAAGAGTGAAGTGCCTGTTTCTTTCACCTACTTAGTTT
>Ga0209777_10006069_pt1 | contig 13715 bp, 15 predicted proteins | sample FrelakmetHBP12HB_FD_187147 | JGI IMG/M metagenome (GOLD analysis project Ga0209777, IMG submission 187147) | Freshwater lake sediment microbial communities from the University of Notre Dame, USA, for methane emissions studies -HBP12 HB (SPAdes)... | ecosystem: Environmental > Aquatic >...
AAGCCTATTTTCTTAGATCCTGAATCAATTCCTAAAGAACAGGTCTGAACATTTTCTCCCGTAGCTTTGTTCAACTGAATAACAAAAAAAGGATTAGTCTTCACAACATGAGCTTCCTTCTTTTTAAATAAGATATGAGCCTTTCTAGGGCTGCAGGGCATGAGAGGCTTACCTCTCATATTAAGCACATAGACAACAACAGGAACTCGCAAGTCCTGTCTCCCTCTATGCTGGGATGGATCCACTTCGAGGTTGTTTAAAGTCCGTACTTTGCTCTTCTCACTAAGAATTTCTTCTCTGTTTAAAGAGGGGCTTGTAGAGCTACAGGCTTGTGGAGCACCCGTAGGTACGTTCTTTAACTTTCCTTTAAACTGCTGCATTAAAAGCTTCCTTTTAAAGCCCTCTAATCAACTTTTACATTGATCAAAGACCCACGGGTAAATAGGCACGCTTAGTCTTAATTAGGGCAAGTGTGTGGCAGGTGTCCATTAAAGAGAAGAGCGTGCCCTATTATTGAAAGATTATCAACTAGACTTAAATAGAATCCAGGACTGAATCAAGATTCAATTTAGTTGAAGGATCAGCTGCTTGGCCACCTGTACCTGTTGAAAGTCCCAGCAACTCGTTGATTTCTTCTGTATCAAGATTGCTAGCAATAGACCTCTTCACCGCTTCCCAGAAGGGCTTTGCCTGTTCCAGCACCATAGTTTTGAGTTCATCTTTGCTCGTCCATATACTTTCCTGACAGGCAATGATATTAAGGTGCTGATAGTCGTCATTATCACAGGTAATTTTAATATCATGGTTTGCTAGAGGAAACTCACTATTTACACTCTTTAACTTAGCATAAGTCTGTTCACCAAATACCCAGGGATAAAGATCAAAGCCAAAGGGCTTCTTTGGTATGCCCATTTTATCTGTAGAATACTTAACAACCACGGCACCTACGCGCCATTTAGCCGGGCCGCAAATTTCGCAGCACTTGCCTTTCTTACACAAAAAATAACGATCCTTATAGTGTATCTTAGCCCCGGCAAACATTGATTTAGGGTCCGTGTAGACAATGGCTATACGACTGGTTTCGCCCTTTTTGCCCTTAAACTTTTCATAAAGGCCCCCTTTAATTTCTTCATTTTCAAAACCAAATGTTTCAAAATTAGCATCTGACATAAATCACTCCTTTTTTGTGATATTTAAGTCTTCTAGTAGTGCATCCAAGTCTATTCCTGATGTTTTGGCAGTCTTTTGAGAGATGGCCGTATCGGGCTTAGGCTCTAGCACCGGTTTGGGTTTAACTTTTTGGTCCATTATCTTATCCTTACTTTCCTCTTTCTTTTCAGGTTTTGCCTCCTCTTTGTTAAAGTCTATAACTTGATCTAAATCTATCACTGACTTTGTCGTCTCTTCTTTTATTTCAACTGAATTTAATTCCATACCTTCTATAAAAATGTCATCTTCAATTGGAGACAAGGTTTCTTCAGTATCTTCAGAAGTTTCAGATAAAGCTTTTTCAGGATCAAGAGCAGGGTTAGGGTCAATAAGAGCTTCAGGTACAATATCAGATACGGTAGGCTCAGCATTTGGGACTTCAGAGGCGGCTGTTTTAGACAATATTGGAAGATTATTAAGCCCGTTTCCCTGCCCTTGAGATAAAAGGTCATTAATATTCATGGGGGCGGAAGGATCAATTGTGTGTTCTTCTGTGGCAACAGTTTCTACATCCTCAAAAGAATCTTGGTTAAGCGTACTTTTTTTAAATTCATCCATCAAACTTTTCACAGCCTTATCTGTAGCAGGTCCATTACCCAGTCTGATTTGAGATTCCATTATTTTTATATAAGCACTAATATCTTTATTGGCATTATTTAAATTCCTCGTCTTAAGATTTACAGCTTTTAATAAATGTCCTAATGCCTGGGATTCGTTTTCATAATTTTTTATTGCTTCTTGTTCTACTCTTAGACGAGAATTTACTCGGGCTTCTCTATCTTTAATATTAGGAAGGGACTTTATTTCTTGGTCTTGGGATAACAATGTCTCTTTTTTAGTCTCATAATCTGCTTTAGCATTATTATAGGCAACCTGCAGAACAGACATGTCTCTGTAGATTTCAATGCTGTATCGTTCGATTTCTTCGAGATAGACATGACATTCCCCTATTTTTTCGTTCAGGTATTGAGGGTCTGGTATACCTCGAACTTCAATCTTTAAATTAATCGCCAAAAGTCTGTCGTAAATAGCCGTTCTTTTATTAACGTCCATAAACCTTCCTTTGATAATGATATATGTTTTTGGAAGATTATTAAAGAAAAAAGTTGAAGCTATAAGTCTATGATTTTTAATTAAATGGGCGCTTTATAAAAAAATATTTGATTCTATCTTTTCCTTAGTTGCTTTAACTTTGACTTTGACTTCTGTTTTGGCTTCTATTATGGCCTTTTCAGAAAAAGCCATTTTTACATTGTCTGAAAGAGCTTTATCAATTTTATTACATTGGTTTTTAAAATGTTCTAAGAATCTTTCTAAAGATGCTATTTCTTTATTTTTCCTTTCCTGCCAATTTTCTGGATTATTTTTTATGCTTTTTAACCAATTTAATTTAGATTTTAACTTATCAAAATCAGAATGATCCTCTAAGTTTCCTGAGCCTGTTTGATGTTGCCAAAAACGAAACATTAACATATGATCTAATAAGTATTTATTATTAGCTCGGAAAAAATAATTTGTATTTTCATCATAAGTACAATCAGCAATTAATCTAAAAGCCACCTGTATGAATTTAATAGCCGGGCCCAGGCACATATCTCGAACACAAGTATCAAAATGCCTTTCTTGGTTCCATTCTAAGAGTGCTTTTTGAGTTACTCGCCGGATTTCTGTTAAGTAATGGTTAGGAATAGCAAATTTCAATGATTGCAATAAATTTTCATAATAATCATCGAATTTATGAATAAACGGAAGAGGCATTCCTGGCCAATATTTTTCGTTCCATTCTATATATCTTTTTAAAATGGCACAGTCAAAACTATCCCAATCTAACTTATAAAGTTTAGTGGTTTTATTTTGTTCTGACCAACTTTTGAATGAAACATCTTTTAAGAAAGTAAGATGAGGAAAAACAAAAACCGACGAGGGCTTATACATAGAATCCTCCTATAGGATGATACCATTGAAGTTTTAAATTGCTGTGACCTTCACAGCATTCCATGATAGAAAGCAATATTAGAAGATTATTAAAAATTGAATGTTTTTTTATCCAATTAAACTTTGTTAAATATCTATTTTGGTCGAAATTTTCCTCTTTGTTTTCATATAATTAATTAATGAATTATTAAAAATTGACTATTTCATTCAATTAACTTTATTCTTTCCTCTTTTAATAATATCATCTTTTTAGGATATTTTAAACTTAATAATGTTTTAATAGCACTTACCTCTTACAAATAACATAAGATCACATCCAAACAGAAAGTAGGGGATATGAAAAAAATCTGCATCAGAGAATGGGGTTTGAAAAATTTAAAAAAATACAATACCATAAAAGAAGCCGTTGTAGCTTGCTCTAAAGAGCTCAATGTAGCACAAGAATCCATCGTTAGAAAATTTAGAAAATTTGAAATGGTACCTAGATATTCGTCAAATCCTGTGGGGTTGACTCTTAATGAGTTCAGAGCTAAACATGACGTATTATATAAAATGCGACAAGCTGTAGAAAAACTGGAAATTGGAAGAATCTTAACAGATAGTGAATTTCGTGAACATCTTGTATGTGCTGAAATAGGCAAATATCGCAGTAAAGCTGACCTACCAGAATTTGGGCCTTATAAAGGTAGATCAGGGGGTATCACATATTGGAGTCATAAATCTACAATAGCAAATCTTAAATCACAAGGGGTAATGCAATGAATTCAAAATTAGGCATGTCTATAGAAGACTTTCAAGAGCGCTTCGAAGCTTCTTCTGAGGGTAAAAGCAAAATAGCTAAATTAGCTAAAGAAAGGGATGAAATCAGCCATGCCTTGAATTCCGTTGTATTAGAAAGAAAAGGCAATAAATTTGAATTGCCCATTAAAGAAAATCAATTCCGTATTGCAATCATCAGCGACTTGCACATTGGTTCACTTTATGAAAATCTATCAGTAATTGAAGCCTGCTATAAAAGATGTATAAGTGAAGGCATTTCAGATATATTAATGCCTGGGGATATTTTTGATGGCCATAAAATTTATGCCGGTCAAGAGTTTGAATTACATAAAAGAGGCTGGGACGAACAAAGAGAGTGGGGTTTGAAAGTTATTCCTTATAGTCCTAAAATTAAAGTTCATTTCATTACTGGAAACCATGACCATTCCTTTAAAAAGTGTGCTGGAATTTCTGTGGGTAAAGAATGGGCTAAATTAAGACCCGATTGGAATTTTGTTGGAGAGGATTATGGCGACGTAACCTTTACTACTAGGTCTGGCCGCAAATTTGTCATTTCTATGCTCCACCCTGATGGCGGATCCGCCTACACGTTGTCATACAAGCCACAGCGGATTGTAGAACAATTAGAAGGTGGAACTAAGCCAAACATTATGTTAATTGGCCATTTTCATAAAGCCGAGTTTATTCCTTCTTATCGAAATGTAGCCGTTTTACAGGCAGGTACAGGTCAGAGACAAACACCTTTTATGAAAAGAAAGCCTTCTGCTGCTCATGTGGGTTTTTGGAATCTTGAAGTTACTATAGGGAAAATGACTAATTCTATTAAAGCCGAATTCTCAGCCTTTTATTGAAACCTTTTAAGGCCTCATGAATTACATCATGAAAAACACTTTGATGCATCATACTTTTAGAAGTAGAAGATATAGAATAATTAAAATTAATCCAAGAGCTAAAGATAGAAAAGGCCAATGTGATGAGCCTAAATTAAAAGGTAAGACCATAGAAATTCCTATTGGAGATTCACTAGCTGACCTTGATGTACAGATTCATGAAGCTATACATGCATCCTTCTGGGAATTAGATGAAGAATCCGTTACTATAGCAGGCATGAATATTTCAAAATTTCTATGGAGACTGGGCTGGAGAAGAATGAAAGATTTTAAAATTAATGCCCAATAGATTGGAATTATATGCGGTCTAATAAACGGTCTAATAAACGGTCTAATAAACGTAGCTGGTGCTTGTATCTTTGGTCATTAGGACGCCATGATGGCCATTGTCCAGTAGGTTATCCTACAACATGCGACGCCTGCCAAAAAATTTGGCAGGCAGGAATACGCTATGGGGCTCGCTCAACAAGACAAAGTATGCCATGTCCTAAATGTAAAAAGCCACTCGTATTAATGTGCAATAACCGACAATGCGACGCCTTTCCGAACAGCTAAGTCAAATGTAGCAGGCATGAAAACAGCTAAGTTAAATGTATTACTTCCAATATTATATTTTCATCTGATAATTTATTCATAAGATCTACTGCCTTTGAATCAGCAATTTCTCCAAAAAAGTATAAAATCTTTATACCCACGGCAATTATAAGCTTCAAGTCATCCACACAAGGAAAGTAAGACAAAAAAATGATTGAATCCGCTAAATTTACGTCACGAGCAGAAAAAATAGCATCATATGCCGCAGAAATCTCCCAAGTAGGGCTGTTTTTAATCAATAATCTGTTATGCCCACAGCTGAGGATGTTTTGACCTCTAACAAGGGCGGCACCACATTTTCTTGCACAGCCTGACAAGTCACTGGCTCCCCTGGCAACATTGGCATAAAATTTCTTTTCTTCAATTGACAGCATAAGCGCTCTCCTAGTTTAGTGTTCCTTCTATACACACTGGCATTATTAATAGCTTTTTCAAGTGCTGATCTGTGCCCTATAACTATTACCTTCTCTTTTGCTCTAGTAATAGCTGTATACAATAAATTCCTTTGAAGAAGCATTTTTCCATATTGATTAATAAAAGGCAAAATAATATAGGCACACTCATTACCCTGCATGCCATGTGCCGTAATAGCATATGCTAATTTAAGTTTTTCGTCAACTTCATCTACAGCTAATTTTATAGAACGGTCATCTACGGAAATTTCAACATAGCCCCCACCAATAAATGTGACTTTTCCAAGATCTCCATTATAAATGCCATTTTCATAATCGTTCTTTTTAACTCTAATTCTATCCCCTTTTCTAAGAATAAAATTCATACATTTTAATTCAGGAAGAAGAGCCGATTCAGGGTTTAGAACACTTTGTAGCAGGGCATTAAGGGAGTCAACAGAAAGGGGCCCTTGATTTCTTGGGCTTATAATTTGAAAGGCGTGCCGTTTTTCATCCTTAAACTTTTGAGCCAATTTGACAAGAAAATCTTCAATTTTTGCTATATTTTTTTCTCGAATAAAGAATACGTCAGCTTTGGGGTATGGTTTAAAGAGTTCTAAACTAGTATCTCCATTTTTTATCTGGTGTGCCGCTTTAATAATGTCTGACGCTTCATTTTGCCTAAAAATCTGTTCAAGTCTGATTGTGGGCACTTGCTTGCAGTTTATGAGCTCTCTTAGAACGTTTCCAGCCCCCACAGAGGGCAGTTGATTGTCGTCCCCTACTAAGATGACGTGTACCCTGTTTTTAAGGGCTAAAAGGAGCCTATAGAAGGTTTCCTGGTCGACCATTGATACTTCGTCTAAAATAACCACATCAGTTTCAAACTTATTGCCTTCATTATATGTCCACATACTACCGCGATAGCCAAGGCGTCTATGTATAGTATAGGCGTCATAATTTATAGTTTCAGCCATTTTTTTGGCTGAAATACCTGTAGGGGTCATACAAGTTAAATTTAAACGAAGTTTTTGAATAAGGCCTACAAGGGCTTGCAATGTCCTGGTTTTGCCAGTACCCGGGCCTCCTGTTAAAATAAAGACCTTTTGTTCGGCAAACAAATAAAGAGCATCCTTTTGTTCTTTACTCAGTAATATACTATTTTCTTTCTCAAACAATTCTATGTGCCTTTCAACATCCCCCCTGTTTAATAAAATGAGATCTGAGGGGGTAGACATAATATTAGATAATATATTTGCTGACTCAGCTTCATAATTATAGCAGGGCTTTGCATAAAGGGCATTGCCGTCTTCCATTATCAGTTTATCTTCTTTTAAAGCTCTAAGAGGGCCTATTAGGTCTTCTTTTATTATTTCATCTTTTCCAATAAAACGAGTGATAGTTTCCTGGCAATATTTTTTTATTGCCATTACCATGTCGTCTTGACTCATAAATAAATGGCCATTATTGGGACAAAGAACTTTAAGCATATAATAAAGGAATGCTTTGAGACGTAGGGGGTCACTATCTGGAACCCCCAATTGTTTGGCTATGTAATCTGCCGTACTGAAACCAAAGCCGTCTATTTCAGTTAATATGTAAGGGTTTTCTCTAATTTTATCTTCAGAATTTAGCCCTCCAAAGCGAGCTAATATTTTCTTTACTCTGCGTTCTTTAATGCCTAAATTATTCAAAAAAGCTCTGAGAGAGTAAATTTGGCGATTATCAAACCATTCCTGTCTTTTATTAAGCCACGTTTCCTTTATACTCTCTGCAGAGACTCTACCTATACCTTCTACTTCTTCAAGTCGTTGAGGTTCTTCATCAAGGACTCTAACAAGATCGTCTCCAAAATGTTTAATAAGGGCCCGGGCTCTTTCGGGGCCTATATTAAAGGCTGCCGAATCCATAAACAACTGTAGACTATTTATCTGTTCCTGATTATGGGTTATGGCATAAGAAGTCACTTTAAAACCTACGCCATATTTTGGGTGGGGTTTATAATCGCCGTGAAAGTCTGCTGCTGTTCCTTCAATTATTTCGGGCCCAAATTCTCCTGTAATAGTTAGAGTAGGGCCTTTAGGTATTTTAATTTTAAGTACCTTAAAGCCATTATCTTTATTTTCAAAGACAATATGAGTAACTTTTCCTTTAATTGTTTCCAAAAATTTGTCTTGCCTTTTTTTATTTTTTTTTTCGGAGAGAGGAGTTAGTTTGAAACCAAGAATTTTACCATTATCAAATTGCACCCATCCCATCCTCTCGAATGCATGCCCATTTTCATTTGTGCCTTCTTCCGCCAATGTTCCGACTAATAGCCTTTGTTAAAATCAAATTCCTGCGCGCCATTGATGCCAATATTAAAATTCACATCACAACATGGTGCAGCGCTTTTAGACTGCATTTGTTGGGCGATGTGTTCATTTTGTATAATAAGGCTCTGTGGCGATCTTCTTTGCTCGTAATGAATAGCCGCCAGCATTGCACACTCCCGAATCTCGGAAGGAGTGAACTGTAAATTATGAATACTATTCTCCAAATAATCCACCAAAGCCTCAACCATAGGATCATGATAGTAACGATATTCTATTGACTGCATTGGTCACCCCCTATGCCATATCAGGCTCTGAGTTTTCTAATTTTCCGGCTCTTTTAGCTATAGCTGTATCCGGATGAAGCCTTTTTGCAAATCCAGCATCTTTAAAAAATCTGAATATTCTTATAAAATCGTGATCGGCTATTTCTTCGTGATATTTAGCCAATAAACTAAACAATTCCATCAAAGCATTCATATACTTTATTTCTTGTGTTTCTGGAGGCACATCTTTATCAAAATAACCTACTTGTCGCCCCCATATTTTAAGAATATCCTGTAATGATATGGGTAATTGAAGTTTAAGATTTTCCGGCATAATTAATATCCTTTCTTTAAACTATCTAAATTACAAAAATCAAATAAAACTCCTTTATATATATAACTAACTCGAATATATTCATCCCACAGGCTTGATTTATATTCTTTAACATAAGCCTTGGCATCTTGTCTTGCAATGGCATAGTTGGGCCCTCCACAATACCTTTTCATAGCATGCTTAAGAGCATTATTTTTAGAGAGACTGTCTTTTTTCTCTATATATCCTTCACTAAAATAATCAAAGCCTATAATCATATTAAGCAGACAATTCCACAAAGTGCCATCATTATAAGTAATGCCCAGTTTTTCGGCTTGAGCTTTACCTGTATTTTCCAGGACTTGCGTCATGCCTTTAGCTCTATTTTTTGACATGACCCCTGAATTAAAATTAGATTCTATTCTTACTAAAGCAGGATAAGCCTCCCAAGGCACTTTATATTTTTGTGAAAAATCGTCAAATATAATTGAATAATAATGTGCTTCATATGAAGAAAGATTATAAGTAATTTCTATAGTTTTTTGCATGCATACTAGCCTTTGTTCTTTTTGAACATACTGCTGATTTTTTTCTTTTAAATTTTTAATAATTATTTCTGCCTTATTTTCTTCTCCTTTTAGATAAGCAATATAACATAAAGCCCCTATTAGTGCAGAAAATGTAATAATAGAATCTCTGACATTCATGTGTCCCTGTTCCTTTTAATGTAGGTAAATGTATTAATTATTCACATTTACTCAGTTTTATTTTTTGTATTGCCTTCTGAACAGCAATACAATCATTTGTTAGACGAATATTAGTTGATATTTTTCCTGCTCCTGTACTTCTACATACAGTCCAAGCAGCACATAATTCACACCGCTCAGGAGGCATTAAAGATTTACTTATTATGCATTTACTTCTTGACCAGGCTCCTAGACAAAAGCTAATTAAGGATGCTGTTAATAACAGGACAATATAAAGTAGCATCAGCAGCCCCCAGCTTCTGTTTCAAAAGGCAATTTATTTTTGCATAAACTTTAATTAAGTTCACCAGCTAATTTTAAGAACTCTTTTTCAGATATTATTTTTATACCAAATTTTGTAGCCTTTTGAGATTTGGAAGAACCCCTGTCTTCATTGCACACTAAATAAGACAGATCTTTAGTCACAGTAGAAAAATTCTTGCCCCCATTTTTATTTACAATATCTTGATAATATGCTCTAGGATGAGTCATAGCCCCAGTAAAACAAAAAGACAACTCTGACAATTTTCCGCTTTCTTTTTGATTCATAAGTTCAACATATTTTAAAGTTTGTATAATTTGATCCCAGAAAGCTGTTAGACCTTCTATAATTTTTGTAGCTGAAACAATTGAATAGCCCTTTATAGTACAAATGTCCTCTATGGTAGCTTTTTTAATTTTATCTATGCTCCCATATTTACCCCAAAGATCTTCAGCAGTACTTGTAGAAAGAGAAGGAATGCCCATAGCTGCTAAAAAAATAGCAGGTTTCATTTTTCTGCAAGCATTAATATTAGATATAATAGTATCAGCTGATTTATTTCCCCAGCCTTCAATATTAATTATGTCTTCCTTTTCTAAAATGAAAATGTCAGAAATATTATTAATAATACCTTCATCAAATAACTTTGTAACCAAAGATTCCCCAAACTCATCAATTTTAGCTACTTTAATAAAATGGAGTATTCTTTGAAGATTTTTAGCACCACAAGCATTATTCATACAAAAAAGTTGAATATTATTATTATTTAAAGGTTTTTCACAAACAGGACAACATGCTGGTATATCTATAGGAACATTTTTATGCTCAATTACATATCTTATTTTTGGAATTATATCCCCTGCTTTATCTAACATAATAGTATCCCCAAGACCTATATCTAATCTTTTAATTTCAGCTACATTATGCAAAGTTACTCGACTTATTTTAGAACCATCAATTTCTACAGGTTCTACATGACCCAAAGGAGTTATAACACCTGTACGTCCTACTTCCCAAGTAACCCTATTAAGCATTGTAACTGCCCCAGGAGGATCAAATTTCCAGGCCATTTGAGCTTTGGGCCTGTTTTGAACTATACCTTCCTGCTGTTGTATATTAAAAGAATTAACCTTAATAACAACTCCATCAATACTAAAAGAAAGATCAGGTCTTTTTTCTTTAAATGTATTAAAACCCTCAAGCATCCCTTCAATGTGGCCTATTATTTGATCTGGTACTATTAAACCCATAGACCTAAGCTTATTTATCTTTTCATCCTCATTTATGGGATCACTTATGTCATAATACATTAATTGAAGATACTTACAATATTTGCCATCCAAACGCCTACTAATGCCAGAAGCAGCATTTCTAGGATTAGCATATTTATCCTCTTCTGATAAAATGCTGTTTATTTTATTAAAGGACTCCCTACTAAGTACAATTTCAGCCCTGATAGACCCGGAAAAGCCTTTAATCATTAAATTTTCTTTAAAGCCACCCATTAGACACACATTAGCTGATATGTCTTCACCCTGCTTGCCATCTCCTCGGGTTACTCCTCTAATGAATTTAGAGTTCTCATAATCTAAAGAAAGACTTAAACCATCTAATTTAGACTGCATTACAAGGAGCTCATTTTTAAATTTTTCAGCCCATTTAATAAAATCTTCACTAGAATGGCACTTTTGAAGACTACCCATAGAAATGCTGTGAATAGCTTTTTTCCAAGCAGTAGAAGGAGTTACACCCACTTTTTCAAATATGGGGTGATTAGGATCATATCTCTTTACGGCCTCTTCTAGGGCATCATATTCAAGGTCACTTAAAGTAGCGTACCCTGTCTCATAATAGGCCCTACGAGCTTCTAAAAGAGTCTTAATGACACTGTTTAAGTCAAAGGCCATAATTATTCCTTATGTGCTTCTGAAGGATCACAATTAATAAGCATATAATCAAATTGGTCTATTGTGTCTAATATTTTATTTGAAAGCTTCTTAAGATTAACTCGTATTATAGAATTTTCTTTATCCTTCTGATACTGTTCCATAGTTATATTATACAAACTTTGTAGAGCCTTTATTTTTTCTCTAAGCACCATGAATATAAAAGAGGCACTTTTAGGAAAGGCTTCTATATTATCATTAAGGAACTTTTCAAATTCTTCATCGCCAAGAATCTTTTCAGCCATTTAACCTGGTTTAGAAAATCTGTCAAAATCTATTTCCGACAAATCTTCAAGGGATCCTTTCAATCCCTGTAAGTTTATTTACTTAACGGACCCGACCAGTTATAGAGTCCAATTACCTGACACCCGAGCTTTCAACTCCGCCGGTGTCCTTATGCCAATATGCCCGGCTTTTAGCCGGGTACCAAGCAAGGCACTGTGAGTGCAGGCTGTTTCTGGCAAATCCTAAACTTGGACTTAAACCAAAGAAATGATTTCTTTTTCAGAGTTACAATATTACCTCTTGCTTCAAGCTTCAGTAATTTGTTCTTATCTGAAACGTCCACCACTACTTTATCTGGCTGATTTAATAATCCCAGCCTTCCAATCACCATCGCTGCAGCGTTGTGAATGGAAAGACTGTACATATTTATATATTTTAATTTACCAACTATTGAAGTATAGGCCGCCGGGACTTCTACTACTTCCACTCCTTCTTTTATAGCACGAGATTTAATGGCTTTAATCATTTTTCTATAAATGAAATTATGAGCCATTCGATTAAACTTCTTAGATTTATAACCATTTTTAAAATTTAATTGTTCAAGGACTATAGGTTTATTTAAATTTTTAGCTATTGAAACTACTTTAATGGCCATCATTTTAATATCATAATCTCTTTTCCCTTTTAGTGCAAATTGTATTCTATCATTTTTAAGAAATACATGAGACTGTAGATTCCCTGTAGAATTAAGTTCAGTAAGGGCTTCTCCATTAGGATTAGTATCTATCCCTAAGACTCCTTTAGATATATCTGTGATTTTAGGAGGATCTGATTCTTCCCAGGAGATAGTTACATGAAATTTTCCTTCTTTTAGTTGAATACGAGATTCATAACAAGTTAGATTAACCGGCTTATTTAGCCAGAGTTTTCCTTTAAGCCAACCTGTTTCAGGATCATTTATCCAGAGTTGATTTCCTACGACTCTAATATTAGGATTTCCGTTATGAGATTTATCACCTCTTGAATAAAGAGTATTATTCCTGAGAAAATTCCATTTCTTTTTGGAGATAATTCCTTTAATAAATTTGTCCCAGAGTTTTTTGCCCCCAAATAAAGCATGCTCTTGTTGAATTTTAGAAGCTTCATTTACAGCATCAGCCACGTATCTTTGATTCAAAAGAGACATATAGTTCTCTTTACAATAAATTTTTATATCATTTCCTGTTAAATTATGCTTATGACTAGCTTGATAAGCAGATCTTTTACAAGAACCCCAATAAACCATAAGTTCTTTAATTCTTTTGACTATGGAAGGATCCTTAAAATAAACTATTCCATGAGCTGCTATTCTCATAAAGGCCTTAAATAAGACCGGGACGGGGCGGTAAACTCCTACAGGATTTTCCCAGAGATGAAAGGATTTTCCTGACTCCCGGCCTATAAATGACTTTTTAAGGGCATCTCTTATAAAAGAGGAAAGCATATTTACCGTATACTTCATTATAGGTAAGGATATTAATAGGTTATTCAATTTAGTTTCCATATATTTTTTAGATTTTGATAGATTTTTTACAGCTGTTTAAAATCTCCAGTTTTACAATGATATTAATAAAAGAGCCCTTTTTTAAAGAAATTAGTCTCTAATATAGTCCAACTTTTTATTAACCCACATTAATATTATACTTTAAAATGAGCTATTAATAAAGAATCACTTAAATTTTAATAATCTTTTAATATATAAATCTATTGATATGAAAGCCTGTGAAGTCTTAAAAGCACTCAGAATCTCCAGACAATCCTTATGGCTCTACCATAAAAAAGGAATGATAAAGTCTGAAACTCTTC
>Ga0209777_10006070_pt1 | contig 13714 bp, 11 predicted proteins | sample FrelakmetHBP12HB_FD_187147 | JGI IMG/M metagenome (GOLD analysis project Ga0209777, IMG submission 187147) | Freshwater lake sediment microbial communities from the University of Notre Dame, USA, for methane emissions studies -HBP12 HB (SPAdes)... | ecosystem: Environmental > Aquatic >...
CAACTCGCCGGCCTCGAAAAACTTCTCCAGTAACGCATCGTCGGCTTCCGCGGCGGCTTCCGTCAGCTTGTCCTTGGCCCCTTTGCACTTGGCTTCCATGTCGCCGGGAATGGGAATCTCATTGATTGAGCCGTCGTCGGCGAACTCGTAGCCCTTCATCTTGAGCACGTCGACAAATCCCTTGAAGGTGAGGGCTTCACCGATCGGAATTTGTACCGGCAATGCGCGCGGACTAAGCAGGTCTTGCACTTTCGCGAGGACATCGTCATATTTCACATGTTCTTTTTCGATTTTGTTGATCACGACCGCGAGTGGACTGTGATACTTCTCAGCCAGGTCGAATGCGTACTCGGAACCCGATTCCGGTCCACCAAAACCGTCGACAACCAACAGGGCAGTGTCAACCACGCGCATACCGCTGACTACTTCGCCGGCAAAGTCGGAATAACCGGGCAGATCGAGAATGTTGATCTTATGACTCTTGTATTCACAATGGAGAAAAACGCCGGAGATCGAGATTCTGCGTCTGATCTCCTCTTCTGTATAGTCAGAAGCGGTTGAACCGTCGTCGACTTTTCCGAGTCGCGAGACTGCTTTGGCGGAAAACAAAAGCGACTCGGCAAGCGAGGTCTTGCCGCTTCCTCCGTGGCCGACTAAAGCGATATTGCGAATCTGATCAGCTAAGTATTCTTTCAAAGCAAGCTCTCCTATCGAATAGAATCAAGGCAAACATAGTTTCGTACGTTACCAAACGGATCAGCCCTTGTCAACCGAATTATCGCCATCAATCCGCCCGATTCCTGTGGTTTTGCTGGCAAAACGCCAATGAATCAAAAAGATCGGTAGACAAACAATGACAATTATCAACTGCTTGACCAGATTTCGTCATGCACACATCTCTTCGGCGTGGATAGTGATGGTTCGATAGGACTTCCAGCGTCGCTGCCATTCTTCTTCGGAGTAGACTACGGACTTGCCGGTGCTGTCTGCCGGAGTCATAACGGCCGACTTCGTACGCGTGACTTCTTGATTCGCCTCCGTGCGCTTGAATTCATCATAATCCGCGTAAGTTTTCCACTCGTACTTGTCGAGTCCTGATTCGGGGTCAATCAGGCTGTAAACTGCCATCAGTCCGCCGACCAGCGCGAAGATCAGTGTGATAATGCACACGGCGCTAATGAGATAGAAGTAGATCGTGGCGATCCAAGGCTCGGTATTGGTGGGGTGTTTGCGGAACTCGCGACAGGGTTGAAAGATATACTCTGGAAGTTTGTCTTGGTAACCTTGCATTGAAGCAAGATATCAAGAATGGACGCAACTGTACAATCCGAAGCATTCCCCCGGATACCAACAAAACCCTCCTAAACACACCTGCAAAAATAGTTTGTGAATAGTGCTCGCTAGCAGCGTGGCGGGAAGGGCAGTCCGGCTACCTGTTTTTTTTTCGAAAAGTGAAAATCGACTGACAGGATCTGTCAGGGGGTATGCCTATATACTATAGCAGGACTGAAGGGTGCCAATCAAGAGGCAGGAAGTGTCAGGGGGCAGGAAGTATCATAGTCCCGAAGGAGCTCGTTCTGGCGACGGGCTCTTTTCGTTTATGCCGATCGGCATCCAGTGTGGAGCCCCAGAAACGAGGGGCGTACGCACGATCGGAATCCTTTCCCAACACCCGGCCGATTTTCAATGCAACTTTTTTCTGCAACCCACGTATTGATAATCGATTAAACTCGGTCAACCTTTGGAGGTACATCGATGCGCACACTGCCGCTGTTACTGGTTGCTTTCGTCATCTTCGGCGCAGAGCACCTCTTAGCCGAATCAGGCCGACTCTACGGAAAGCTTTTTACTACTGACAATGAAGTCTTTGAGGGGTGGATACGCTGGGACAAGAACGAGGCGTACTGGGATGATCTTATCGACGGTACTTGCGAACAGAAACCCAAGGACGAAATCAAATCCAAGGCAGGGAGACACTATCGTAGCAAAGAACGTCGAACCACCATCAGCATTTTCGGACTCAAGTTTGGTGATGAGGGTTCGGTGGTCAGTTCGGGTGGTGCTTCCACCTGCCAATTGGCTTTTGGGCACGTCCGCACCCTTCTCAATAACGGTGATGATGAGGGGACTTTGGTGCTCAAAACAGGAGATGAAGTGACATTCTCTTCAAGTGCCGACCTTGGCGGTTCTGTACGCGAGATTCTTCTGAGCGACGTCAAGGAAGGGGACATCTACTTTGACTGGGAAGATATCGAAAAGATCGATTTCATGAAGGAGCCGAAAGACCCCAGCGACGGTATAGAGCGTCTGTACGGCCGTGTAAGCACACGGCGCGCCGGTGAGTTCGAAGGTTGGGTCGAGTGGGATGTCGATGAAGTGTTCAACAAGGACGACCTTGACGGCGAAGAGGAGGGAGGACGCACGCGCAAGCTTGCATTCGACCGTATCACTGCCATTGAGCGACGCTCTTCATCCTCAGCCAGTGTTACTCTCAAAGACGGTAAAGAAATGATCCTCCGCAATTCCAATGATGTAAACTCCGAGAACCGAGGTATCGTTGTCAAATCCACCGAATTCGGCAGAATCAAAGTCTCTTGGGACGATTTCGAAAGGGTCGAGTTTATACCTGTTCCAAAGGACAAACTGCCGAAGTATCAGGATTTCGATGGCGGCGTGCCGATCAAGGGAACGGTCACGACTGAAGACGGCGCGCAGTATAGCGGCCACATTGCGTGGGACGACGACGAGGAATACAGTTGGGAGCACATCAACGGCGAATACAAAGGCATCGAAATGGACATTCCTTTCTCTGCCATCGCTTCCATTGAAAAAAGCTCTCAACGCGGCGCGACGATTACTGTCAAGAATGGTAGCAGCTACCTCTTGCGCGGCTCGAACGATGTCGACGAAGACAACCGGGGCATCCTCATCACACCCGACAACGGCAAAACTGAAGAAGTCGATTGGTATGATTTTGCTAAGTTGGTAGTGAAATGAGCCTCGCTCATAGTGATGTGCGGTGTGAGAGAATCGACTTAACACAGAGCAATCTATCGTTGTCCGAAGCACCCGGATGAGATCAATATTGTCAGGTATCTGGAGCACGGGAAGGTTAGCGCTGGCGTTGCTACTCGGCTGTCAGATCTTGGTTGCGGCTGAGAGCCAGTCGCGCGTCGATTCCTTGCGGGCATACATCAAGGCCCACTCGCAGGCGCCGGAAGATTACCTTGTCGGCAAGTTCAAGAAATACGACTATGTCTTTGTGGGGGAATACCACAAGATCAAGCAGGATCAACTGCTCATTCAGAAGCTGCTTCCTAAGCTCTACACCGCCGGCATTTACAATCTTGGGATAGAATTCGGTAATCATGACTATCAACCGCAGATCGACAGCCTCACTACTGCCAAAGACTATGATGCGAACAAGGCGCGGTTTGTGACTTTCAAGTGGCTTACCTGGTGGGGTTATCAGGAATACGAGGACATCTTTCACGCTGCCTGGCAACTCAACCGATCGCTTCCCGCAGGCGCTCGGAAGTTTCGCGTTGTAGCTCTGAACTATGCGCCTGACTTCAGTAAGCTGACTCAAGAGGGCGATGAGGAGAGCTGGAAGCAGGTGTACTTCCGGGGTGAGCAGGACAGCCATATGGCAAAGACGATCCTCGATGAATTCGTACACAAGGGCGAGAAGGCATTGATCTATTCCGGGTCGCACCACGCGTTTACCCGATATCATCAACCCATGTGTGATTTCAATCCACTGAGGTTCTACAGGTTTCAGACCCAGCGAATGGGCAATATCGTTCACGATTCCATTCCAGACCGCGTTTTCAATATCTTCCTGCACTCACCATGGATGACAGTACGCGGAGAGAATGACTACGAATCGCCTATCATGGGGGCAATTGACACGGTCATGGCTGCCTTCAAGAATCCGCGTTTCGGGTTTGATTGCGTCGGCACTCCGTTCGGGGAACTGCGCGATACGATGGCTTATTACAGCGCTGGCTACAAGGATTTCCAACTCGCCGATTTCTGCGACGGGTATATTTATCAGGGAGACTTCTGCACGCTTGAAGGTGGAACAGCCGATACGTTGTTTGTGACCGAAGAGAATCTGCAGGAAGCGATCAAGGGGATAGCAACCTGGAAAGGGCAGCAGAACTACAAGACGGTCGCTGATTTCAGCAATACGTTCAAGTACTATACCGATCCTGCCGTGTTGTTTCCGGGCTTGTGTGCCCAAAGGAAGAACTAGCGCTCGTGTCAGGCATCTTACCATTCGTGACTCTTTTCACAAACTCCCCCGATTTTATTTGACTCTTTGGAAAATTCCCACCATATTATTACTTAGTAAGATGCCCTCTTCAGGTCGGCCTGAACTATTATGCCGACAGGAAGGAGGCAGTTATCATTTTAGGATGCGAGGCAAAAGACTATGAGTATTAGCCAGCTTGCGCGCGAGATTGCCGAGTCGCCGACTCTGAAGCTCAACGAGGAGGCGCAAGACCTTCGTGACCGAGGTGAAGCGGTCATTCATTTGGGCGCAGGAGAACCGAAGACCAAGATTCCTTTCGAGGCCATGTTGAGTACCGCCGCCCAACTTGCCACAGCCGAGGTTCGTTACACTCCGACGGAGGGTATCGGTTCTTTGCGGAAGGCAATTCTCCGGTATATGGAAGAGAACTACAACAAGGTCTTGGGCAAAGACAACGTTATCGTCTCCAATGGCGCCAAACAGGCTATTTCTGCTGTGCTGACGACGATCATCAACCCTCTCGATGAAGTCATCATCGTGGCGCCATACTGGGTCAGTTACCCGGAAATGGTCAAGATGGTTTACGCCAAACCGGTGATTGTCACGCCGGGGGATGGCAGATTCCAGCCAGAGCTTGATGATGTTACCGACATGGTCAGTTCCTACACGAAGGCGATCATAATCAACAGCCCAAACAACCCTTCGGGCGCCGTTTACAAAGCTGACTTTATCGGCGGTCTGGTCGAGTTCTGCGAGAAAAAAGGCATCTACTTGATCATGGATGACATCTATCACAAGCTGGTCTTCCCGCCCGCACAATGGACGCCGTGCTATAAATACTCTCAGGTTGATCCAAATCAATCCAAGCTGATCGTGATTAACGGCGTGTCGAAGCTTTATGCCATGACCGGATATCGCATCGGCTGGACGATTGCCAGCAAGCAGATTGTTGACACGATGGTGAATGTGCAGGCGCAGACAACATCCTGTCCGCCACTGTTGTCGCAGGTCGCGGCAGTCGGAGCATTGACCGGATTGCAAAGCGGCGTCGAGAGCTTGCGCCTGACTTTGGAAAACAACCGCAAGGTTATGATTCAGGAACTGAACGCCTTTGAAGGCGTGAAACTGATTCCGCCGGACGGCACATTCTACTCGCTCCCAGATTTCCGCGCCTACAGCAACGATTCGGTCAAGCTGTCCAGGATGCTACTGGAAAAAGTATACGTCGTCGCGGTTCCGGGTAAGGAATTCGGAATGGAAGGGCACTTGCGTTTGAGCTATTGCACATCGGTCAAGGATATCATGGAGGGAGTCGCGCGCATCAAGTGGGCGCTGGATCCCAATTCTCCTAATGAGATCTACATTGGTGACCGCAAGCTTGTGAGGGATTGGAAATGATAGGCAATATCTGGAATATAAAGACACCGGCTCATGATATCGCACAAGCACGCGCCAGCGAATTCAAACTGAGCAATCACGGCCTGACCAATCTCGGCGTAGTGTATTGGAACCTGACGTCTGCCGCTCTCTATGGCGAAGCTTTGTTCCGTCGTGAAGGTACTCTGGCGCACATGGGACCGCTCGTGGTCAACACCGGCAAGCACACGGCACGCGCCGCCAATGACAAGTTCATCGTCCGCGAAGCTACCACCGAAAACAACATCTGGTGGGGTCAGTATAACCGACCATTTAGCGCTGACAGATTCTCAGCCGTGTATGAACGGCTACAGGCCTATTTGCAGGGGCACGACTTGTTTGTACAGGACTGCTATGTTGGCGCCGATCCGAACTACCAGATGCCGATTCGCGTGATCACCGAGTACGCCTGGCACTCGCTATTCGCCCGCAACATGTTCCTCAAGATAGACGACTTGGACAAACTGAAACGCTTCACGCCCGACTTTACGATCATTTCAATCCCAACCTTCCAGGCAATGCCTTCCATAGATGGCACGCTTTCTCCGACCTTCATCCTGCTCAACTTCGAGCAGCGTTTGGTGATCATCGGCGGGTCAGGGTACGGCGGCGAGATCAAGAAATCGGCGTTTACGATTCTCAATTATCTGCTCCCGCTGCAAGGCATCATGTCGATGCATTGCTCCGCCAACGTTGGCAAAGATGGTGATTCAGCGTTGTTCTTCGGCCTTTCCGGTACCGGCAAGACCACGTTGTCCGCCGATCCCAGACGTAACCTGATCGGCGATGACGAACACGGTTGGAGCGATGAAGGCGTGTTCAATTTCGAAGGTGGCTGTTACGCGAAGGCCATCAACCTGTCCGCGACGGCGGAACCGGAAATCCATGCTTGCACGCGCCGTTTCGGGACGATTCTTGAAAACGTCATCTTTGATCCCGTTACGCGCAAGCTTGACCTCGATGACGACGAACGCACCGAAAATACGCGTATCTCCTATCCGCTTGAATACATTGCCAACGCCATGCCGGAAAAGCGCGCCGGTCATCCCAAGAATATCATCATGCTTACTTGCGATGCAAGTGGTGTGATGCCACCCATCGCGCGGTTGACCCCCGATCAGGCGCTGTATCACTTCATCTCCGGCTACACTGCGAAGGTTTCCGGCACTGAAATCGATATGGGCAAGGAACCGGAAATCACTTTCTCGGCCTGCTTTGGCGCGCCGTTTATGGTGCATCATCCGGCCTACTACGCCGACCTGCTCAAGAAAAAAATCCAGCGGCACAATGTCAATTGCTGGCTGGTCAATACCGGTTGGGTTGGCGGACAGTACGGCGTGGGGCGACGCATCAGTATCAAATACACTCGCGCGTTGCTTGAGGCGGCCTTGACCGGACAACTGGACAAGGTTGAGTACTACAAAGACGAAGTGTTCGGCTACAGTGTTCCCAAGACCTGTCCAAACGTTCCCGATGACGTTTTGTACCCTTGGAAGAGTTGGCCCGACAAAAAGTCTTACGACCAGAAGTACAAACAACTGGCGTCGCTGTACCGCGAGAACTTCAAGAAGTTCGCCGACGGTTGTTCACCGGAAATCTGCGCATGCGGCCCGAAATTGTAGCCATCTTGGTTTGATAGATACTCGCCGTCAGGGAGTGATCCCTGGCGGCGTTGTATCAAGGTGATAGCAGAGAGGTGAACAAAGCGTAGTGGTGCCTAAGAACAACGCCTTGCATAAGATAAGCTTCGTCTGTCTCTTGTATAATCTCACCATTCTTGAGAAACTTGGAAGGGGCGACAGAATAACGGATCTTCTTTGGATCAGCAACGACGCCGAGTATCTTTTTTCGAACGTTCTGAACGTCATGTTTGCAAGTCAAGTGGGACGCATGGAGACGGAGGCACTGAGTCACTCCAAGAGCTACATTTACGCGAGCTACGAAGGCCAGCTTGACCCGCTGAATGAAAACGACCTCGACATGACCTGTGTCGGGCACCTCCGTGAAATCCAGCAGTTTCTAAGAGCAACCTGGCTCCTCGAGGACAACTGCATCAATCACGAGACGGGTTTTCTGCAGGTTATGCTAGACGAGCAGACGGCCGTATATCATTCAAACTTCCTCGCATATGTTGTTGAAACCAGTGAAGGCTCAAAAGCCCATCAGACCGAACTCACGCGCGATCAGCTCAGAACTGTTAGGCACTTCTTCAGAGACCATCAGAACCTCGCGTCGCACAATGAGATGTTCCTTGAACCAGAACGTTTTCAGCCGTACGGAAAGGTTGGGCGGTTGGATAGGTGCCTGTACTTCGTTGCCTCTGCAAGAGGGGAGGTTTTCCTGCCCTTTCGCATAGCCTCTTTCTGCTCATGCTTGGAAACCCTATTCCTGAGGGATAACGAAGAGCTCAAGCACAGATTGTGCGAACGAGTAGCACTCTTTCTGGAAACTGACTCTGCAGCCAGATTGAGAACATACGAGGCCATGGGGCGATGCTACAATATACGGTCAAAGCTTGTGCACGGTCTCGATATAAAGGAGTCAATCGAGCAGATCCGAGAACTCAGTGTAATGATAGATGAATTCGTTCGGAAAGCCATTCTCCTTGTCTTTGAACACCCAGATTACAGGGAAGTAATTGAATCCAGAGATGACAAAGCGTTCAGCGACTTCTTCCTTCGACGGCTCTTTGGCGCTTAGTCTCGTAGGTCCGAACCCCGGTGGTCCGGACTGTACCGTGAATGGAAGTTGGAACCGCAGGGGTTCCGGCCGGTCGAAGTCAGGATTTGATACAATGAGGCATGGCAAATGAATTTTGCGGACTCCAAAATAAACAAACTAGTTGTCGTAACTGATGCCCACGTGGTAGTTCCAAATGCGAATGTCGCTGGACGGGCTGGAAAAGGCAAGGCGGCCTGTGGTGCTCTGTTTCTTAACGGATGTAAGGAGCTTTCAGCGAAAATTGATGAGATTTGCACCTACCTTGGGGAAATGACCGTTCCGGAGGCGGAATACAGTGCCGTGAAGTTTGCACTTGATCACGCTTCCAACCTTTGTCGAAACAAGCTAGAGGTGTGGTCAGACAGTGAGTTAATTGTGAACCACCTGACTGGCAAATACCGACTGAAAGCAGACAATCTCAAACCACTGTTCGATGCCATTAGGATACTCGAGCATCGATTTGAGCAGGTCGAGTACTTTCACCATACGAGAGAAAACGTTATGGCGAAGGCTGCTGACAAGCTCGCAGAACTGTGTTGGAAGGCGGCGCAGACATAGTTTAGTAGGTCGAACCCCCCTTGTGGTACAATACCTGGCTTTACCGACACGCCTTTGCGGGGGTTTCGACACTTTGTGACCAGACTCATTTTTGTAGCGCCTCACTGCAAAAGTATCCTTCACCCCAGTTAGTAGAACGCTGGTTGCGGCACCGAAGGTCACCCCGGAGTGCTCTGCGGGTCGGGTGATTAGCGGCAGAGCAAAAACGAAGTTGGTTTTTGTGTTCTACCTCCTACTCGATCAGGGATCGCCTGCGGTTGAACGGTAACGACTAAGCTCTTGATGCCGAACAATAACCGTTACGACCCAGGACATGTTCGTACTTCGCCGTGGTGAGTGAGTCTGTCGCTGTAAACCAAGTGGCTCGCGCTGTCAGATACATGCCGTCCGGCTGACACGCTTTGATGTGTTATGATCGTAGGTCAGGCCTACTTGGGGTCTGAAGCACTGCTCGTCATTGCGAGGAGTGCGGGTTGTGTGTGATGTGGTAGGGAAGCACGACGAAGCAATCTCGATCATCGAAACATCAAAGCACCGGTGCCCCATCAATTCGCGATGGGTCTCGTAAGTCTTCCATCGCGATCGTCTTCGATTTGGGTCAAACCTGTCATGACGATTGCAGTCGAAGAACAGTTTACACCGTCATCCGGAACCCAGTAATAGAGCGTATCGTGACAACCGTGAGTCCGATCGACCTCGCTACAATAGCGGACGTCTGCGATGTCGGTGACTCAATGGAGGAGCGTCCCCTTTTCCCCGCAACCCGTTCCGGCTCTTTGGCAGTGTGACGGATGACTTGATCCTGTCGTTGTCGTACGTGTTTTCCCTATGGGGACACTTCGTTCGGCCGTTCCTGTCTTTCCCGTTTGGGTTTGTCATTCCCGCGAAGGTCGTGGACCCGGCTTTGACGGGCGGGAATCCAGGCTCAAAACATCGGCGCGAATCGAATATCAAAACACGATCGGGAACCCAAGGTCAAACAAGCCAACCATCCGCCCGCGAGAACTGACGGCCTAGGCCCGCTTGTTCTTTGACATCGTGAATATTAGGTGCAAATGCACAGCGCCACCATCTTCGTGTTGTTCTCCTCACGCACATATCCATTTTGCCAGCGCTACATAACCTATCGAACCTGTACAGCGTGCGCGGTGATTTGCCGATCTATGTAATGGATATCGGGCCACCGAAAGGGGAATTATGTTCTTTCCGTTCACTGTCATAGCATGCTTCATCACCGTCGCGATCGTGCTACACGGCATTGCCGGAAGAAGCCCAAGACTACTCCTATGGGTGAATTTGCTTCTCTGGCTGATGGCGATAGCATCTTTGATTCCGATCATTTGGGCATGGCGCGACAGAGCCTATTCAGAAAACTGGGCTCTCATCGGCGTGATGTCTGTCTCCGCTCCCTTGATGCTTATGATCGTCTTCTTGGGTGCCATGCTCTTGTTTGCCAACAGGAGAAAGCAGATATCCATTAGGGGAGCAACTACAATCAGCTTATCTCTTCTGGGCGTGTTTCTCGTTCTTCAAGTAGCGCTGCTCGCCGCGACCGCCCGATGACGCACGAGCGACTCTCCAAACGAGTACTGCGGTTGGCTACGATGCTGAGACAATCACGTTGCGTTTGGCACCGGTAACGGCGATCTTCATGCAGGTGAACTGACAAGGAGTTGATCCTGGAATTCTCCAATGCTTATGAAGATGCCAAGCGGGCGGAGGCATACGCCAAACTTGAGTTTCCGGGCACATACTATCTGGCCTTTCGGGACTTGCCGGAGATTATCTCGCTGCATGTCACCGGGAAGAAGGCTATGGATTTCGGCTGTGGCGCCGGACGCTCAACCAGATTTCTGACAGAGCTTGGATTTGATTCCGTTGGCGTCGACATATCTGCTGAGATGCTCCAAAAAGCGCGGCAATTTGATCCTAATGGCGACTATCGACTACTCGGCGAAAGTGGCTTCGATCAATTCCAAGATCAGGTATTCGATTTGATCCTCTCCGCATTCACATTCGACAACATCGCGACTCGTGAGAAGAAAGTCGGTATCATGAAGGAGATACGACGCATACTTAGGTCGGAGGGCCGGTTTGTAAGTCTGGTCTCCTCGCCGGAAATCTACTATCACGAATGGGCTTCATTCTCGACCAAAGACTTCCCGGAGAATCGAAACGCCAAGTGCGGCGACATCGTCAAAGTCATTAATACCGCCACGGACGACAGACGACCCGTTGACGACATTATCTGGCCGGACGTAGACTACCGGGCGGTCTATCAAGATGCAGGTCTAGCGCCGGTCGATATGTACAAGCCTCTCGCAAGAGAGGATGAGCCATTTCACTGGATCAATGAAACGCGAATAGCGCCTTGGGTGATCTACGTACTTAAGAGAGCAACTCCGTAGGAACTGCGTCTCCCGGTTGAAATGAATGGCCGTAAGCGAAAGCAAAAGGGGGCACGCAATTGCGTACCCCAAGAAGCAGTCGAGCGAAAACGTGGCCGCTAATCTTTTCCGAGCAGCGATCCGCCGTACTTCAGAAACAGATCCTTGGACGGCTTGTCCAGTCCCATCAAAGCGATCTTGCCCTGGAACTGCGCCAACGCCTTGGCCTGCTTGTCGGTCAGAGTCTTGATGGCGTTGATTTGCAGTATCGCGCCTACAAAATATCCGAACGACTTGGCCTGCAGATCGGTAATAGAGGTCAACGAATTCAAATCCAACTCAAAGCACTTCGCCTTGCTGAACCACTTCGCCTGTTCATCCGATAGAGTCGTAACACCGTTGAGACTCAGTATGCCGCCGGCTCTCATGCCAAACATCTTCTGGTAGTTCGGATCATTCTGATAGGCGCGCGGCATGAAGCTGCCCTTATATGTACTGAAAATCTTGGCCTGCTCGTCTGTAAGCAACTTGAGTCCATCAAGCGACAGGTTGACTTCGTTCTTGGCGAGCAGCTTGGCCTGTTCGTCTGTGATGAACGTCAAACCGTTCAGAAACAGTGCTTGCCACTCTTCAACAATCGCCCCAAGCCGAAGCACGAGAACCTTAGAATTCATGATCGCCTTGACCTGATCGTCGGTCATCGCTTGAATCTTCATCCAATCTTTTTGGTTCGCGCTTTGACTGACCTTCTGGAATTCGTCGTGCGACAGCGGCTGGGGCTGGGCTGGCGCCACAACCTTGCCGCTATCCTGTGCTTGAAGAGCCACTGATCCCAACATCAGTATCGCCAAGATTATCATGAGAAAAGCTGCCAGTTGTTTGCTCATAATCTTACGCATTTGCTATCCTCCAACAGTTATACCCAGAAGTTGGAAGACACAATGCGATTGTCAAGAATAATATGAGAGTTGAGTCAGCCAGCACGGTGTGACACTCGGACATGCGTGTATCGACCCTTGCAAACAGAAAGCCGCAGAGCGGATACCCTGCGGCTTCTGTTTGAGAACATATGAGTCTTGGTACTATTTCTTTTTGCGCAAACACAGTGCAATGCCGCTTAGACCAAGCCCCAGCATGCTAAGCATGCCCGGTTCCGGAACCGAGGAAGGGCCGTGGAGCGCGTAGTGATGCAAACCTGAATTGAATCGTAGTAGTGGCAATCAGGATCAAGACCGAGTCCGAATCTATCATTTGAAGCGTAGGTTAGCAGATCGGGGATCAAACCCAGCGCGCCAAGATCGTAAGTCAGGTTCTCCTTGTGCTGGGGATCACCATATGGATCGCTCCAGATGCCAATCAACTTGCCCACGCCGTTGAAGTGGTCAAGGCCACCCTGATTGTAGTTTCCACTGGTCTGGCCCAGAGAGGAGTTGTCCAGCAGATGGATATGGAGAGAATCCACTTCTGCTGCTAGTCGTAGATATTGAAGATCTTCAGGGTCGCACCAGTGATGATCTCGCCGGTGTGGACCCAGTTGATTCCCCAGGAGTAGAGCTTGTTGTGATCAAGATCACCAAGGTTCTTGGGGGTCGTCGTAACGGTGTAGACACCAGTATTGGCCGCAACAGCGGGCATTGTGAAAATCAGCAGGATCGTGAAGAGACCGATTCTTTTCATTTTCAATCTGTTCTTTCGGACGACTCATGACTGGCGTTGGATGTTAGTATCTTCTGCGCAAGACTCAAACGAGTGGCGTGCCAAATCGAAACAAGCATCGGAGATCCCAGGTCAATCGCAAATCGCTGTGAACCAATGCGATATATCAGACGGCGAGAGTGAGACATTAGAAGCATCGTCCATCACATTGCTATTATGATAGATAGTTGTCGAGTGTTTCGACATATGGGATTGTGCCGATAGGGGATACGTAAGCCTAATGCGTGCGATTTGAATAGGTTACGAATCGCGAGTCTTTGTACGCGGTTTCGACGGAGAAACCCACGATTTGACACTCCTGTATCGGTATATTGCACACTTGGGGCCAAATCCTAGGCCATGCGAATCGGTCACTGAGATTTCCGAATCAGCGGCCGGTTCCTTGCCAGCTCGAATTGTCTGTGTTGTGGCCGCTTCAATTTGCCTATCATGGTCGTCAATCTGAGGGAACCAATAATGAAGCACTATTTCCAATTCGAGAAATTCGGAACTGGCTACAAGCAGGAGACGATAGCCGGCATTACAACTTTCCTGACGATGGCGTACATCATCATCGTCAATCCGGCCATTCTTGCAGCGGCTGGCATACCGAGAGACGCCTCGATGACTGCAACGATTTTGGCGGCGGCGATAGGCACGGTTGTCATGGGTCTGTATG
>Ga0209777_10006071_pt1 | contig 13713 bp, 15 predicted proteins | sample FrelakmetHBP12HB_FD_187147 | JGI IMG/M metagenome (GOLD analysis project Ga0209777, IMG submission 187147) | Freshwater lake sediment microbial communities from the University of Notre Dame, USA, for methane emissions studies -HBP12 HB (SPAdes)... | ecosystem: Environmental > Aquatic >...
CTATCATCATCTGTCATCGTGTTTCAATCGTCAAGAGATTAGCCAATGTCTGTAAAACATATGCATGGTTTAGGGCAAAATGGGCTTGTGCGCTGTAGATACCCACGGGCAGAGCCCGTGGCACTCGAATTTTCAAGTTTCGCTTGACGCCCTTCAGGCGAATACGCATTCCCCCACGGGCATAGCCCGTGGAACCCTGCCCTTCGGGTTATTGGAAGGGGATCGCCAAACTGGGCTTGTTTGAGGTACAATCTGTGCTATGGTTCGGTGTTCTGATACTGTTATTGGCTATCTTCTGCTTGGCCTATCTAATGAGCGTGCGTGTTTGGTTTGCACTTATCCTGGTCATCATCGTTGTAGGATTGGCTCTTACCATAGTCTCTACAGTCAGCAAGAAGAGAAGGGAAAGGACACAGGTCGCAAGTGACGCGACCATGCTACTTGAATATCTAAAGTCACATGGAATCGGAGGAAACCTATCCGAATTGGCTCAGAATTTAGGCGTTGCCGAGGATAAAGCCCTTAAGTTATTACTGTCAATGGAGGAGCAGGGAGCTATTCCAACAGGAAGTACAAAGGCTTTGGGAGCCGGTCCACCAGATACTAAGAAGATTTAGCTCCAATTATGTATTGCAGCTTCTAGTTATGCCTCGCTATTATCTCCAACCAAAAACCATCATGCAGCGCCAGCCGCTGCTAACCAATTTGCAAACATCACAGACTTTTCCATACTTTCGCTAGTGCCCTCGCATTTTTACACCCAATATATACGGCCTATTCAACCATATTGTATTTGGTACGGCCTTCCTCTTTGCAGTCTGGGCGTGTGCCACATAAGTTGAGAGACAAAGGCATAAAGAGTAGGTGGAGAAGCAGATGAGATCTATAGCCGCACTTGTTGGGCCGCCTTCAGATATCACTATTGACATCCCCTCAATTTTGCAGTAAAGTTAGTTATAACTTTTCAAAACAAGTTTGGAGGGCATCAATATGACACCTGCTAAGCAACGACCGATATCGATAAGCAGCAGTGATCGGGCTGTCCTCGACTCACAGAAGCAACGCTTTGAGCAGAGAACAGGGGAAAGGACCAACTGGGGTTCATTTTTAGCCACGGTCGCCCTGCTGGGCCTTGCTGCAGCGGGGGTGTACTACTTCGTCAGAGCAACGAGGCGATCCCCTCAGGCTGTAGATGTGCAGTGTTCCCAGTGCCATGGCACCTTCCAAATGGCAGTGCACCAGGGCAGCGATCGTGCCATTTATACAACCTGTTCAGGATGCGGCGCAGAGCTTGTGGTTTATCTGGAGACTCAACACTAAAGTAATACAAAGCTGGCGGCAGGTGCTGGTACCACCCGCCGCCTGTGGGTAGCGAAAAGGGCGGCATGCCGATTCCGTACCCATTTGCATTCTAGCACACTAAGGTAAGGCTGCCAAGTTATAGTAGATGGAGAAAAAGTGACTTTCATCGCTGAAGATATCGACAAATCATTCCAAAATCTATTTAACATTGAAGGGCGATATGACCTCAACCGACTGGCTGAGATTTACAGGCTCTGCGCCCAGAGCGAAGGGAAAAGCACCGCAACCATCGCAATAGTGGCCAGTGCTGTGCGCTACCTTACGGCCTTTCTTAAAGCCCAGGGCATATCTACCGATATCGGTGAAATCGGTGTCGAGCAAATACGCGGTTTCACCTTACACCTGCAAAGCCGCCAGAAATTTGCTTCACACCCCTATACCAGACCGCAAGGGGGCAACCTATCTGGCACCACCATCAACGATTACCTGAGAGCCCTCCGTTCTTTCTGGGCCTGGGCTCAGAAAGAGGGCTACATCAATAAGAATCCATTCTCCGTGTTAAATATCCCCAAAGCCCCGAAGAGGTTGATACCATCTTTCGCAACCGAGCAACTGGTTAGCCTCATCGAGGCAATCGACACATCCACCCCACAGGGATACAGAGATTGGGCGATAGTGCTGCTGCTTGCCGATACCGGCGTCAGGGTATCGGAGCTGACCGGCTTGAAAGCAGATGACATCAATCTGGAAAGACGAACACTCAAAGTATGGGGCAAAGGCGCTAAGGAAAGGGTCGTTCCCTACGGGATGAGGGTACAGAAAGCGCTGTTGCGCTACCTTAACTTCCACCGTTCCGAGCCAGCAACGCCACTAACACGAGAGTTCTTTCTTACAGACTCTGGAGAGCCATTAAAGGCGAGACGCGTTCAGGCGATAATCAAGCGCTACGGAGAGAAAGCCGGGATAAAAGGCATCAGGTGTTCGCCCCATACCCTGCGCCACACCGCAGCCGTGATGTGGATACGAAATGGAGGTGACGTTTTCAGCCTCCAGCAAATCCTGGGACACAGTAGCCTCGAAATGGTCCGGGTTTATGTAAACCTGGCCCAGAGCGATGTCGAGGCAGCGCACCGAAGGTATTCACCAGCGGATAACCTGGAGCTGAAGGGACCTCGAGCGAGGCGGAACTCAAAACATGTTAAGGTGTCTAATGACACAACCAGCAGTTTGGAAAACAAGGCGCTTAGCCTCAATTCCGAACCCTGAACCACGGATTGTCTAAGGCGATGATATTTTCCCTGACGCCATGTTGAAGAAGTGAAAGAGGCCGGTCAAATTCTGTTCAAATGCCAGTCAATTGCTGTTCAAATGTTGGTTAATTGGTGTTCAAATGACCGTTCAATTTGTTCAGATGCCACCAAAAACAGACAGTCTTCTGAGTAGGAGGTAAGCTATGGAGAAGTTGTCTATACAAAAGCACACAGCCATAGTGCGGCTATATCTGAACGGCCTGCCCTACAGCCAAATCGTTGCGAAGACCGGGGTAGCCAAGGGCACTGTGGCCAATGTCATCGCCGACCTTAAGGCAGGTCAGTTCCCCGACGCCCAACTGCCCGCCGAGCAGATAGAGTTGCTGCATGAGCTAGCTACAGACCTGCATCAACTCAATCTTAATCCGTCCCAGGCGATAGCGGGGCTCGCCGCTCTAGCGCGTCTCCATGAGCTGGGAATTGAGCCTGGCGATGTCCAAGAATGGGCAGCCATGTGCAAGCACCTGCCTGCGGACAAGACCGATGCCGAGGGCTTTGTGACGGCTGCCCTTTACCTGGAGGGCCTCCACAAGAGCACCGGCCTCAGTTATCAGGCACTTGCGCAAAAGGCACAAAGTCTGCACCAAGAGGTCAAGCAACTGGAACCGATTGCCCAGGAGCTCAAGAAGTGCCCTGGGCAGCTTGAGGAGTTCAAGAAGGCGAAGAACGCTCTAGCCGAGGACATATCCCATTTAGAAAAGCGATTCCAACCTTTGAGCAACGACATCGCCCTCAAGGAGAAGCGCGAGGCAGAGCTATCTTACCGGGTGCAGGAATTGGAGCAAAGGGCACAGGCTGCCGATGAACGGCTGGCTGCGGCACGCAAAGCGCTGAAGACTTTGGCCAAGCTCGGGATCTCACCAGAAGAATTCCCCGGATTTGTGCACAGGATCGGCATGGTGGCGCAACGACATAGCATCAAACCGGCGGCCTTGCGAGACCGTCTCCTGCACGAGCTTGAGCAACTGGGGAAAGGCCTTAGCCTGGAGTCGCTCGTCAAGGCAAAGCGAAAGGAGCGCGACTCCATCCAGAAGGCCATCTCTAAAGCTTCTGAGAAGCGCTCCGCCCTCGAGTCCGCGACCTCAGAGCTAAATCAACAGAAGGCAAGCCTAGAGGCCGCCATCGCTGAGGAGCAGGCGCACATGACAACGGGGATGCAAACTCTGAACGCGAACTTCCAGGAGGTAGCAGCAAAGCTAAAGCAGGACCTCCAGAAAAGCACTAGCGAGGCCCTCCTCGAGGTCCAGAACATAAAGAATCAAGCCCTTGAGGTAGGCCAGGAACTGGGGCGCTACACTGGCATCATGGAAGGTAACGCGTGGCTCAGGACATTGGCCGCGCTCGTTAAAGGCGATACCACGGCCAGTCCCGCTGAGGTCAGGACAGTCGTGCTCGCTGTTGTGCTCGGCCTGAGGAGCTATATGCAGCATCAGGGCACACCATCATATCTGCTTACAACCCACTTGAACAACGTAATCCAGGAGTTAGAGCAATGGAGAGTGTGATGATGGTCTATCGCCAGAGATTAGAAGGGCTGTGCTGCGAGATAAGAGCGCTGGAGGAAGCTGTGGTGATTCTGGACAAGGCTTTTGCCCAAGAAGCCGACCACCTTCGCCGATACGACCAGGCGCAGTGCCTGGATAAACTCCAGGCGAGGGTAGCCCAGGAGATCAGGTATGAGGAGCTCATGGAAAGCTCTGCTTCTCTGAGATACACTGAGGCCCGGTTTATCAGCGGGCTGGCAAAGGGTATCGGCGCAAGCCTCGGTAGCCTTGTCCGCCCCACCAAAGAACACCCCTTAGCCGTTGGAGCAAGGTATGCCGCCGATGAATGGAGGAAATCAGCACCCTTCAAGACTGTGGCAGTAGCGGTAGGGCCCAAAGGTATACCCGAGGACGTGCGTGTTGGGTCGCTGTCACGTGCCGCCCGAGAAACAGGCAAGCCAGAATCCGAGGTTAGGGCTGCTCTCGAGGGTCGTGGTTATCGCATCATGACGCCAGATGAATTCCTTTGGTTTCTTGAAAAACTGAAGGATCAAGTGCTCAAAGGCACCGCCACCCTACCTTTCATTGAAGCGAGGTTCAGCCTCAAACCACTGGTCCCCCAGCTTATACAACACCAACCCAAGGCAGATCGCAGGTAGGATTAATTATTCAGCCCACTCCGATTGTACCAGTTGTGATATAATGTTACGAAACTATTCTGAAGCTGGCAAAATAACCACATGAGCACTGTCCAGAGAATCGCCAGGAATACAGGCCTATTACTTGTCTCCCAGGTTCTAAGCTACCTGCTGAGCTTTTTCTTCGTAGCCTACATGGCCCGCTACCTTGGTGCTGCCGGTTATGGCATCATCTCCTTCGCTTTCGCTTTTACGACGCTTTTCTCCATTCTCGCTGATTTGGGGCTTCAGCCCCTCGTTGTAAGGGAGGTTGCCCGCGACAAATCCCTCGCCCCAAAATACCTTGCCAATGTCAGCATGATGAAGATAATCCTGGGGTCACTCACGTTTGGTCTGATAGCCCTCACTATAAACCTTATGGGCTATCCCCAGCAAACAATCTATGTTGTGTATCTCGTCGGCCTGTCTGTTGTTTGCGGTTCTCTAGCCTCGACATTCTATTCCATCTTTCAGGCTTATGAGAAAATGGAATATCAATCACTTGGTCAGGTACTAAGTGCCGCTTTAATGTTGGTTGGAATTATCCTGGCCGTGAAATACCATATCAGCATCATCGGCTTTTCTTCGCTATATGTCCTTGCCGGTGTCATAAGCTTGATCTTTGCCCTTGGCATTTTCAGGTGGAAATTCTCCAGCTCCCCTTCCTGGTCTCGCCAAAAGATAGAAATGGATTGGAGCTTCTGGAAGCTGTCAATCAAAGAAGCATTACCATTCGGATTATCGGCGATTTTCGTAACTATCTTCTACTGGATAAGCTCGCTGATGCTCTCCTTAATGAAAGGAGATGTGGAGGTTGGCTTGTACAACGCAGCTTTCAGAATGGTGCTGGTGTTGCTATTTATTCCCACTGCGCTTAACGCTGCTATCTACCCACTGATGTCCAGATTTCACCTGACCTCACAAGACGCACTTAAGCTGGCGTACGAGAAATACTTCAAGTATATGCTCATTCTGGCTGTGCCGATCGGAGTTGGGACTACACTTCTCGCGAACAGAATTGTTGTGCTGGTATTCGGGAGTCAATTTGGCCCTTCCGCAGCGGCACTCAAGATCCTGGTTTGGGCTGCGGCATCTATTTTCGTGGTCGGTGCGTTTTACCGGCTGCTTGAATCCACTAACAACCAGCGAAAAGGAACTATAGCAGCGGGGATGTGCATGATATTGAATGTCATCCTTAACTTGCTGCTAATCCCGCGGTATAGCTACACAGGAGCCAGTATCGCCACAGTTGCAACCGAGGGCCTATCTTTAGCTGTCGGCTTCTGGTTCTGCGCTAAACTCGGCTATCCCATGCCGAAGAGGCTTATCAGCACCGCAATAAAAGTTGCAGTTGCCAGCTCTGCGATGGCAGCCTTCATTATATTCTTGAATGGGTTAACCCTTCCCCTGCTCATAGTTGCTTCTGCGCTTATTTATTTTGTGCTATTATTGGCAATTAAGGGAATTGATAGAGAGGATCGAAATTTGCTTTGCTCAATGCTGAGTTCACTGCAGCAGCGTATAGGATGAAATGAAGGAACAGATTTTGCGATTGGCTGCCAGAAGCTCTCTTCTAAGGATTCTATTCGAATCCTTCTGGCCCGATAAATCCATCGACGATTTTAGCCAGATAGCGCCATTTTTCAAAGGCAAAAGTGGGCTGGAGATAGGTGGCCTCAGTTCCATATTTACCAAGGGCGAGCTTCTACCTGTATATCATTTAGCCAAGTCAATAGATAACTGCAACCTACCCAGAAATCCCTGTTTTCTTATCGGTCCTCCGTTATTTCCACCACGATATTTCCCTGGCAGAGATTTCATATCCGAGGCAACCAATTTAGCTAGATTCAATGATGAATCTTATGATTTTGTTCTATCATCTCATACAATTGAACATACCGCTAACCCATTGAAGGCCCTCACAGAGTGGAAAAGGGTATTGCGGGCAGGCGGCATCATGCTCATAGTTTGCCCTCATAAGGATGGAACGTTTGACCATTTGCGTCCTGTTACACCTTTAGTTCATTTAATTAATGATTTCGATAGAGATATGGGCGAAAATGATACATCGCATTTTGCCGAAATCCGCAAGCTGACCGACATCGACCGTGATAAGTGGATTAAATCCAGAGAACAGTTTGAAGCAAGATTTATCCACAATTTTGAAAGCAGGGATTTTCACCACCATGCTTTTGTAACGGAAAGCTGTGTGCAGATGTTAGTATGGCTGGGCTTGAATATAATCTATGTTAGGGCACATTCCCCTTGCAATATAATCGTTGTGGGCGTGAAGCCTCAAAAGTCACTGGCCAATGCAAACAGTGATGCATGTACTCAGACATTGCTAAGCCAAGATGCCCAATGGCGCAGAGAGAGCCCTTTTGCAATAGATAAGACCCCGCAGTAAACTTAGTTGCTTCTGTTTTAATTTACTTTATGTTATTGTTGGTAATCAGAGGAATTGACAAGGAGGATCGGGACTTAGTCAGAGCAATGCTGAGCTCAAAAGGGAAAGGCTTGCCCTAACTCAGGAGAAATCAATAATGGTTAAGGTAAATTTAGGTTGTGGTCCAAACAAGGCCCGGGGGGATATCGAGGGGGATAAGATTAAACTGCCTACAGTTGATATTGTTCATGACCTTGATGTTTACCCGTATCCTTTCGGAGAAAATTCAGTTGACGAAGTCATTTGCTCACATATACTTGAACATCTTAAAGACTTCACCAGAGCAATGGAGGAGTTATATATAGAATCTGTAAGCCGAATGTGCTAGTAATAGGCCGCGGACCTTATTATAAATCTCACTATGCTTTTGGAGACGCGACCCACAGACATTTTTTCACCGAGCAATCGTTCTTCTACTTTGATATCGCCTCGATGAAGGACAACGAATGAAATCTACTAGCTTCATATTTCCTTTCAAATATTTGGCAAAGAAGATTATAAGCTGGGCTGTAACAACCAAACTTTTGGTGTTTCCAAGAAGAATTATCAATGTAGCTATTGTCTATGCTCTCTCTGTAAGTCGCCAGCAAAACTACGGAGTTATGATTTTTTACAATGACTCCGAAAGGGCAAAGGTCATAGAACTTGTTAGAAAAATAAAGAATGAGAATGAAATGCTTTTGGGGGATAATGAAGCATACCAGATATTCATGGCTGTCGTAAGAACAAAAAAAGTTGATGGAGATATTGCAGAAGTTGGAGTATATCGGGGGGCGTCTGCAAAACTTATCTGCGAAGCCAAAGGAGATAAGGCATTACATCTATTCGATACCTTTGAAGGACTTCCAGATTTGTCCAATGTTGACGATCCCAAAATGTTTCACAGGGGACAATTTCTTGCCACATTTGAAGATGTCAAAAAATATTTGAAGGAATATCCGAATGTTCACTTTTACAAAGGACTTTTCCCGCCTAGTGCCAAACCTGTAGAAGGCAAGATGTTCTCGTTTGTCAATCTGGATGTAGACCTTTACGAATCGACATCAAGTTGTTTGGAATTCTTTTACCCTAGAATGAATAAAGGTGGAGTTATTATGTCCCATGATTACATAAATGCACCAGGAGTAAGAAAAGCATCCGATGACTTTTTTGAAGATAAGCAGGAAACGATTATTGAACTTTCTGGTACTCAATGCTTAATTGTAAAACTGTAGATATAGCTGCTGAGATAGATAAATTACAGAGAGTGGATAAGGCATCCGTGCTATGAAGAGATAATTACCTATGACTAATATTTATCACATCAAAGAATTTCACTACAATGAATTCGTGACATTGCTGCGAACCAAAGGATTCAGGGTGAAGTCAAAATATGGCCAGGCTATCCCCCACATGCCAACATTATATGGAACTCCTTTTGATCTAGGCAGGTTCTTACCTAAATATGCTTGGACTATAGTCATACATTGTACTAGAGAGTAGATGAATCGCATACCAAACAACCTGAAATCAGAAAGTGGCTTTAACAGCTAGCGTGTACTAAAAAAGACAATGTTTTCAATAATATGCGTATTCAATAAAAAAGAGGTTCTCGATAACTTGCTTCTGGCAAGCTTGAAGGAGCAGACCTCACCATACGAGTTGATACTTGTTGATAACACGAAACAGCAATATGAATCGGCGAGCAATGCGCTGAATATAGGTGCTCAAGATGCCAAAGGTGATTATCTGATGTTTGTTCATCAGGATGTATCGTTAGGTTCAAGATATGACCTTAAGTATGCCGAAGAGGTTCTAGCCGGACTGCTCAATCTTGGCGCGGCAGGAGTTGCTGGTAACGGAAAGAACGGCGGTTACAGCATCATTCATCAGGGAATCCCCCCGAGGCCAGTCCCCAACTACTCAGGTATGACTAAATCAGTAAGCACGCAGACACTTGATGAGTGCCTCATAATCGTCCCCAGGTCAGTGTTCAAGGGCATCCAATTCGACGAGAGAACCTGTGACGATTGGCATCTATATAGTGTTGATTACTGCCTGAGCCTGGCAAATCTGGAACTCAATGTATATGTGATACCGATGTACGTATATCACCAATCAATCGGAGTCGAGACCACCAATATCTGGCAAGCAATCATGCATCTTGGGCCGTATCCTGAAGGATATTACCGTACCTTACAGAAGCTGATAACCAAGCATAAAAGCCGCTACAAAATCATCTATACCACTACTAGAGACTGGAATACTTACCGACCTTTGCTCCTGCAAAGAATTATGCACCTTGCTAATTATCTTGTGTGGTCGATGCTCAGCAAGCTAGTCAGATTGTTAAGAGTGGTTTTGCCATGAAATTCCGGCAAAACCGAATATGACGGAAGGTGCTCCAAACAAGAGAACCTGCATCAAGATCGCCAGAAAGATACCTATCAAATGGATGCTGAAGGCATTAAGCTCTCGATGTCAAGCAAGAAGAGCAAAACGAAGGGACAATTCAGATGAAGATAACATTCCCTACCTTCGGCCTCGGTGGATCGGGAGGCGAGAAGGCTTTAGTGCGCATAGCAGATCGCTTGGTTGATAGAGGGCATGATGTCAGCTTTGTAGTGCCCTTTGTGTTTGAACATCAAAAGACATATTCCACAAAAGCAAAACTTGTACGAACACCTCCGATTATAACTGGCTATAAACAATTGCAGGTACCGTACATCGTGTTTTTGACTTCCTGTATTGCATTAGTACCGAAAATCCCGAAGTCCGACATAGTGTGCGCAAATCAGTGTATGACAGCGTTGCCGACAGCGATTGCAACCAAGTTTTTAGGAAAGGGGATTCCTTTCTACTTTGTGCAACACTATGAATCTCTATTCTTTGACAAGTTCTGTGATTTTGGCTACCGTAGCTATGCTAGACACACGTACAAGCATTTCGACAATATTATAACGATATCCAAATGGTTAGATGATAAAATCTATGAGCATGCCGGAAGGAGAGCGACCATAATACATCCAGGGATAGATCTGGATACTTTTAGGCCAAGAGAGAAAATAGACCACAGTACCAAAATAGTTTTATGCCTGGGGTTTGAGGCTGCGTGGAAGGGAAACGCAGATGTGATAAGAGCGATGGAAATTGTATATGGGAAATTTGGCAACGTGAAACTGGTTATAGTTGGCCGCTCTGAAATCAAAGTGAATTCCGACATCCCGCATGAACAAAGAAAGGCCAATGACCAGGAACTGGCAGAACTTTATTCTTCCTGCGATGCTTTTGTTCAGGGATCGTGGTACGAAGGCTTCTCTGCGCCACCTTTGGAAGCCATGGCATGTGGAGCGCCTGTTGTTACCACCGACAGCCTCGGCGTCAGGGAATTTGCTATAGATGGAGAGAATTGTTTAATTGTGCCTCCTAGAAACCCGGAAGCTATGGCTAATGCCATATTGAGATTGTTGTCGGACGAGGAGTTGTGCAAGAAACTCAGGGATAATGGGCCGAATACTGCCAAACAATTTACCTGGGATAAAACGACTGATAAATTCGAACAAATCTTCCATAGCGTCTTATCTGGAAACAAAACATGAATCGTACCCACCCCCATCGCAAATTCTTCAATGGAAGAGTGACAGAGCCAAAGGGAAGTCGCCTTATTGTAGCAGCGCCTTAATTAGGAATAAGCCAATATGAACTATCACCCTCTAGTTTCGGTTATCACGCCCACTTACAATCACGAGAAATTCATTGCTCAATGCATCGAAAGTGTCCTGGCCCAGACTTACCCGAATTGGGAGCAGATAATCATCGATGACGGTTCCACCGATAGAACCGGCGAGATAGCGACACAATATAAGGATGAGAGAATTAAATATATCAGGCAGGACAACGTCGGTATCTGGAATCTGAGCAAGACGTATAACCGGGCACTCGATATGGCAAAGGGCGAACTCATAGCCGTCCTCGAGGGAGATGATTTCTGGCCCCCATATAAACTGGACAGGGAAGTGCCACCCTTTGAGCGCCCTGACACTGTGCTAGCCTGGGGGAAAGTAGCCTTTGCGAATGTCGAAGGCAAAGTCATTTCTGTTTTTCCACGGAAGCTCAAGGGACCTAAGAAGGATCAGCGGGGACAGATTTTGAAACGGCTGCTCTTCGGTAACTTCATCTGGCCTTGTACAGCCATGTGCCGTAAAAGCGCTCTCCTTTCCATAGGTGGATTCAAACAAGCCGAGTATACCCCTCTGGTAGATTATCCAACCTGGCTGGAGCTATCGCTGATCGGCAATTTTTCGGCTGTCGATGAGATGCTCGGCTATTGGAGATTTCACGAAGGGCAAGTGACATCAACCATGCTAACACGGATGGCAGAAGCAGAAAAATATTCTTTAGACTTCTTCGAACGAATCCCAAAAGAACTAGTGGATTCCCTGGGAGTGAGCATCGATCAGGTACGTCGCAATCAGCAGATCCGAATGGCCAGTGTCGACTTCTCACTCGGGCGCATGGCTTTGATCAAGGGCAAATGGAACGATGCCAAGAACGATTTCAAAAAGGTATTAGTGAAAGGGAATGTGCGCCTGAAAATAAGAGTAGGATCGATGATAGGTCTCGCCTGTTCTTATCTGAGAGTGGATTTAGAATGGATAGTTGGTTTGACCGGTAATCCTCGTTTCAGATGAATATTTTCACCGCATTACTCTTAATTGTCAATTCTGAGAGGTTACAACAGAACTTTGCGAGAATGGGGCTGATTCGTTGAGTCTTGTTATTTCATGGCCACTTAATCGAAGGTTATTCATCGTTCCAACAAACCGTAATATAGTGGGGATACCTTTTCTGCGCATCGTTGCAAACTGTATCCCTCTTCTTTCACTGTCTCTAGGCCATTCTGTCCAATCCGCTTTCTCAGTGCCTCGTCTTCTATCAGCGCCGCCAGCTTCTTGACCCACTCATCTGGAGTAGCTGCCAGGAATCCGTTTACGCCTTCTTTTATCAGGTAATTATGCTCGCCGACTGCCGAAGCCACAACCGGTATACCCATAGCCATAGATTCTAAAGCTTTCATGGCACATTTTCCTTTCGAAAAAGTGTCATTCGTTATAGGTGCCACACTGATGTCAAAATCGGACATTAATTCCGGGACCTCGCGTAGGCTAACCATGCGGTCAAGGCCATAATCGACAGATAGAGTCCCAATTTCACCAAACATATGTTTAACTTCCTCAACGCCCAGGGCACTTACCAGCTTGAGTCTTATCGGATACTTTTTACTTAGCTCTGCCAATGGCTCGACTAGAATCCTCAGGTTCTCCACATGGAAGTTGGCCTGGCCCATCCAGCCAATGATAATTTCCTTTTGGGTGCTGGGAACCTTATTGAGCGGATGAAATAATGCCGTGTCAACCGGCGTGGGAATCAGGTGAACATTTTCATTGAGGCTACTGGCATATTCAACCAAGAAGTGACTGCCCGCGGTAACCATATCACACTTTTTGATAATATTCGGTAGGCAGCCATACCATATTCTGTGCAATGTAACATTTCTGCTGGCCTCGTGTGCAAACAAGGCATCATCGAAATCATATATTGCCTTTTTCCCCATGAGCTTGCTCATCAATAGGGTCAGGTAAGCTAGTAGGTTTCCCTGTCGATGCAGCAACAGGATGTCACAACTTCTCAAACGAGCCACAACGGAAAAATAGGATCTCAAGTCTGGAATAGGCGACGTCTCCGACCCTAGAAGTCCCGCATAAAACCCATATTCTATACCATATTTCTGTAATTCGCGGGACATCAAGCGTCCCCTATGTTCGAGGCTAGAGCCTTGAGGGCCGGTATCTGCGAAGAAGACAATCTTTATTTTGGATTTGCTATTATCCATTGAAACACAGCGTCCGCTTACCCATTTGCTGATAATTAACTTATCACGTAAGGGTGGATTTACGCTTGGTTGCGTCCTTTTCCATCGACAGTATCATTTTAGCAGCTCCTAGCAAATCCGAAGCAACAGCGTCAGGGTTCATCTTCTAATCACTCACTGACGACGAGCCTTTGATCAATATACTCTTGCAACCGACGGCCTTACCCGGGTCTATATCCATCTGGAGATCACAGACTACGAAAGAGCGTTGGAGATTAATGTTGTATTCCTTAGCTGCTTGAAGCACCAACTTGGGCTTTGGCTTTCGGCAATTGCAACCATCATCGGGGTGGTCAGGGCAATAGTAGATAGCATCTACCCAGGCGCCTTCTTTGGCTAGCTCTCCTTTCATTTTCTCAAGGATCCCCGTCAAAGTGTCCTCAGGTGTAGACACACGGACATTTCACCAACCTATTTTGCACACTCTCGACTACTAGTCATTCTAGCATTAGGTTGGGAACTAACTAGCCCTTGTGCTTCGCTTTCTCTCCCATTAATTTTAGAGCCTTATTTGCATCATCCACAAATTGCTCGACAGTTGCCCTACTGTATCTGTGATCTGCCATTTTGGCCAGAAATTGTG
>Ga0209777_10006072_pt1 | contig 13707 bp, 17 predicted proteins | sample FrelakmetHBP12HB_FD_187147 | JGI IMG/M metagenome (GOLD analysis project Ga0209777, IMG submission 187147) | Freshwater lake sediment microbial communities from the University of Notre Dame, USA, for methane emissions studies -HBP12 HB (SPAdes)... | ecosystem: Environmental > Aquatic >...
GGAAGCTGCGGCTGGATCACCTCCTTTCTAGGGAGTTCTCGAGGCTTCGGCCTCAGGAATCCTAGGTCGGTCGATGGAGGAAACTCCATCGGACTATAAAGATTGACCCTCTCCTTCCACTATCCAGGGGTTAAGGTGCTTCTTTGTAGGGGCAGACCGATGTGCTTGCCCTAATTTAATGCAAAGGGCGAACACACAGGTTCGCCCCTACAGGAAGATAACAGGGTCAGCTGCAGGCCAACGACCTAATCAGGTCAGGATTTCAATTCTCTTTACCCGGCACTCCTTGCCACGTTGTACCGTTATCTCTCCTGAGCCACACTGAGGGCACTGAAAAACGGGGATGAGGAAGTGGCAGAGCGGGTCATCCTTGGACTCTAAAGTGCCTGTATAGCCACAAGAAGCACAGTGTATCTCCGGTTTCACCGTTTCGATCTTTAATTCCGCCTCACTGGCAGGGGTTTTTTCAAAGGCGAGCTTGAGCCAGAACTCTATCTGCTCCGGATTGAGCAGGGAAAGCTCCCCGATTTCAAGCTCTACCAGCAATACCTTCTTAGCCTCTTGTTTCTCGGATTCTTTGAGGACCAGATCGGCTATTGCGTGCGAGATGGAGACTTCGTGCAAATTCCTACCTTCTATATAAGCATGGTTGGATTGGAGTCCTTCCACATGAAGAACTCCAACCGTGCCTGGAGCGGGTGCTCCGGGCTACCCGCTAATAAGCTACAACCCCAGCGCCTTCGCTATCTCAGCTATACCTTCTCCGGTAGTGCAGTTCGTCCGCACCGCTTTTAGAGATGGCTTCAACTCATGAAGCTGCTTCTCGAACTCGACAGGAGCGATGCCTGTGGCCTGGGAGAGGTCGATCTTATTTATGGCCACCACGTCCGCATCCATAAAAGAGAAGGGGTGTTTGAGCACCACGTAAGGGCCTTCGGTGAGTGAAAGGACCACTATGCGTTTATGGGAGCCGAGGGGGAAATCGGCCGGGCAAATGATATTCCCCACATTCTCAATGAAGAGCAGATTTATTTTCTCCAGGTTCAATTCCCCGAGCGCCTTTCTGACCAGGTTGGCGTCGAGGTGGCATTCCTTGCCGGTGTTTATCTCCAGGACATCTGCCCCCGCTGCTTTTATGCGCTCTGCGTCTATCGTTGTCGCCGTATCGCCGGCTAACGCAGCTATGTGATACTTACCCTTCAAGTGCTTCACCAGTTGGACTACCAGAGAGGTCTTTCCTGAGCCCACCGAGCCCATGATATCGATCGCCAGAATCTTATGGCTGTCCAGAAGCTTTTTGTTCTCCTTTGCCAACTCCTGATTTTTGCGCAGCAAGTCTTCATCGAGTTCGATATCGAAAATCTGCCCCTCGTCAGGTCGAATTATCTTCAAGCCTCTCCTTTCAAGCACAGGCTGGTCACATTTATTATTATACCAATAATATGCTCAAAGGGGTTAGTCTTTTAGGCGATTGAGGGCTGGCGTTGGTGTGGCTTCCAAGGCTATTGGCGGACGATGTTGATTAAGTCAGCTATCACATGCTATAATCAAGGCTGCGCTTCGATTACCGAAGCCAGGATGTCCTCAAACCTCGCGGGCGCAAGCATTCGGGCGGGTAGCTCAGTTGGCTAGAGCACTACTCTGATAAAGTAGGGGTCGAAGGTTCGAATCCTTCTCCGCCCACCAATAGCCAGGCAGGTTTCAGTGGACGGCTGTTGGCGGCAGAATCCGAAACCTCTCGTTCCGATGATGATCTCTACTCTCCGTTGAAGGATCGCTGTGCTCGAAGAGAAGTCTCCTGACTGCTTCGAGCAGGTCTTCGCAAGCCTCCATGGTGAGCAGCCAAATGTAGGTTGTCCAGCTTATCGCCCTGTTCATTTCGATTCCTTCGTATGCGTTCTATTTGCTACGGCTCATCAGGCGGGACAGTCAGAGGCGGGAGAGTCAGGAACTGAGGGGCATCGGTTGATTCCTGAGATGGCTTGTGGTCACGCCGCAGGTATTCGCCCATCAATATGAGCACGCAGAGTGCCGTGATAGGGCACCTCTCGCTGCAATATTTGCAGTATCTTTGGGCCATCTGCCCCAGGCAGCCGGGGTTCGTTACCTGCTGTGCTCTTCTAGCCACTTCTAACCTGTCCGCCTCTAATTCGGTCTTTTAATGGACTAACGGACTACATAAAGCGCTATTACGAATCTGATGATGCTTTAAAGTCCGTATAAATTTGGGGAAACAACGGACTGTTTGTACCACTTTTCCTTGAGTTTGTCAAGCCCTTTGGGGCACAAAAGGTCCGCTTTTTAAGTAGTTTCTCTTGTGTGGGAAGTTGGAACGAAGGGAAAACCAAGCAAAAAAAGTCGGGGAGACAGGATTTGAACCTGCGACCCCTTGCACCCCATGCAAGTGCGCTACCAGACTGCGCTACTCCCCGTTTTCGTTCGCTTATTAACTTTTGGCAGGTGCTGTTGCAACCTTACTAAATATAAGCGTCTCGCCACTTTTTGTCAAACGGGAGACCTTGGCTAGGGGCAAGGTATGTATATCGGGCATTCACATATGTGGCCGATGGGCTCGGTTCCATCTGGGGGAAGAAGTCAGGTCGATGCCAGCGAAGGTGGACACTCTAGATAGCCCTTTTGACTATCTCCCTGGCCGCTACTACCCCAGAGGCAGCAGCCTGAATCAGGCCCCGGCTGACACCTGCACCGTCGCCTATGGCGAACAGGTTGGGTATCTCGGTCTCCAGGTTCTGGGTGAGCTCAAGGCGCGACGAGTAGAACTTGACCTCGGCGCCATAAAGGAGTGTATCTGGAGAGGCTACACCCGGAGCCAGTTTATCCATGGCGGTGAGCATCTCGTTGATTCCCTTCAGGAAACGGTAGGGGAGCACATAGCCAAGGTCACCCGGAGTGGCACTCTTTAGTGTGGGTTTGACTGTGCCTTCTTCGATGGAGTTCGAAGTGGAAATGCGGCCCTGACTGAGGTCGCCCCACCTTTGCACGATCACCCCTCCACTTATGATGTTGGCAATACGGGCAAGATACTTACCGTAGGCAATGGGCTCGCGGAAGGGTGGGGAGAAAGTGGCGCTGACCAGGATGGCGAAGTTGGTGTTACCTGTCTTGCGGTGCGCATAGCTATGGCCGTTCACTGTTATCACGGGTTCGAGGCCACCTGTAGTCTCCATGGTAACCTCGCCAGCGGGGCACATGCAGAAGGTCCTGATGCGGTCACCGAAGGTGGGAGAGTAGAACTCAAGCTTAATCTCATAAAGGCTATCGGTCAGCTCTTGGAGCACTGTTATGGGCATCTCCACCCTGACGCCCACATCGATGGGATTGTTATGGAGGGTGAGCCCGAGCCTGGCAGCCTCCTTAAGCAGCCAATCAGCTCCCTCTCTGCCGGGGGCGATGATAAGGTAGCGAGATTCTATCCTCTGGCCGTCATCGGTCTGGATGCCTTTGATTCTGCCATTTTGTCTGATTAGAGAGACGGCAGCAGTGTCGGTTTGACTCTCGATTCGGTCGTCCAGGAACTTGTGCATATCTCGCAGGACTTCACGGCAGCTTTCTGTACCCATGTGTCGTATCGGCGCCGGAATTAGCCTCAGGCCAGCCTTCTTCGCCCTTTGCTTCAGTTGCTCTACCTCAGAGCCGGTGCCATAGACTTCGTTCGACGCCCCGAACTTGAGGTAGATATCGTCGACATAGCGGATCAAAGCGGCAGCCTTCTCCGCCCCCAGATAGGCTTCGAGCTGGCCTCCCACTTGTGGGGAGAGCGTCAGCTTGCCATCGCTAAATGCACCGGCACCGCCCCAGCCGCTGACCAAGTCACACGGAGAGCAGGGAGGACAGCTCCGGTTCTTGCCGATGATGGGGCATCTGCGGAGATGGAGGTCTCTCCCTTTCTCCAGGAGCAGGATGCTGAGGTTGGTCGATTGGCTTAATTCCAGGGCGGCGAAGATGCCCGCAGGCCCGCCGCCGACGATAATTACATCGTATTTGCTTTGCATCTCTTTACCCAAAGGTCGATTGTATCCCGCTACCTATACCTTGTCAAACGAGGCTATCGAGGTTTCTTAACAACCGGGGAGTGCAGAGGGGCGTCCGCCACAGGCAGGTGGGGGTTAAAAAGTGGTGCCAAGCGCTCTCTATGGAAAATTTGCATTTCTATAAACAAGGTAGTATAGTCAATAACCACTGAAGCTGGCTTCACAATGAATACGGAGGTGTGACGATGGATAACACATTTGACAGCACCTATATAATCAACAAAGCGAAATACAAGGAATTCGTAAAAGGGGCTGGCAAGATAGCTATCGCTGCATATATCATTCCAGCTTTCATATGGCCAGAGCTATATGAAATGGTAGATATCCGCAAGGACATCGCTATGCGAGTGGTGTGGAAGCCCGAAACCACGGTTAAACAAATTAAGGAATTCGATAAGGTCTGGTTTCTGAGTAAATACGCCTAAGTGTTTAGATAAACCATGGTTCGGTGGCGATCCCCATAATTCTTGACCTTTAAATGGCCTGTATCCGGCATTCTGGGCGTATGCCAATGCGCTCTGACACCTAAGGGGCATCTATCTTTTGTCCGCGGTAGTTGTGCACCTTCATTGTACTATTTGGCTGATTGTTTCATGTGACCTATGTTGAGCTTTGTCGAATTGACTCGCTGGTTGACGGGGTGATAGAATTGAATCGGAGGGGTTGGGATGCCTATTTACGAATATTGCTGCCCGAAATGCGGGCTTAAGTTTGAGCTGCTTCTTCCCATGAGCAAGGCTAACGAAGATGCAGCTTGTCCTACCTGTAAAAACGGGGCGAAGCGGGCGGTGTCATCGTTTGCTGCCTTCACCAAGAGTTCGAGCGGTAGCTCTGCTCCTGTAGCCGGGGCTGGCGGTGGTTGCAGCGGGTGCTCCGCTACCAGTTGCTCTACTTGCCGCTAGAGTTTGGAATGAGGTTAAACTGAGGGGGCATCCACCAGAGGCGGATGCCCCCTCTATTTCTTAATTTGACTCCTCTGGTGTCGATTCGGGTTTAGCTTTTCCTTTCCACCTCAAAAGGCCCCAGGCAGCGACACCGATGATTATCGCTTCCAGAATGATAGCTCCTCCAATGAACAGGGCGGCATCGTTAAAGAAGCCCTCAGGGAACATCCCCAGCAGCTTATCGCCAGGATAGAGTTGCCACAGGTCGTTGCGGAAGCTGACTAAGTGAAACATCAAAAATAGCTGATCGAAGTCGACGAGCGCTATTAAACCCAGGACTGCCAGAATAGCAATAGTAGTCCAGCTACCCCAGATGATACGCCTGGCAAGCTGTCGCCAGAAAGCGCCGCCCAGAAGGAGAAAGTTGAAGCCGAGATATACGGCGATGTAGGCCAGGGCAACAAACTGGAGGCGGTAGACCAACTGAACCAGCCCTTTAACGTCCTTGAGATGGTCTATGTCGCGCTGGTTGTAAACATTGATGTCAACGAATTCTTCGTCTGAGTTAAAATATGCTATCAGCTTGTGGGCGATTTCGGTGAGATTTCCCTTATTTAACCCTGTATCCTCACTGACGTGATATTTATTGAAGCCGTACTCATACAGTCGAGTGTCGTTTACCGCAAACCTTACATCGGTGGTGATGAGCAAAAGTGGTATGCAGATGAGGAAAAGGACAGTGTTTATCGCTGCCAGCGCTTTCACTTAATTTCTCAACTCCGCTCAGGATATGGTAGTCGAGCGCATCCCACCTTGTCAATTCGAGATGGGAATTATATAATGGCTTTGAGGTAGGCAACATGAGTAAGAATAATGTATACAGGGCTTTGGCGGAGAGACACGCATACAAGGATTCGCTCCGTTATCGGCGTATACTGGAATACCTGATGACCCCGAAGCAGGCTGAGCTTGCCGCACTTATGCCCATGAAATACGAAGAGCTAGCCAAGAAGCTCAACATGGATGTGGCAGCAGTGAAGAGGGAGGTTGAGGGTCTGTATCGCAAGGGGGTTGTCTTCGCACGAGGCCCGGAGAACCTTGAAGAGGCCAGCTTCGCCCTGGCTGTGGTGCAATTACATGACATAACGATGTGCTCTTTCGACCGCGATGACGTTCGCGATAAGAGGCTCTTCGAGCTGTGGGACGACTTTTGCGTCAACGAGTGGGACCCTGACCAGGTTGCAGACTGGATGAAGAGGGAGCAGCCCCAGGGCAGGATTGTTCCCGCTTACAAGGCCATCCCCGACAGCCCTGAGATACTGCCCTGCGAGGATATGCGCCAGATAATAAACTCGGCGCGCTCGATAGCAGTCTCCTACTGCACCTGCCGCAGACGGAAGGGAGCTATAGGCAAAAAGTGTAAGAAGTCCCACCCTATGGTGGACATTCAGTTCAACGTCTCCGCCGAATACCTCATCAGCCGCAACGCTGGCAAGAGGCTCAGCCATGAAGAAGCCCTGGCCCTGGTAGACCAGTGCGAGGGGCTCGGGCTGATTCATACCTGCGAAAACTCCACACGCATGAGGCCGCGGTGGGGGATGTGCAACTGCTGCACGGACTGCTGCATGATTTACGAGCCCATCAACAGGTTCCAGGCTCCAGTCACTAAATGCATCGCTCGAAGCAGGTACGAAGCCCGCCTGGATGAAGAACTCTGCACCGGCTGCGAGATATGCGTAGACTGGTGCCCCTTCGGCGCCATAAAGATGGTGAAGCTGAAAGGCTCCAAGAAGGAGAAGGCTGCAGTCGATGCTGAGAAGTGCATGGGTTGCGGTATCTGCGTGCTCAAGTGCGATTACCAGGCGCTGAACCTGAAGCTGGTGAGGCCCCCGGAGCACATACCGCAGGCACTGGCACTTTAGAGAGAAGCTTATGGAACAAGACCCCTCGAGTTTCGATACCCTGGAGAAAATCGTGGCCAAGCTGAGGGCACCCGATGGCTGCCCCTGGGACCGCGCCCAGACCCACGCCTCGATCAAGCCCTATCTCATCGAGGAAGCTTACGAGGTGCTCCAGGCTCTGGATGACGAGAACAGCGAAAAGCTCTGCGATGAGCTGGGTGACCTGCTGCTGCAGATTCTGCTGCATGCGCAGATAGCCAGGGAAGCCGGAGAATTCGAGATAGGGGACGTCGTCAAAGCTATCGCCACCAAGCTCATCCGCCGCCATCCCCATGTTTTCGGCAAGTCCAAGGCAGCAAACGCAGATGAGGTTGCTCAAGAGTGGGAGGAGTTGAAGCAAAACGAGCGCAAGAAGGAAGATTCCCTGCTTTCCAGCGTCCCCAAGGGTTTGCCGGCTTTGCGCTACAGCCACTCCATACAGCGCAGGGTTGCCGGGGTAGGATTCGACTGGAAGGAGTACGAGGGCATACTGGACAAGCTGGTCGAAGAACTGGGCGAGCTTCAAAGGGCCGATACCCGGCAGGAGAAAATTCACGAGTTCGGGGACGTCCTGTTTGCCATGGTCAACGCTGCCCGCTGGCAGGGTGTTGACCTCGAGGAGGCTTTACGCCTGGCTAACGAGCGGTTCTCCCGCCGCTTCCGCTACATGGAAGAGGCTTGCCGCAAGCGCGGCATCTCCCTTCGCGACCTATCGTTCGAGGAGCAGAATGCCCTCTGGGACGAGGCAAAGCGAAACCTGGGGGATTGACTCCTTCAACGCTACCAGGCTTACACACCTTCAGCTATAGAGCGGGGCGTGGTGGCAAAGATAGAGACCTTGCTCTTAGCTTTCAAAAGCTTCTCTATCTGGTCCACAATTGCTGTCCGCTCCGGGTTTTTCTCCCAGGCTCTCCACTCACGCAGGCTTTCCCAGGTGCTGATTGCCACATGGGTACCAGAGTGATCCACTGAGAATAGCGTTTCGCCGGATATGTATCCCGGCTGACGGATTGCTTTAGACCTGAGTTCCTTCAACAGCTCCGCTACCTCCCCCTGGTTGTCGGGACTTACTGACCTCTCGATAATCACCTTTATAGCCATCACCGCCTCCTTCCTCAGTTGCGCCTGTGAGAGGTTATTTTTGTGAGTGCCCATGATAACATCTGATTCTGCGAATTGCAATACCCCGAAAGGGGAATCACTTGGAATGAGGGGTGGCTTTTATCATTACGCAGGTTGACAAAGACGGATTGGGGAATTAATATTCCCGTAGTTTCAGGTCTGCGGCAGTCTTATAGTTGAATTACTGAAAATCATCGACCTTTCAAAGGAGGACTCATGTCGGAAGGACATCATAAGGAAGAGAAGGACGAGGAGAAGAGGCGGGAGAAGGACGAGAAGGAAGACGAGAAAAGGAAAGGTTGGGACGAAAAGTGGCGGCGAGACCGGGTTAACGCGGTGGCATGGGCGGTGGTCATCATCTGGGGAGCGCTGGTAATATTGGCGGAAACAACGGGTTATAAAGACCATTTCAGTTGGTGGGAAGGCTGGGCCGTTTTCTTTGCCGGAGCCGGGGCTGTCCTGCTGCTTACGGCATTCTATCGTCTGCTTGTGCCGCAGCACCGGCGTGCAGTGGCAGGAAACGTGATCTTCGGATTAGTCCTGCTGGGCATAGGCCTGGGTTCGCTCATAAGTTGGAACTATATTTGGGTAATCATACTGATCGCTATTGCACTCATGATACTGCTTCGTGCGTTCGTCCCTCGGCGTTGAACCCTAAAGCCGGCCGAGGTTTAATGTCATGAACTCACCCCAGGCATAATCCAGGAGTGTCCACCAGCGGTCGCGGCCGATGCAGCGGAAGTATGGGGGCCGAACTGCCAGTATCATGTCGCTGATCTTGTAGCGAGCCAGCACCGGCGTCGAAACGATGAGGCTGCCCAGCTCGTAGGGTTTCATCTCGTGCAGCAGCTTTATGCCCCGTCTGGTCTGCACCTCGAAGAAGAACTGGTCGTAGTTGGGCACCCAGGCTCTGCGGTTGTCTCTCTGCTGCCCGAACATTCCTTCGGTAGCCCCGTAAATCTCGCGAATATCCGTCGGTCCATAGAGGGCGCGCAATGCGGGCTCCTGTTGGGTATTTATGCCGGGCACGCTGCCTAGGGTCATAACCCGTACTTTCCAAATGTTCTTGGGATAGACGCCATGGGCGCGGTGAAGATAGCTACCGAAGAGGACAGCTGTGGGCGAAACACCGCCGACCATGGTAACGTTCTCGTCTTTGCATTTCTGATACGCCAGCTCGAAACGGGCTTCCCAGGCACGGGTGGACTTGCTGCCACCCAGCGAGTCAATTTCCTCCTGCGTGGGGACTGAGCGTATGGGGGTAAACGCTGATACATGCTTCAGGTAGATGCCTGAGCTATAACCGTACTCCAATTCTTTTTCTCCTACTTGCACCTTTCCCACCACGGAAGGGAAGTTCAGGTTCAGATTAGCGCCCTCCAGTACCTCGTAGCATCTATTGCTGACAACGTAGTTGAGCATAGCCCGCCCGGCGCTGACCCTCATCTTGAGGTCGGTAGGGGTCATGGGTATGAACTTGGACTCGTCGCCCGTCGTGCCTCGCGTGATAGCCCAGCCAATCGGCTCTTCACTGAGTAGTAACCGTGTCTCTCCTGCCATCACGCGCTGGATGAGAGGCTTGCAGTCTTCGTAGGTAATCACGGGAAAGGCACGGCGGTAGTCATCTATGGTTTCTATATTCTCCGCCCCGTGCATCTTTCCGTAGTCGGTCTGGGCATAGCCTTCCAGGAGAGTGCTCAGCACCTTCTTTTGAGCTTCTGCCGGGGCATCAACAGCAGTATCCCAGGGCTGCAAAAAAGATTTGAGCAGCTCTAAGGCTTGCTCATGGGGGTTTTCAGTCACAGGTTTGTCCTCTAGCTGATTCACAAATTTATGGGCCGTAGCATATTATATCAGTAGGAAGAGGCAAGCGTAACTGGGAGCTTAGAGACTAAAGCTAATGGTGATAGAGGGCCTAAAAGAGACTAGTAAACAAGCTCATGGCAAAGCTTGACAAGATGCTGGGTGTGAGGCAAAATGTTCTGGGCTGGTTTACCTTATCTACGGACCGAAGCTAGAAAGGGGAGACCGTGAAACGCTTGGCATTTCTGGCTGTACTGTTGCTGATAGTTGCGCTGACGCTGAGTGCGATGGGGTGTGGGGGAGGCGGGGGTGGTGGGGTTGGAGCGACACCTACGCCCAAGCCTACGGCTACACCAAAACTAACAGCCACGCCTAAGCTTACGCCTACTCCCACTGCTGCTTCAGGTGCAATGATTCAGAGGGGTGTTGCGGAATACAGTAACGGTGCTCATGTGACATTCCCTACCGCTTTCAAGGGCACACCGGTGGTAGTCGCGAGCGCCCAGCTAAACTTTGGCGCTAAGTCGGCCTGCGCGTACAATATTTCATCTACAGGTTTCGATGTGGGGCTCACAAACCTCTGGGGTGCTGTAGAGACTCGAGCTTATTGGGTGCAGTGGATAGCGGTGGGACAGGGTGCAGTGGATACCAGTCTGGCTTTTGTGACTAACTATGTTAACGTACTCAATTGGACTGACGCAGGATTCAAGACACCTTTCAGCGGCGAACCTGTGGTAATAGTTGCCAGTGCTCAGAACAGCGGCATCCCCCAGGTTGCCGGCACGGTGGATGTTACCAGTACCGGTTTCGAGATGATTCTCGATAGCTACCAGGCAAGCGGCGGCACTCTGGTTCAAGCTTGGACGAGCCTCATAGCTGTCGGTCCCGGGGCTTACGACCCCCAAGTTCTGATTCAAAGCGGCTCGGGCACTTATTCTCATGACACCCATATATCGTTCTCGAAAGCCTTTGGCAGCGATCCGGTGGTCGTGGTTAGTGCTCAATCCAACAATACTCCCAAGATAGCCAGTTCGCTGAATGCTACAGCTACCGGGTTCAACGTATTGGTTATAGACCACAATGGCGTTGGGGTTTCCAATGCATCGGTGCAATGGATTGCCGTGGGTACTGCTCCATAGCTCTTGTTAGAATGGAGGGAATCGAGAAACTCGGGGCGAGCGGTTGAACCAGCGACTTCACGTACCGATGGTTTCACTACAGCACACTAAAACAGAGGTCAGACTTAGCATACCCTTGACCCCCTTGTGTTCAGCCCCTAGGCGACGGAGAGTATAGAATAAGGCAACTTAAAATAAGGAGGTAAACACCATGGCAGCAGCAAAGTTTGAAATCTTCAAGGACAAGTCTAAGGTAACGGGCAAGGCTGTGGAGTTCCGCTGGAGACTAATCCATGCGAATGGACAGGTCATTGCGAACTCGGGTGAAGGCTACACGACTAAGGCAAACGCAATCAGTGGCATTAATTCTGTCAAGGAGAATGCACCCAACGCGACTGTCGAAGATAAGACCGCCTCCAAGGAGCCCTGATTATCAGCGGCAAATCACAAGGTTGAGGAAGGTTTGTATGGACACAAAGAGCATATCCATTAGTTGGGGTGGTCGTGGGGATTCTTGCCATAGCCGCTGACATGTTGGGTCTTGTTCTGGTTTGAAGCCGCAAGATGGGTTCTTGGTATTTTCCTCATTGTTGGCACCAGGGGCGATGAGGGATGAATATGGCCTCATCGGGAGTTGAAAAGGGAAATCCCGGTTGAAAGGCAATAAAGGGGGTGAGAACCGAAAAGGAGCTAAATATATAGCGCAGAAATGTAACAACCGTAGCGAATCACGGACCTTTCAAAAAAGGAGGAGGTCAATAATGGCATCATTCAAATGTAATATGGGAATGAACTGCGATTTTGAGGTAAAGGACAAAGACCAAAAAGAACTGATGCAGATAATTGCGCTTCACGCTGAGAAAACACACAATATGAAAAGACCTTTGCCAGCTGATATCATGGAGAAAGTGAATAGAGCAATAAAGAAGTAGACCAAACATCAAACGCAACGGACTCGTTCTGCCCTGATAGTACTGCTAGTATCGTGGAGAGCACGGCGCTACCAGCATCAGCGCAGATAGGCAACGAGCGGCAAGAGGCGGAAGTGCTCTTGAGTCCGGGAGCCACGGCCGGTGAGGTGTGAGAAAAGGGGAAGTATTGGCTCTTGCTGCGCACTGGCCTGGATGCTGCGGGCTGCAAGCGGGGCTCTGAGCGAGCCGCGTCAAATCATTTAAGTAGGTAACCCAACTGGGGGGTATTATTGGTGGCAAGAGCGATGAGGGATGAAGATTGTCTTATGGCGAGTTGAAATGGGAAATCCCGGCTTAGATAATGTAGGAAGGAGGTAAAATTCTAATGCCAGTTGTTAATTGGCCAGCTTTAAGTCTATGGATGGGAGTAGCAAGCCTTGTATTCGGTGTTATTGTTATGATTTTCCCCAAGATACTTAACTATCTGGTTGGTATTTATCTTATCATAATCGGTATAATGGCTATCGTAGGGTACTACAGGTAGAGATGACTCTGGTGGTACTAAGTCGGCCACTGGCTGTTGTACTCGGTAGAGTTCCTGTCATTTCCGTATAAAATGAAAGGAGGTCAATATGCTCACCTTATTATTAGTCATTGGTATTATTATGTTCGCTTTGTGGGCGCTGGGTCTAATCAGTCGCCGTACTTTTGGCGGGTTTCTCCATATAGCACTTATTATTGCAGTTATTCTCATAATTCTCTGGGTGATATTTGCGATCTTTTAGCCATTGCTTTGAAAATAGACTTTTTACCGTTCGCCCTGAGCCTGTCGAAGGGTGAACGGTAATATCTCTTCCTTATGGGAGATAATATTTTCATTCTTCGTGGTGAGCATTGCAAATGCTAATGACAGATTCCAGCCTTTAAGTAAGTCTTTGCGTCTAAAGCCAGCCACCTTATTTTCGAAATGACGCTAAAGACCTAAAACGTCTTCTTAATTCTATGTTATGCAAATACTTTCCGGCAAAAATTGCTCCTTGGTGGAGTCGCTCAACTCGCCCTCCTTCAGGGGATTGAGGGAAATGCAGCTTAACATACGCATAACGTCAACAGTCGAAGCGAGTAACTGACAGATAGAGGGCTCCATCACGGCATAACGGGCCGCTGCGGACTATTTAGTTCGTTTCAGAAGTCGTGCGCTCAGGCAGGACCTATATTCACGCCTTTGGGAATAACTACTACGCCAGACGGCGATACTGTACATCCTCTACGCTTGTCTGCCTCGTGGTCATAGCCAATAGAGGTGCCAGCCTGGATTCTGGATTCCTTGTCGACGATAGCCCGCCTTATCCTCGCTCCAGGCTCTACGCTAACGTTATCAAATATGATCGACCTCTCTACCAGAGCGTCTCTCTCAACAACCACGCCCGGAGACAAAATGGAACCCCAGACCGTTCCGCCGCTGATAATACAGCCATCGGACACCAGAGAATCCGGCGTACTTCCTCCCAGAACGCACTTGGTCGGGGGGCGGGGTTTCTGATATGACCTGAATGGCCATTTCTCTCCATAGAGATTGAAGAGCGGGTCCACACCCACAAGGTCCATGCTAGCTTCATAGTAAGAGTCGATATCTCCCACATCCCTCCAGTAGGAGGAATCACGAGTTCCATTGACCAGGACTTTGTTTCTCTTTCCGTCCTTCACCTCGAACACAAAATCCTCTATCTTGTTCTCATTCTCGTAGTCGTAAACAAAGATTTTATAACCCTTAGCCGTCATCAGGGGAATGACCTCTTTGCCGAAGTCATCTTCCGTTCCGTGCATGGCCTCTCTCAAAGCACTCATCTTAAAGATGTAGACACCCATTGAAGCGA
>Ga0209777_10006073_pt1 | contig 13706 bp, 12 predicted proteins | sample FrelakmetHBP12HB_FD_187147 | JGI IMG/M metagenome (GOLD analysis project Ga0209777, IMG submission 187147) | Freshwater lake sediment microbial communities from the University of Notre Dame, USA, for methane emissions studies -HBP12 HB (SPAdes)... | ecosystem: Environmental > Aquatic >...
GCATCGTCGTCCTGGCGACGGCCGCCCTGATGGCCGTCGGCGCCGACACGGCGATTTCAGCCGACCTGACGGGAGCCCTGCCCGACTGGACCGGCACCCTCCAGACGCTGGAGCGGACGAGCCAGGTTCAGTCGGCCCTTCACGACATCGGCGCGGCGCCGAACGCCGGCTCGGGCCTCGGCTCGACCGGCTCGACCGCTTCAGGCGGGTCAAGCCTTCCCGTCGGTCCTGCGGCGCCCGAGTTCACCGGCATCGACAACTGGCTCAACTCGGGCCCGCTGACGATCGCCGGGCTCCGCGGCAAGGTCGTCCTGGTCGATTTCTGGACGTATTCGTGCGTCAACTGCATCCGGACCCTGCCGTACGTGGAGGGCTGGTATCAGAAGTACGCCGCGGCCGGGTTCGTCGTTGTCGGCGTGCACACGCCCGAGTTCGCCTTCGAGCACGACGCCGGCAACGTGGCGGCCGCCATCGCGCGCTTCGGGATCACCTATCCCGTGGCGCAGGACAACGAATACGCCACGTGGACGGCGTACGGCAACGAATACTGGCCGGCGGACTACCTGATCGATGCCACCGGCCACATACGCTCGACGCATTTCGGCGAAGGCGACTACAACCAGACCGAGTCCGAGATCCGCAGCCTCCTGGCCGAGGCCGGGGCGGCCGCTCTGCCGGCTGCTGGATCTTCGGCCGCTCCGCCGCCGTTCGTTGCGAACCAGACGCCCGAGACCTACATCGGGACGGATCGGGCCGACCGCTTCGACTCGCCAGAGTCGGCTGCGCCCGGGTCGAACCGCTACACGTTCCCGAGCTCACTGCCGGACGACGGGTTCGCGGCCTCGGGCACCTTCGACTTCCAGCCTCAATATGCCACGGCGACTGCGTCCGGCGACAGGCTGGAGCTGTCCTTCTACGCGCGGGACGTGTATCTCGTGGCCGCGGCCGACGCGCCCGCGCTCACCACCGTGAAAGTGACCGGCGCCGCAGGAGCGTCGCCTACCGAGGACGTGGCCGTCGACGGATCGATGACGATCGGAGCCGCCCGTCTCTACCACCTGGTCCACCTGCCGGCCGCCGCCCGCGGGACGGTGACCATCACGTTCAATGCCGCGGGTGCGCGCTGTTACTCGTTCACCTTCGGCGGCTGAGGCCGACCGGCCGACCCGGGTTTGGCGCGCTTGACCTGGGTGTCGAGAACCTGTTTGAACTGCTTGGCCAGGCCGGTCTTCATGCCGGCCCGCGCCTGGGCGTCCGCGTCGCGATCGCGGCGCTTCTCGCGTGCCGCCTCCGAGGGCGGCAGGTCGTCTTCGTAATCGGCCATGCGTCGGTAGTTCACTCCTCCAGGTTCGCTCATTCAGGCCGGCGACCTGCTACGATCCGGCCGCGATGGAACTCTACGGCGTCCGGATCCCCACGATCGTCACCGAAAACATAGCCGTCCGCTGCTCCGGTTGTGGCGACGTCATCGAGGGTCGGCCCTGGCGGGTCAGCATTCTCGATATCCTGGCCCCCGAGGCGCCCGTCTCCTGGACGGAATCCGCGGCGATCAACCCGGGCCCGTTCGAGTTCCACGCCGACCCGAGCCATGTTCTGGCCTGGATGGCCCGCCGGGGGATGCTCTTTTGCCGGCGCTCACAGGTCCGCCAGGTCATGAGGCCCGTCTGGGTGCCCACCGATCCGCGTCGCCTGGGGTTGTGCGACGGAATCCATCGCGACAATCACGAGTTCGTCGACCCGGCCGCCCACGTCGCCGACCGAAGCTGAGGGCAGATGCGAGTACGTAAGGCGGTCTTTCCGGCCGCGGGATGGGGGACCCGCTTCCTCCCGGCGACCAAGGCGCAACCGAAGGAGATGCTCCCGCTCGTTGACAAGCCGGTGATCCAGTATGCGGTCGAAGAGGCGGTCGAGGCCGGCATCGAGCAGGTCATCATCGTCACCAGCAGCCAGAAGCGTGCGATCGAGGATCATTTCGATCTGAGCCTCGAGCTGGAACAGCTCCTGGAGTCCCGCGGCGAGATCGACAAGCTGCGCCAGATCCGAGCCATCTCAGATCTCGCCCAGGTTTCCTACGTGCGCCAGAAGGAACAGCTGGGCCTCGGCCACGCCGTTCTGATGGCGAAGGAGTTGGTTGGCCACGAACCTTTCGCGGTCATCCTATCCGACGACGTGGTCATCGGGGAGAGGCCCTGCATCGGGCAGCTGATCCACGCCTACCAGCAGACCCACTCATCGGTCGTAGCCGTCATGGAAGTGCCGCCCGAAGACACGGGTCGATACGGCATCATAGCCGGCGAGGTCGCGGGGCCGGACGACCCGCGTCTGTACAAGATCTCCGGCCTGGTGGAGAAGCCGGCGCCGGAGGCGGCGCCGTCGAACCTGGCTATCATCGGCCGCTACGTCCTCACCCCGAAGATCTTCGAGAAGCTCGAGCAGACGCCGCGCGGAGCCGGAGGCGAGATCCAGCTGACGGACGCGATCGAGGCTCTCATGCAGGAGCAGGACGTTTACGGCTATGCCTTCGACGGGGTGAGATACGATGCCGGGACCACGATGGGCTGGCTTAAAGCGTCTGTAGAGCTGGCGCTCCAGAGACAGGACATCGGAGGCCAGTTCCGACAATACTTGCAGACGCTCGACCTGAGCTGACGCCGGGGTAGATCGGCGAGGGCACGGCCGGCGAGGGGCAAGGTGCATCGACAGGCGTTCCTGCGCCGGCGCTAAGAGGATCTTTTGTGGCCGAGATCGGACAGATGGTCGGGCGGCGCTACCGGCTCGTGGAGCTCCTCGGCGAAGGCAGCTTCGATACCGCGTTTCGGGCCCGCGATGTCCAGCTGAATCGAGATGTCGCCGTCAAGCTCCTGAGGCCGGAGTACGCCGACAACATCGACTTCATGTCCGACTTGCGCTGGCAGTCCCGAGTTGCAGCCAGTCTGGACGACGATAACATCGCCGCGGTCTACGACCTCGGCACGGACGAGGCCGGCACTTACCTGGTGACCGAGTACGTCGACGGGGCCGATCTGGCGACGCTCCTGGAGCGCAACGGGCCGGTCCCACCGCGGCGTGCCGCTCGCGCCGCGGTCGAGGTTGCGAGAGCCTTGCAGGCCGCCCACGATCGTGGCCTGTTCCACGGCGCTCTCCGGCCGGGCAACGTGATGGTCACTCGCGATGGCCACATCAAGGTCACGGACTTCGGTATCGCCCGGGCGGCGGCCGCCGTGACCGACGCCGCGTCCGCCAACATGAAGCACCGCGTCGGTGATCCACGGGCGACGCTACCGTCCGCCGCGCCGGGCGCGAGGCTGGGCGCCGTGCCGTCCGAGGCTTCGGACGTGGAGGCTCTCGGCTTCGTCTTCTACGAGATGCTGACCGGCCGCCGGCCGTGGGGCGGGGAGTCGGCCGAGGCGCTGGCCGCTGCCCCTCTGGCCGGCCCGCTGCCGCTGCCCTCGACCGTCAGTCCGGCCGTGCCCGCGGCCCTCGACGAGATTGCTTCTCGGGCGCTTTCGAACCTGCCCGGGGTGCGTTACGCGTCCGCCTCGGCGATGGCGGACGCTCTCGAGGCGTTTCTCGATGGCGGCGCGGTGCCGGGAGCCGCCGCCGCAGCCGCCGGAGCGGCCGGAGCGGCCGGAGCGGCCGGTCGGGCAGGGCGCGTCGCATACTCGCCGGACGCGTATGCCCTGGGCCCCGACGTCGCAGACGAAATGAAACTCGATGCCGAGGCGAGAAGCGGCCATTCTCCCGAGCCGGAGCGTTTGCGCCGGCCGGTTCGCCGCTCACCGCAGATCGAGCCGGAGCCCGAACCGGCGGGGGCCAGCCCCTGGGTGTGGATTGCAGGAATGCTTGGCATCCTGGTCATCGTCATCATCGGCGTCATTGTCGTCCTGCTATTCAGCAAGAGCGCGTCGGCCCCCGTCTATGCGCCGAACTTGATCAGCGAGTCGTACACGCAGGCCCAGGCAGACGTCCAACGGGTCGGACTCAACATAACCGTCACCTTCAAGGCCAACGACACCAACCAGCCCGATAACACCGTCGTGCAGCAGAACCCGGCTGCCGGCAGCCAGATGCATCAAGGCGATACCGTCACGGTCGTGGTCCTGAACGGACAGGCCACCGTGACCGTGCCGAACATCGTCGGCATGACCGAGAACGACGCCCTCAACGCTCTTCAGGCGGCAGGGCTGCAAGCCGGTGTCAGCAGCCGACAGAACGACCCGACGATCCCGGCAGGCCAGATCGTCAGTTCGAATCCGAGGCCCGGAGTGCCGGTTCAGCGAGGAACAACGGTCGATTACGTGGTTTCGACCGGTCCCACTCCGACTCCGACCCCGACGCCGACCCCGACTCCAACACCGACGCCTACCCCGACTCCAACACCGACGCCCACACCGACTCCCATCCCGACCCCCCCTCCGACTCCTCCGCCCACGCTGTTCCCATTCCCAACGCCGACGCCGATCCCGTCGCCGACGCTCTAGCCCTGACGGGATGCCGTCCTGATCCCTCGGCGCCGGCCGGCCGGCTCTCGAAGGCCCGGCACCGGGCCCCACGGCGTCGATCCAATAGAACTTCCGCGCTGGATACGGGCCCCATTCCCGGCCTTGGGCGAGTCCGGGTCCGTCCACATGCCGTGGCCGCCGGCCGCCCGGTCCGGCGGTCCTCCTGCGGGATCGGCCGGCCCCCACAAGCCCCGGCCGCTTTCGGCGGCCGGTACGGTCGGCTCGCCGAATGCAGGATCCGTCACGTCGGCGGTCTCTGCCGAGGAACGCTCCCAGCAGGCCTTTTCTTCCTCTCCGCTAAGGGGCGCACGCCCCTTGTCTTGGGCGCAGTAACCGAGGTGGATGGCGACGGCGCTGCGGAAGTGGCGGCACGACGCGCACGAGATCGTCGAGCGGTGACATACCCAGCACCGCGCGGCTTCGAGCTGCTGTGCTCCACAGTGCGGGCAACGCCAGCTGGCCATGGCCCGATTGTAGCTGCGAGTGTTCAAGCCGGGTAGTGGGCGGTGCAATCCGACCTGTCCCGGCCCACTTGCTCAACTTCACCGGGGGCGATACAAAGCGAAGCCAGAGGCCGTCATCGAGGGTTCAGGTCGGGCGCAGGGCCCGTGCGAGGTCGAATCCACGCTCAGCAGAACGCTCGCGGTCGCCCGACGGGCCGAGCCGCTTCGTTAGCACTACCCCGGGTGAAGATGAGTGGGATAAGCGGCCGCGCGGCGGGTTAGCACTACCCCGGGCGCGGCGCGGAAACCGGTCGGGCGCGCGACGCGGGCCGTGCCCGGTACAGTCCGCAGGGCGGGCCGCGTGGTAATCGCCCCACTCGGTTGAACGGAATGGGCCAAACTACGTCTGGCCGCCCCGCCGGCGGCGCCGAGAACCAGAAACCGTACTCGTTGCGCCTCGTTCCTCGGTGGAGGAGACAACAGTGGCTAAAGTGACGATGCCCCAGCTCGGCGAGAGCGTGGCCGAAGGGACGATCGGCAAGTGGCTCAAGCAGCCCGGCGACGCCGTGGCCAGGGACGAGCCGCTCCTCGAGGTCATCACCGACAAGGTCAACGCCGAGGTGCCCTCGCCGTTCGAGGGGATCTTGCGCGAGATCTTGGTCGCAGAGGGTCAGACGGTCGCGTTCAACGCCGAGATCGCAGTCATCGAGGAAACCGCCGGGGCCGCCGACAAAGGAACGGCCGCCGCCCCGACCGGCGCAACGGTCGCCGCACCGGCCCCGGGTCCGTCCGCCGCCCCGACCGGCGCAACGTTCGCCGCACCGGCCCCGCCGGCCGCAGTTTCCGTCGCACCGATCTCGCCCGCTGCGCCCGCACCAACCGGGGGCACGATTCCGGTAGCCGCCGTGGCGGGAAACCCCGCCGCCAGGATGACGCCGGCGGTGCGGCTGCTCATGCGAGAGCACGGCCTGTCGCCCGTGCAGGTCGTCGGCACGGGCCACGCCGGCCGGATCACTCGCGAAGACGTGGTGACGTTCGTGGAGCGCCAGCGGACGGGCGCCGCCACTTCTTTCGGAGCCGCCACCCCGGCCGCCCCGGCCGGGGTCTCTCCGTCCGTTCCGGGAGCACCCGCAGCGGGGGTCCCGAGCCATTCGCCGGGCCTGGCACCGGCCGCCCCTTCGGCGTCCTCGTCCGTCTCCGTCGCCTGGGAACCCGGCGAGGACGAGGTTCTCGTCCCGCACAGCCAGATGCGCCGCGGCATAGCCGCCCAGATGACCCGCGCGGCCGCGGTGCCGGTGGCCCACAGCACGTTCGAAGCCGACATGACGGCCGTCGTGAAGCTGCGCGGGGCGCAGGCCGCCGCGTACAAGGCTCGCGAAGGGGTCGGGCTGAGCTTCCTGCCTTTCGTGGTCAAGGCGGTCGCCGAGGGACTGCACGGCAACCCCGACCTCAATGCCCACTACACCGATGCCGGGCTGCTGCGCAAGCGACGAGTCAACATCGGCGTCGCCATCGCCGTCGAGAACGGCCTGATCGTGCCCGTCATCCACGATGCCGATCAGCTCTCGATCAACGGCATCAACCGGGTCATCCAGGACCTGGCCGCTCGAGCCCGCTCGAACAAGCTCCGGCTCGACGACCTGCAGGGCGGCACCTTCACGGTGGACAATACCGGCTGGTTCGGCTCGATCCTGACCGTCCCGATCATCAACACGCCCGAGGTCTGCATCCTGACCACGGAGGCCGTCGTGAAGCGGCCGGTCGTCCGCGAGACGCCGGAAGGCGACGTGATCGCCGTGCGGTCGATGATGAACCTCGTGGCCGGGTACGATCATCGGGCGACCGACGGCGCCCAGGTCGGCCGATTCGTCCGCGACGTGATCTGCTGGCTCGAGGCGGTCGGGCCCGACACACCGATTTACTAAACGACAACCGACACCGGCAGGCTCGACCCGAATGTCCGACTCGACCGAAACCCGCACGGCCCACGGCGCGCTCCCACCGACGATCGCCATGGGCGGCGGCACGTTCGCGCCTGCGGCCGACGGCTCCACCGCGCCGAGGCGGCACCCCGACTGGATCAAGGCGCGCATCCCGTCCGGGGAGACGTTCCAGGACGTCCGGCGGCTTCTCCACGGGCAAACGCTCCACACCGTCTGCGAGGAGGCGCAGTGCCCCAACATGGGCGAGTGCTGGGACCAGCGCACGGCCACGGTCATGATCCTCGGCGACACCTGCACCCGCGCCTGCGGGTTCTGTGCCGTCAAGACCGGCAAGCCGCTCGCCCACGACCTCGACGAGCCGCGCCGCGTGGCCGAGGCGATCCGCGGCCTGGGCCTCGACCACGTGGTTATCACCAGCGTGGCTCGCGACGACCTGGATGAGGGCGGCGCGGGTATCTTCGCCGAGACGATCCGACGTCTGCGGGTCGCCTGCCCGGGCATGGGCGTCGAAGTGCTGATCCCCGACTTCAACGGCGACGAAGAGCCGCTCCGGACCGTCATGGCGGCCGGGCCCGACATTCTGAACCACAACGTCGAAACGGTGGCGCGGTTGCAGAAGCCGGTCCGAAAGAGGGCTCGATACGACCGATCGCTCGGGGTTCTCGAGCGGGCGAAGGCCTACGCGCGGGAGCTCGATGCGAGCGGCGGGCCGGTCGGCAGGCCGCTGGCCGTCCACACCAAGTCGTCGATCATGGTCGGCCTGGGTGAGACGCGGCCGGAGCTCCACCAGACGTTCGTCGATCTGCGGGCGGTCGATTGCGACATCCTGACCATCGGCCAGTACCTGCGCCCCTCGGCCGAGCATCTGCCGGTCGAGCGCTACTACCACCCCGACGAGTTCGCGGAGATGCGCGAGGAAGCGCTGGCGCTGGGGTTCAAGCACGTGGAGTCGGGCCCGCTGGTTCGGTCGAGCTACCACGCCCGCGACCAGATTCCCGGCGCGGAGGCTCGGCGGGCTGCCCGCGCGGCCCTTGAGGCGGTTGCGGCGGCCCGCGCGGCCGGGGAGACGGCGGCACTGGAGACGGCGGCACTGGAGACGGCGGCCGGGGGACCGATCGAAGGCGTGGTCGCCCGCGGCCCGACCGTCGGCCCGGACGCTCGAGTCATCTACCGGCCCGACTGACTCGGCCGGAGCAGGGGAGCGCTGCCGTCGGGCGACCGAGTCGATCTGCCGGTCGGGGCGACTGGCTCGACCGGCAGCCGAAGCTCGAGGTACGCGTACATCTGCAGGGCCTTCGGCTCCCGCCCGCCTTCGGCTCCCTTAAGTCGGCACAAACCGGGCCAACTCATGCTTGTCTGATGGACGACTTGCGAGTCGGCGCAGTCATTCGGGCAATCCGCATCCGGCGCGGCCTTCGTCAGCTCGACGTGGCGGCATCGCGGCCGGGGTGAGCCAGGCGATCGTCTCCAGGATCGAGATGGGCGACCTGGAGCGAACGTCGCTGCTGTTGCTGCGTCGGGTCGCCGGCGCGGTTGGAGTGTCCCTGCCGCTCGCTCCCCGCTGGCGCGGCGCCGAGCTGGCGAAGCTGCTCGATGAGAAGCACGCCGCAATGGTTCGCGAAGTCGTCGCCCGGCTTGCGCCCTCGGCTGGGTTGCGCTGCCCGAGCACACTTTCAGCGTGCGAGGCGAGCACGGGTCGATAGATGTTCTGGCCTGGTCGCCGACGGCTCAAGCCGTCCTCGTGGTTGAGGTCAAGACGCTGGTCGCGGATCTGCAGGACTTGCTGGCGACCCTCGACCGCAAGCGGCGGCTGGCCCCGTCGTTGGCCCGCGAACTCGGGTGGAAGCCGATGCTCATCGGCACAATCCTGGTGATGCCTGAGGAGACCCAGGCCCGGAATGCAGTCGAGACTTACCGGCCCATCTTCGACGCGACGTATCCCTCCAGGGCGAGGCAGATCTACCGGTGGCTCCGGCGCCCCGAGCGCGATCTGCGCGGCATCTGGTTCCTGCTCAACTTCACCCCGGGTGGTGCTAAGCGGCGGCCGGGTGGCTCGATGAGAGTCAGACCGAGCCGCCGGCCGCAGAAGGGAAGCGCATCACGCTCCGATACGAGACCGCCGGCGCCGCGCCCGCCCAACTCAAGAGGCTCTGCCGGTGGTCCGCCCATTTACCATCACCCCGGGTGAAGATGAGCGATCGCAACGCCAGCCCCGGCTCATACCATCACCACGGGTGAAGATGAGCGAGTCGAGCAGGGTCGAGCAGGCTCGGCGGCGTCGCGTTCGCCGTAGCCACCCCGCCGCCGTAGCCACCCCGCCGCCGTAGTCACCTCCCCGCCACGGGCGCCCTTACCAAGCACCCGGCCCCGTGGTCGGCCTTCCGGCTACAGGATCTTCGAGAGGAAAACCTTCGTCCGATTGTGGGTCGGTGCGCTGAAGACCTGATCGGGCGTGCCCTCTTCGACCACCACGCCGTCGTCCATCATGACGACGCGATTCGCCACCTCGCGGGCGAAGCCCATCTCGTGGCTGACCACGACCATCGTCATGCCTTCCCGGGCCAGCTCCTTCATGACCTCCAGCACCTCGCCGATCATCTCGGGGTCGAGGGCGGAGGTCGGCTCGTCGAAGAGCATGAGAGCGGGTTTCATCGCCAGGGCCCGCGCGATGGCGATCCGCTGCTGCTGGCCGCCCGAGAGCTGATTCGGGTAGACGTTCTCCTTGGCCGCCAGGCCGACTCGTTCGAGCAGCGCCCGACCGATGACCACCGCCTCTTCGCGCGGCGTCCCCCGCACCTGGATCGGTGCCTCGATGATGTTCTCCAGGGCCGTCATATGCGGGAAGAGGTTGAAGCGCTGGAAGACCATGCCGATCTCCTGGCGCTGCCGGGCGATGTTCTTCTCCTTGTCCTCGATCAGCTTGCCGCTCCCGGATTCGCGGTAGCCGATGAGGTGACCGTTCACGAAAATGCGGCCGGACTGGATCTTCTCGAGGTGGTTGATACAACGGATGAAGGTCGTCTTGCCGGACCCCGAAGGGCCGATGATGACCACGACCTCCTGGCGCTTTACCTGGATGGTCACGTCCCTGAGGACGTGCAGGCGGCCGAACCACTTGTTCACGTCACGAGCGTCCACGACGACGTCCGTCTCCGGCCGCGGCACGCCACCGATCGCGCCGAGGAGACCGCCGGATGCGACGTTGGGCGCCGTCATCAGTGGCCCCCGAGTCCGCCGACGCCGGCGTCGACGTTGGAGCGGCCGAAGAAGCGCGTCCGCCATCCAGGTCCCTGTGGGCCGGATGGGCCCGACGAGCTCGTGGCCGTTCCGCGAGCCAGGCGCCGTTCGATGCCGCTCTGGACGAAGCCCCAGATGGTGGTCAGCAGCAGGTACCAGACGGCGGCGGCAGCCATGAGCTCGAACGTCGCATACGAATGGCCGGCAGCCACGGAGAACGTGTTGTACAGCTCGAAGACGCTGATAACGGTCAGCAGCGACGTGGTCTTGAGCATGTTGTTGAACTCGTTGCCCAGGGGCGGAACGATCACCCTCGCGGCCTGCGGCAAAACGATGCGGCGCATCGTCTGTCCGTAGGTCATCCCCAGCGACTTGGAAGCCTCGGTCTGGCCGGGGTCGACGGACAGGATCCCGGCGCGGACGATCTCGGCCATGTAGGCACCTTCGTTGACCCCGAGAATCACGATACCCGCAAAGATCTCGGGCAGGATGTCGATCGGACCGATGACGATGGCCGGCCACTTGAATAGCCCGGCCGCCGCCATGCCGTAGTAGAAGAATGACAGCTGGACCAGCAGCGGGGTCCCACGGAAGATCCAGATGTAGATATTCGCGACCCAACGGAAGGGCCGGAACCTCGCCATCTTCCCCATGGCGGCGAAGACCCCGAGGATCACGCCCAGGAATTGGGCCACGACCGAAATGCCGAGGGTCAACCCAAGCCCGTTGACGATGGCGGGGCTGGGACGGAACAGCGAGTCCCAGAAGAACTGCGGTCTGAGGGTGTAATTGCCAGAGCAGCCCGTGACTGTGACGGCGAGAATCACGAGGCACCCGGCGAGCAGAGCCCGCCGAGTGCCTAAACGGGTGAACGGGGACGCGGTCACAGCGCCGCTCTCGCGGGGATCGAAATGCCTACGACGCCGAGGGTGCCGCGGGCAACGGAGTCGCGTTGACGTCCGTGGCCGTGATGGCGCCCGACTGCACGCCCCACGTAGTCAGGATCTGCGTGTACGTGCCGTCGCTGATCATCGACATCAGGGCTGCCTTGACCGCGTCGCGCAGGCCGGTGTGGTTCTTGGTGACGCTGATGCCTTCGGCGCCGCGCTCGAGGGTCATCGACGGGATCATCTGGAACTTCCCGGCACCCTGGACGACTTCATAGCCCGCGACCGGTTCGTCCGTGAAATGGGCAACAACGGTGCCGGCCTGGAGCGCCAGGAGCGCGTTGGTGTCGGCATCGAATTGCTGCAGTGTTATCGCCGTCTTGCCCTTGGCCAGGCAGTTGGCGTCCAGGCTGTTCGTGGTGTCGTATCCGGAGCCCGTGCCGGCAATATGGTCGGCTTCGATGGTGCCCTTCTCGGCGGCCACGGCCTTGCCGCACAGGTCGTCGATGGTATTGATGTTGCTCGGGTTGCCCGCTGCAACCACGAACGACTGGCCGGCCGCGAAGTAGGGAATCATGTCAACCGCCGCCTGCCGTTCGGCGGTGATGGTCTGGGCCGAGACGATGATGTCGCAGCTGCCACCGGTCAGGGCGGGGATGATCGTGTCGAAGGTGGTCGACTTGACCGACAGGGTCAGGCCCAGCCGCTTTGCGATCTCCTTGGACAGGTCGATGTCGGAGCCGACCGCGTTGTTACTGCTGTCGAGGCTCTCCTGCGGCGGATAGGACGTGTCCGAACACACGGTCAACGTGCTCGCCTTGATGAGCTGGTCCGCCGGGACCGTGGCCACGACATTGGTCGTGGGGCCGGCGCTGGGCGCCGTGGTAGCCGCGCTGCTGCTGCACCCGGCCAATGCGATCGCGGCCGCAGCGAGGCCGCCTACGATCCGGAATCGAGACGAAATCATGAGCATTCCTCCAATCCTCCTAGAAAACGGCGCCGGTCATCCCCCCGTCGACGAGTGCACCGGTATCGAGGCGCAGCGTAGACGGAGCGGAGGGCGCCTGCAAGCCGGATGCGACATCGGCGGTTGCGGCTCGGTTGCGAGTAACGTGCGAGCCGGCGCCCCGGAACCCGCCCAACGTCTGGTGGCGGAAACCATCGCGGTCGCGCACGTTGACTGCGGCATGTCGCGCCGGACTGGCTATGCTCTCGCCAATGGTCCGCCAGTTGCCACGTCGGATGCCGCTCGCCGAGCTTCATTGCCACCTCGGCAGCGCCGTCACGCCCGCCATCATGTGGGGCATAGCCCACGAACAGGGGATCAAGCTGCCGACGAAGGATTACTGGGAATTCCGCGAGATGATCACCGCCTCGCCGACCCGTGGCCACTCCTTCGACGGTTACCTTCAGTTGTTCCAATGGACCGAGCTGATCCAGTCGTCGCCCCTGGCGATCGAGCGCTCGGTCTACGAGGTCGTGGGCGGCGCCTACCGCAAGAACAACATCACCACGATCGAGTTGCGCTTCAACCCGATGAAGCGAAACCGCGGCGGCGAGCAGGACCTCGACCACATCATTGCCGCCGCCCTGCGGGGTATGGATCGGGCCACCCTCGAATACCCGATCCGACCCGGCCTGATCTTCTGCCTGGACCGCGCCTTTCCGTTCGACCTCAACGAGATCATCGCCGAGAAGGCGATTGCCTGGCGGGACCGAGGGATCGTCGGTATCGACATCGCCGGTCCCGAGTCGGCGACCTTTCGCCCCGGGGACTACCGCAAGCTCTTCCGGCGGGCCCGCCAGTTCGGGCTGGGCCTTACTGTGCACGTGGGCGAATCCGGCCCGGTCGAAGAGGTGGCCCAGGTCCTGGAGCTGCTCGAGCCGGACCGCATCGGTCATGGCGTCAAGGCGGCCTATGACCCGCGGACGATGGGCATGCTTCGCGAGCGGGGGACCGTCCTGGAGGTCTGCCCGACTTCGAACCTGCAGACCGGCGTCGTGTCCGGCTGGGAGGAGTTCCGCTGGATCTTCGACCAGTTCCGGCGCAACGAGATCCGTTTCGCGATCAGCACCGACGGCCCGGAGATGCTGCGGACCTACATCCGGGACGAAATGGCCACGCTGGGTCGGCTGGGCATCCTGTCATACGATGAACAGGTCTTGGCGGCTCAGACTTCGCTCCAGGCGTCGTTCGTTCCCAAGGTCACGGACGTCGCCGCCGCCGTGCGCGAGCCGGCGAAACGTCGGGAGGTCGAGCGGGAGGAGGCGTAGCGTGTCGGCCCGACCGGGCGTGTCCGGCGCCCCTTCAGGTAGCTTGGACTCGCCGTTCGCCCTCCGTTACCGTACGATCAGGCCAGATCTCGATGGGCCACCGGGCCGGCACAAGGTTGCCGTCGTCCGGGGCGGGGCGAGGTCGGCCGTTCGGCCGTTAGGGAGCGCTGGGTGCCACAGCTTCGAGCCTTTCGCGCGCTTCGCTTCGACCCGGAGCTGGTCGGAGACCTGAGCCGCGTCATCTGCCCGCCTTACGACGTGATCGGGCCGGAACTGCACGCAACCCTGCTGGCCCGCCATCCGGCGAACGCGGTCCGACTCGACCTGCCCGAGGTGCAAGCCGGCGATGAGCCGGACGACCAATACCGGAGGGCGGCCCGGACGCTGTCGACATGGCGCGTGAGCGGCACGATCCGAAAG
>Ga0209777_10006074_pt1 | contig 13704 bp, 18 predicted proteins | sample FrelakmetHBP12HB_FD_187147 | JGI IMG/M metagenome (GOLD analysis project Ga0209777, IMG submission 187147) | Freshwater lake sediment microbial communities from the University of Notre Dame, USA, for methane emissions studies -HBP12 HB (SPAdes)... | ecosystem: Environmental > Aquatic >...
CCAACCAAGCCTATTTCAAAAAAGACCTCGCCTTCTTAGGCCTTCTTCGTAGCGCACCTCTTTACAAGCAGCACTGGAGCCAGAACTATTGGAGCGACTGGAACTCGACCAAGCCCCGACCAATCCCAGGAGTACTTCACATTCTATTCGGTGGCATCTTCGGTCTTGAATATCCACTGCCCATCCCCGTACGGGAATACGACCCAAACCCCGTCCAACAGCCCTACAACTACTTTCCATAAAAAGGTTTCCAATGAAGAAGTTAGTCGTGGCAGGATTCAGTCTTGTGGTCACCAATTCATAAAGGTACATTGCATAAGGGATACACACTAAGAACATTAGGTGCAAGTCTTTGCACAAAAGGTATCAGGAGGAATTATCCTTTGGTGCAATATTTCTTGACGAAAAGGTATATTTCCAGGAGAAATCTTGTTATTTCGGTGAGAAATCACAACATAATGGGAGGTTCCTTCGCCTCCAATTCTTTAACTTTTACGTGGAATGGTAGCCTTAAGATGCCCACCACATCTTAACCACTACCATCCACCACTTCCTTTACTAAAAGATTATATCCAGTTACTAATTAATGTTAATCGGGGGAGCCACTATCCTCTTGGGCTAATTTCACCGATTAAATCAAGAAATGGTGGCTCTCCCTCTAACAAGGTATAAAACCATTAGGAATGTGTATCCAAGTGTAGAACCTCAATAAAATAGGGGTTATACATGATTTTAAGAGTAAATCTATAGGTTTTTTATGCGTATAATGTGCCCCATCGCAAGGTGGTGGTTATGTGAAAAGGTGAGAAAAATGGAAGATGATGGATGCCAGGAAAAGAGTGTATTGATTGCGGTGAGGACATCTCAAATAGAGGGAATAGAACCTCGAGGTGTGAAAGATGCCAAACCCAACATAAAAAAGAGAATGATGCTCTTCGAATATCTAAAAACAGAGAAGAGTTTCCTGATGTGGAACTCAATAAATTAGGTACCACTGATTTAGGCTCTCATTTAAGGATGAAGGATGGGGAACCAGATTTTGAGAGAGAAGCCCAGATAATCCATAACGAATGGTTAGCAGTCTTTGGAGGTAATACTACTGGGTACAGGAGAGCTAGATATAGTCATTATTATCCAGAACTAGAACCTTTCGATGAAGAAACCACTTACATAGAGCCATTACCTAGTGGTCAAGTTGAAAAGAAACTTACTTTAACTGATATCTATAAGGGTTGGGTCTACTAGGTTCTAACTGCTACACATTGTATTGAGAGGAGAATAATTCTGTCTCATTATGTTTTTATGTTTATTATTATCGAGGTCATATGAATCAAGACGAAAGTTTACTTTTCAAAATAGTTAGCAATACTGTTAATCGAGTTTCAAAGGAGACTCATCAAGAGCAGGATATTATCAGGAAGGCTTCACAAGAATTAGATATTAATCCTAAAGAGTTAGAGAGTTATCTAATTCACAAATCTGTAGATGCTATCCAGGAACTTAACTTATTAAACGAAAAACGGAGTATGAAAAATGTCTAAAATCATTGATTATAATTTCACCAGAGAATGTCAATTCTGTTCTAAAATTGCTAGTGGGGATACCGAGGTTTTTAGGGATTGGCATATAGTCAATATACCAAACCAAGTCTCTGGAGAAACAAAGGAAAGGGCAATCTGTAGGGATTGCCAGATTATTATCTTATCAATTTTAAAGAAGTATGGTATCAAACCTTCACAACCCTAGGAGGATGATTATTATGGATTACAAATTAGAATATGAAAATATGAGAAAACTCTGGCTTGATTCCCAATTAAAACTTAAAACACTAGAAGCAGAGGTACAACCTCCCAAAACTGTAGTTTCCTACTCTATCGAGGATGCACTCCTAGATAATATCAGGAATCACTCCAGTTTCAAAAGATGTGCCAAAAAGCTTCAAGATGGTACACTCAAGTATGTATCTATAGATTATTCTGTGGATGCTAAAGAATTAGTTGCATGTTGGGAGAAGGAAAAATCTGGGATAGCATCCAGAGATATCGAAACACACGAACCTTATCGAGAAGAATCCAAAAAAGTAGAGGAAGACCTCTCTAACAAACACCGAGTAGAAACAAGAGATGGTTACACTTACCAAGAACAGGAAAAGCACCAGGCTAAAAAGGAGGAGGCTTCTATCTATGACGTATAGGATTAACAAATTAACCATTCTGAATAAATCTCAAAATTACACCGCTAGAATCTATGCGGAAAAGATGGCTCTCCTTAAAGATATTATAGAGAATGATTTAAAAATCAAAGTTACCGAAGAGATTTATTCAGCACCTCAAATTCCACTCTACCAAGATTTCGATGACTTAAGTAATGGTCATATTGCTACAATCACTAAATCTCAATTAGAAGAAACAGATTTTCACATAGATTATCTTTTAAACATCATTGCTAAAGCAAAGAACGAGGTATCCCCTGCTCATCGAAAGCAGTTAGATATCCTCTTCAAACAATCTTCTATAGACGCTATCTTCTCTAAAACTCCTATCATTGAGAAGTCTACCTGTAAGGATTGCTCCATTCCGACAGAGGAAGAGGTAGAATCCCATGTTACTAAATCCAAATTGGGTTATATTACCCAGGAATAAGATTATGCAAGAAATAAAACCAACTAAAAAGAAACCATCTACCTATCCGTATCCTAACAAACCAGATGTTAATCCAACTGAAAACCCGTATCCTCCTAATGAGAAATATCCACTCCCCGCTAACAAATCAGAGGAAAAGAGAGGGCAGGATTATGCGGATGCCTTCACCAAAAAGCCGGATACACAACACACCAATACTAGAAGAAAACTCCTCGCAAAAGAGTTAACAGAGAAATGGCGTAAGAATAAAATTATTCGGGAATAATCCTAGGTTGGGTGATTCTTTTTATGGATAATCGTTGTCAAGCTTGTGGTGAGTATCTATCTTCTGTGAAACTATTAAGGAATCCAGAAGGAATGCTCAAAAGATACTATTATTGTGATTGTGGATGTGTTTATAGTGAAGAAGTGGAGGAATAATTATGACTACGGTACCAACTAACATTAAAAGAAACAGAAAACAAACTAAAAGATGTACTAGACAGAAACAATAATCATTCAGTGTCACCCTATTGTCAGATGTGGTGGGTGATTAAGGGTCTCTACCACTATCCCCTTTGGCAGCCCTCTGACCGCCTGATACTAGGTGTTAACCTTTTCCCATTGGGTAGAGAGTATCCTCTGCCCCATCTTCCAAAATCGAGTCATCCATCAGATAGGCAACGGGGATGACAAGGGATTTATTCTATTGCCCCAATACATCCGTCCTATCACTACATCAACCATCAACTCCCAAGTATCACTCTTGGTACTTGGTCTGGTGGTTATCGCCATCCAGTACGTAGCTGGTTATCATTGGGGGGAGTTCTACGCATTGCTCCTCCCTATAATCTTCTGTTAATTATGTTTAAGATTTATAAGAAAGAGATAGTACAATGACTAAAGATATCGGAACAGTTAAAAGATTTATTTCAACAAGAGGTTATGGATTTCTGACAGGCTCAGATGGAATAGACTATTTTTTCCATTTCAGTGAAATCAAAGATTCGAACAAAACAACTAATATTGGAGATAGAGTAGAGTTTGAACTTGATGAAGATATTAGAGGAAGACCTAGAGCTATCAATATCAAGGTTCTGGAGAGGGTATCTAATGGGCAACACACGAACCAAGAATAAGATAGCTAAATTTGGTTTAGAAGATACCATCCTAGAGATGTACTCTAGAGGGCTATCTTTCAATCAGATTATCAATGAGGTAATGATTAGAAGTGGAGTTCAATTATCCAAGAGTAGTGTATCCAGATACATCTCTAGAAGTATGACAAGCAAGACTATCATTGAGGATTATAATAGCTTCAGTGAGGTTAGGCACCAATATACATCCAACACCAATACTACTCTTAATCATATAGATGCATTTTCTACAGAGATATTAGCATCTATAGATACATCCAAGAGGAAGGCAATGGCTGAGAAGCTTAATGCCCTCAGAAAGGAGTATATCCTTAATCGGAATGAGCTGGTGATGGTCTTTGACAAGCTCTATGAGGATAAACAAATAACCAATATTTTCCTTGCTGATTTGTCTAAAGACCTATGCATATCGTGTAAAACCAAACTCCTGGAACACCTACACAAATATGAGCAGTGTTCCACTTAAAAGGGGTGTATTTAGCCCTTTTTATTCTTTTTTAAGCAATCGTTCCACTTATTAGGGGGTAAATCCCTCTCTCTATTTTAGATGCCCTTCCAACAGGAGGGGAGTATATATAGGTACATAGGTAGTGTATGGTGGAACACTACAACCACTGTACTAAGTTGTAAAATATATATCCCTTTCATTCAACTTTGGTATATGTTGTAGATGCCTTTCTCTCCTGTTGAAGATAAGGAGTTATTATGCCTTTTCTCCTGGGTTTGAGGGTTATATACTCGGACTTGGCTTTAGCTCCCAAGGTGAAATGAATGCCCAAAAGGAAACAATCAACCAATAGGAAGGCTAGTACCCAAGACACCAACGGCAACGGGAGTATCTTTGAGGTTCTCCGTGAGGAGGTTCTCCTAGATGCTAAACACAACGAGGGAAGAGAACTCCTAGGGAAGTTATCAAGGGCTAAGGATGCAAAAAGAGGTATGCCTTTCTTCCTATCTGTTGTGGAGTATCGTATCAACGATAAGGGAGAAAAGGACGGATTCAAGGCTAGGGCATCTCTTCCCTTATCAAAGGGAAAACCCTATTGCCAGAAGATACTTAAGTATCTGGAGACAGAACTCCAAGCATTCAACGAGAAGTCTTACCCCTCTGTTAAGGAGCTAGAGGCAGAGGCAGACGGCAAGGAGAAGGATGCCCCTTCTAGGAAGGATGCACCCAAGGGAAAACAAACCATCCTAAGTACCTTACCTCCCGAGGTAATAAAGACCCTCACCCCTGCCCAAATAACAGCTATGGCAACCACCTACGTTTAGGGAGTTAATACTCCCTTCTTTTCTTCTTATGGAGATGTGGGAAGAAATGACACCTACCGAGTTATTGGTTTACTCGAATACCCTCTATATCTTGGATACTCGGGAGAATCCCTATAGTATCCTATTCTCCTCCCTATAATCTAACCTCTTTCTCCTTATCTTTTCTTTAATTCCCTCCTATAAGACTACTTTCTATCTGTTCTTATCTCCTTATATCTAGTTTTTTAGATGTTATACCTAACTTTTAGGTTCCCTAGCATCTATAAGGAATCTTAAAGGGCTTATCTAAATAGGGAATTGAAAGGCATTATCTATATAGGGATTGAAGGGGCATCTACAGATAAGATAAGATAAGGATTAACCCCCTCATAGCTGAATAGGTACCGTACTAAGTAGTATTGGGTAGATTAAGGGATATTCCCTTACTTATGTACCCTTATTACTATTGGGTACTAGAGGAGTATTCCTTACCTACTAACTGTACCTAGTTGATGGATGCCCTTACCTATATAATAGGATGCTATATAAGAGGTTTTAATGATACATTTATCATCTCTTCTTATCATCCATAATGTACTAGAGGATTGGTACCTTATTATTATCTTAAGGTATTAGGTACTACTACTCAACATCTTAAAATTGTACAGTTAATACTAGCAGTTAATACCAGTACCTAGTACCTATTAATAACCCCCCTATTATCCCCCCTTCTTCTTCCCTCTTCCCAAAATCCTCTTAACCAGTTAGTAAGCAATTTGCCTTATAGAAATTAACCCTAACACCTGTTCCTCTGTTCTATAACTACTCATACCCACATCTTAAGTCTATAATGAGGTTTCTCCTCTGGAGTCCTCCTGTCGATGTTTCTTTAAATACTTCCTCCCAATAATCGCCTTTCAGGGAACGAATATCTCGTTTCCCAGAAGGAAAACCTATGAAACACAACCAACAACCTATGGAGGCAAGTATTACGCAGAAACGCCACAAACGGAGTATCCGCATCCTAGGACACCAGGTTCCACTCTCTATCCTGGCTATCCTGGTATGCGGTATGCTAGTAAGCGGTGCCTTGGTTACAATTCTATGGAGACAGGCAACTGTCAACATCCAAGGCAACATAGATGTTAATGGTCAAACCCAAGAGATTTCACAACTGTTCTACGATGGAACCCGAATCTCTGGGAATTTAACCATTACCACTATGGATATCTCTAACATCACCTATGGAGAAACCAAGGTATTCTCTCACTACTGGCTCAATGACAACGGACACAGTGTCCACATCATCTTAAACGCCTCTAGTATGCCTATTAACGGAGGAGGAGTTGAAACAGACCCCTGGTTTGGATTTAATATCGAGTTCTTAGATAACGTAACCCAAACACCAATAACCGAATTCGACCTTCCGGCAATTAGTCAGAAAACCATCCTCTATAGGTACTCGGTTAACCAATTATTCGAAGACCCTGGAATCGACTTCCCCTTCCACCTTATCTACCAAGCAACTCTAACAGATAAGCAATCCTATGGAATGGGATTCGGTGCAGAGTGGACAGACATAGGAGATATCTACCTCTATAACACATCAGGAACCCTCTATACAGTTAAATCCTATGATGAAAGCACAACCCTGGCAACTGTTACCTATCCATCATCTAATGCAGATTGGACAACCATCTACTCCGATGTAACTGCCCATTATGACAACCCACTAGGTGTCTGGTTAAGTAACTATAATGAAGGATACCACCAGACAGGCTCCATCTATAAGGCGGTTCTGGCAGGATTCGATACTAAAGATTCCTATGTCATAAACGCCTCTGGGAGATTCGACAGCAGGGCAAACAACTTCTATGTTATCTGGCACTATATGGATAGTGATAACTACTTCACGGCACAAGTCAACAAGGCAAACAACACTCTCTCTATAGTCCAATACAACGAAGGCGTACCTAGCAACTTATGGGTTACTTCCCAAACCATCCCCGATGATACCTCCTTTGCCCTTAAACTTAAGGTGGATACAGAGGGCAAGATGATAGCCTTCTACTATAATGGGGCATTGAAAACCACTCTCTCTTTCGAATAGGGGAAATCCCCCTTCTCTCTTTTTTTATTAAGATAACATAAGGAGGATTCAATCAATGGAGCAGACAATTAAGACTAGGGAATTGAATGGAATTCTCGATTCTCATCTAGTACTCTACCAGGGGAAATACTACCAGACTCGAGAAGATATGCAAATGGCACCTATAGAAGTAACTCTCCTAGGTGAAGGCACACCCAAGGATGAATTAGATTCCTACCTAGACCGATTAAACCACATAATGAGAGATGCTGGTGCCTTAATAATTACCGATTTAGGATGCTAAGGAGGCTTAACATGATTGACCCAACCCAACTAGAGATAGGAGATGAAATCTCTCCCCAGGATATAGGTTTACCATCCCTCTTCCTCCCACCTAACTACCATCTAAAGGTGGAGGGAATCACTCGAAAACTTACAACAGATAAGGAGTACGTGATAGATGCTATCCTCCTTATGTTGACTCGAGAAAGGGATTTTTGAGGATGAACTAATCAATTAGGAAGGTGTCGAACCTTATAGGTTTACTTTCCCTCCCATCCCCGTACTCCTCACTCCTTTTAGGAGAGTACTAACCTATTCCCTGGTCTGGTTCGGCATCTTCCCCATCTTTTCTTTTTTCCTATTTCTTAACTTCCCACACACATCTATAGTTTAGTACCAATAACTTAACTCTATAGGTAACATATAGTCTGGTGGGAATTGCCGGAAGGGTTATATATCTTCCCAAGCCGATTTACTCCTGTTGGAGAGTAGTTCAATTATATTAAACTTTCTCGGAAAATTCAGTCTTATATGAGGAGAACAAAATTATTTTCTTCTCCGTAAAAACGAACCACCTTACATACCTAAGTACATAAGGAATCCTACACTCCCTCGAGTTCTTGGTGGTTGTCTCCGAAATGCTAGGCTAGATAAGTAGAAGTGAAGTGGACACCTAATTAACTAGATGTTCCGTTGATGCTCTACTTATGACAAGTGCTATACGTTAGGATGGGGAGTATCATGGGTCTACTCACCATCCACTCTCTTAACTCTTATCAATTAAGCTAACCCTAGTAAATACTCCAACACCACCTTCTATTAAACTTATAAGTTGGATGTTTCCTTGAGTTAGTGTTAGATTGAGGGGAGATACATCTACACCTAGGAGGAGGGTTCTATATCCCTCGGGTTATCCTCTAACTTCTTAATCATACGCAGACATGCACACATATACGCCTGGATGCTCATAGGTAGGCGTACAATAGAAAAGGGTTAAAGCCAATCTTCATCTTGGAATTTAATTCATTCGGGTAAGAATCTTTAAGGGAATCTCTCTTTTTAGAATTGAATGCTCTCGGAGGGATTATTAAATTCTCTAAAAACCCTGATAAAATCACTCTAAATGCATCCTATAATCATTTAATTGTTTATTCTTGTTAAGGTAGTCATAATATGCCAGATTGACAGTAGGGCATGTAGAACTTGAGTTTTAGAGTGATTTAAGGCACTAAAACCTCTTAAAACATCTCTTTAAAATTTATAGGATGTGGGGGTAATCAACCACCACCCCATTAGGTCAAGTTAGGAAAATTTGGCTATATTACTCAAAATGCCCCTCGTGTTTCTTTTATCCAATCACAAGTGAGGATAAAAAAACTCTCGGGGACATTTTGTAGATGTTAGATGCCCTATAAAGGCATGTGAAACAAAAACAAGAAAGACTTAAAAGACAAATTGTGTTAATACTGATGTGAGAAGATGGATTTAGTATTTCTAATTATTTCTTACTTAATTATATTCATAGTATCCTATCTAATTGCAAGAAGGATAGGTCGAGATAATATCTTGATTATCCCCATTGAGGTAATAGGATTCATAATTGTCTCTGCCATCTTATTTTTTGTATTCGGTATGTTAGATTATGGGATAGCTATAGGTTTAGGATTTGCTGGAGCCTTGATTGGTTATATTCTAAGTAAATAATTGTTAGGAAGCCTACTCAGATAAGAAAAGGAAGACCATAAAATTAAAAAATAGTAAATCCTATTCCATCTTGGATTGAGGAGGCTTCATTCATTCGCAAGAAATTAGATTCTTCAAAATTCATCCTAGGAATTGTCGTAGGAATTATTATCATAATCTCGATTCCTGTCAGCCTTCTCTGGTACAATGCAATTAGCATCCAATTACTGAATATCCTTCAGGTTAATTCAAACAATAATGCCACCGCTATCCAGGTCTATTCACAAATCATAAAAGACTATGGCACAACATCTCTAACCCTATTCGGTATCAGCTTCCTAGGTGGAATATTTACCCTCCATAGAAGACCAGAAAATAAAGATGAGTGGTTAGAGAGGAATATGAAATCTTATATGTTCATCATATCCGTCCTCTTCCTAGCATCATTCATCTGCTTGTTTATGTACTACTCACTCATCTATCCCTACGTATCCATCAACATACCACCCCTTCTATCTGCACTATTGTTTTTCGGGATTCAATTCTTCGTTGTAGCTAGTGTTATGCTCATTGTGGCACTCATCCTCTACCTCCTAATAAGTTCGGGATATAGTGACCCTACACCTCCTAGTAAAATCCTATAATTTTGTATTTGCCTCTTTCTAGAGGTTTAATCCCTCTACCGGAGAATCGGTACCTCGAAAGTTCGTACCAATCTCAAAGAAGTTTGTACAAATAGAATATTGCCTCTAGAATAGACTTATGATATATTGGCTAGAGATAATGATTACTTCTGCGATGATAGCAACCAATACATCTATCCCTATCAGCTTTAGTATCTTAGATTTCCTAGATTCATGGATTTCGATTTCAGAATATGGTAATCTAGAAACACCAAAAAAGATGTAAACAAGAGAGGCATAAATCGGGATTAGAATCATAACATTAAGCCATAAGTAATTGACTTTAGACGGGGCATCTATCCAAGCTAATTGCTTGATATCAAACACCCTCACTCCATCATAAACAGAAGCTAGGTACACCATCATCAAAAAGAAACCTATAACAAATCCATATTGGATGTGACGATTCCTATCACCCCAATTCTTAACCAGACAGACTAGGGTTTTCTTCTTCTCGAAGAATTCCCTAATCTGTCGCATCTTCTCTCTAGCTAAGACAGTCTCGCCATCGATAACAACAACACAAGTTGGTTCATTATCTGTGGAATCTTCACATTGTATGGCAATTGTCAGTTTATCCGATTTAACCCCCCAGGCAAAATCCTCAATCCTCATAGGTGAAGAGGTGACTAGGCTCTTCTCGAATTCATCCACATTGGTATAGACATCTATCTGCTTACTTTCACTATTCTTCTTATCTGAATAGTTGGCTATAGCTAACTTAGACTCTTTAACATCTAGTCCGTGAGTAAGAAGTTTCTCGAGACTCTTCAAGTCCGCTATAGTTAATTTGAAGGAAGGTAAGGGAAAGTTAAACTGAGTCATTTAGAATCTATGTACCAAAATCCACTTATTAAATTCTATGAAATGAGTTTTATGTGCCTCTACATAGGGGTCATGTATCTTTCATTACTCATCCAATGTACTGTCTCTCGATAAGACAGCTATGTTTTATTCTTTAAATTTAAGGAGGCATAAATGCCAAACATCAATGTGAATATTTCTCTCGAAGAGTATGAACTCCTTTTACGGTACCGTAAAGAAATGGGTTATAGAACTTGGAGGGAACTCTTACTTATGACAATGTTTAGAAACAGTAAGAAATCTAAAACGATAGTTGACCCTAATTTGTCTGTCTAATAGATTCCTATGCTCATTGATTGGTCGAGGGTTTTGAAAACTCAATGCCCTAGGTGTCGAAGTTCTAAAACACATAAACAAAACCTCTATCGCTATGCCTATAATATCCATGATAAGAAGATAGAACAACAAAAGTATTTGTGTGAATCCTGTAGTTTGGAGTTCTGGTATCCTAAAACTGGATATGAGAAGAGTAAGAGGAAGAAATAGGGTCTAAAAACCTGCCAGATACCACTAAACTACATCCATGATTATAGAACATAAAAACATGCAGTTCTACACACTTTTATGCGATTATAGGCACTTAAAATGGTGTTTTAATAAGGCATAGTGTAAAACCATTAGGTGATGCCTAAAAATGAGGGTTTCTCCGAGAGAGGCACTTTTAAGCCTCGAATTCTCCGCAAAACCCATGTTAATCATTAACGTACATGAGGGAGGAATTAATATGAAGATTTATTCAACTGATTCAAGAAATGGTAAAGTTAGAAGCCTTGGGAGTGTTAACAAAATAGATTCATCGATGAAAGAAGTTCTCTTAACCACTTCAAATGGATATGAGGTTTGTTTATCATTCGACCAAAGGGATGGTGGAGATGCGAATCTCCTTAAGATGCTCCTCCAGAATTTACCCAAGGTGGAGAAATCTAAATTTACATAATAGTTGCGTCCTTCCATTCCTACCCTCTAGCCATTAAATCTCCTATCCATCTCGATAATCGGAAGGCTTATAAACAACCGAAAGCCGATTTACTTCTGTTAGAGCTTACTTCTGATACTTAAGACTTTTCCGGTAAATCCGCACTTTAATGAGGAAAGCAAAAACTTTTCTCAGGACGTAATCACATGGACACAAAACAAGAGAATGGTAAACACTACAAGCAGGTACAAGGACAATGGGTGGAATATCAACCATCTAAACAAAAACAGACAAAACCAACATTCGAAACAATCAAAGATAACCTAGAAGTAACTGTACGGATAGGTGATACTACCTATTCAGGTATGGCTAGGTTGGTTAAGTTCCCAGAAAGAGGTTTAGGATATGCCGTGAAGCTAAATCCTGACCAGGATATCTTTGGTGGGGCATCTTTGTTTATCCGCTAGAGGGGTAACATCCCCCCCCCTCCTCTATTTTCTGTACTCCTAACAAGGAGGTATGTAGTTTTGCCGAAATAGGAAGGTTAAATGCCAAATCGGGAAGTGCTCATCCCCTATACAAGGATGAGAAGAATTTTAAAGGAAAACTGTGGTGGAATGGATGTTAGCGAGGATAGTATCCTATACATCCAAGAGTATCTAAATCAACATCTAAAAGCAATCTGTTCTAAATGTGTGGAAGAACACAACTCCCTAAATGATAGGAGGTTAACCACTGGGTTGTTAGGTATTAAGAGACTCCACGCCTCTATCTGTAGAAGAGTGGTCGATAAGTATTTTAATCCGAACCAAGTAAGACCTCAAGGCGAGGGAGCCAATCAGCATACTTCCTTGTCGAGAGGCAATGAAATGACGAATAGAAAGCCATTGCCCAAAGTAGCAGGAATGGAGGTAATCTGATGGACGAGAAGGCGTACATCGGATTTCTAAATGCTAGAGGTCTCAACAATCCTAGCACACTCAAGGAGTATGTGAGAGGATTCAAAGACCTAGATGCGTACTTCCAAGGGAATATTCCAAAGAAGGGAAGGATAACACAGCATCAAGTGGATATCTTGGTGGGTCAAATCAAGGCTCGATACAAGACAAATTCCCAAATCCCAAGATTGATGGGATTAAAGTGGACTTTGAGGTACCTAGGATACATCAAGGATGGTAGGGATGTGTTTAGAGTATCAATCCCTAGTTCTGTAGAAACCATGAGGGAATCTGTCTTAACTCCAGAGCAAGTCCAACTCATCTTTGATTACACCAAGGATGAACCATTTAGGAATGCTATCTGTAAGATGTTCTACTATACAGGCATTAGACGGATGGAACTATCTGGACTCAACCTAGAAGATATAGATTTTGAGAACCAAGTGGTACATATCCAGAATGGTAAAGGACAGAACCATCAACCTGATACCATAGCAATAAGCCCTATAGCTCTAGATGCTCTCCAAAAATATCTAAAAATGAGGCAACCTGAAAATCCCGAAGAGAAAGCTTTGTTTCTCTCACCTATCGGGAGAAGGGTATCTAAAAGCTACCTCAACTATATGATGAAAGAGTTACGAGCAGAAACAGGACTCCCTAGATTGACCTGCCATATTTGGAGAGCCTCCTTGATTACTCATTTATCGAATAATGGGGCTTCACTCTATCACATTAAGGCTCAATCTAGGCATAAGAGTGACAAGGTATTAGGGCGATATATCCGACCATCTATAGATGATAAGAAGAGGCTCTATAATCAATTCTGCCCACAGATAGATACTCCACAACAATCTAAACCTGTAGAACCTCCAAAGCCAGTACCACCAAAGATAGAACCATCCATCCCTATCTCTATAGATACCAGGAAAGAGGAATTAATCAAACTCCTACAAGAAGGACTCATAACTCCAGAACAGTTTAGAGAGTGCTTCAAATCGGATAATTCCAAGACCTCCAGGTACATCCAATAAGGGATGAACACTAAGAATATTGTGGATAAGGCGTAAGCCCAAATAGTTCAGGAGTAGAGGTTATTTTGACCTCACGCCCTGTTCACAATATACCTTTTGGGCAGTCTCTACAGGGTGTCGAGATCCTGACCGACACGCTCACTAAGCTCCTTGTGCAAAGAGCGCAGCCGTGCGGCGTGCTGAGGCTGG
>Ga0209777_10006075_pt1 | contig 13701 bp, 22 predicted proteins | sample FrelakmetHBP12HB_FD_187147 | JGI IMG/M metagenome (GOLD analysis project Ga0209777, IMG submission 187147) | Freshwater lake sediment microbial communities from the University of Notre Dame, USA, for methane emissions studies -HBP12 HB (SPAdes)... | ecosystem: Environmental > Aquatic >...
AAGTCCTCACGGACAATTATATACTGACAGAATGATTCCTTGCGAAATCAATTGCACAAAAAAACAAATCAAAAAAATTGCAGAATTCACTAAGAAACATTATGAGCAAGAAGCGGTTGCTTATTATAAAATTTCCGGTGGAATGCATATAATATAAAAGCAATGAAAGATACATTAATGGAAATCGCCTTGCGTTACACGGGCAACAGTAAAGAAGCCACTGATATGGTGGATGAACTGATGAATGTTATACACGAAAAAGTACTTGACGTTGCAATTAAATCGGAAGAAAGGGGTGTGAAACAATATGAGCGTGAGGTCATGATGAGGCGTGAACAAATAACCGATATTAATCAGTGGACCGAAATACTTATCAAATACCGTCATAAAATAAGAGAACGGGTATTGTGGTCGATGATAAACGATATTAATAACCGTACAACGGATTAATCATGAAAACAAAAATAGACATACATAATTTACTTCAATTAGCAGAAGAATTAGTGTATGACGGAAAAATTGAATTTGCAGAAAGTTGTGAAATACCCGTTCAGATATTAGAATCAGACAATGGGGATAAATACCAATTGAAATTAGTAATGACTTTAATATAGTAATGGAGAGTTGGATGAGTTGGCTTAAATCAGTAGATTGCTAATCTGCCGTGCGGGGAAACCCGCACCGTGAGTTCGAATCTCACACTCTCCGCAAAATAAATCATGGGTTGAGTCAACCCTTTCTCAATTATAGTAGTATTTATAGTAAAATTTATTATGAATACGAATGAAAAGGGTGATATTGGATTAGCAGCAGTAATTGCTGATGTCATAGGAAAGGGTTTTTTTGTATTTTTACCGTTCTCAGATAGGACACATGTTGATTTGATTATTGCCGACAAATACATGAGAACGCAAAGGGTGCAAATAAAATATATTAGTGTTAGTGAGAAAGGTGTTTTACAAATTGTAACTTCAAGTGTTGTAAATGGAAAAAAAGTACCAGTTGATTTATCGAAAATAGACATATGGGCGATATACTGTCCAGACACTAAGGAAATTTATTATGTAAACACTGCAGATTTATTAGGTAAGAAAGCAATGAGTTTGAGAATTAATGATTCAAAAAACAATTTACCTGGCATACATTATGCCAAAGATTATTTGGATTTAAATAAAGTTTGGAATATAAAATAAAAACTATGGGAACATAAGAGGAAGAATCTTTGCTTGATAACTCGTCTCTCCGAATGCGAGTGAGGTCATAGAGTCTAACGTTGGTGAGGGCAACTCATAAATCTTTGACCCATAGTTTCTTTAATAACTGTATTAATAAGAAAACCAGCATGAAACTACTTAACAAAGTACAAGAAATCTTCAATCAATATGAATTGAAGCCAATTGAATTGCCACCGGACTTCAAAAATGTTTATATGTTTTTGCGGAAATATCCGGAATTCGGCAAAGATTTCAAATCCACAATAGAAGACAGTGACTTACTTGAAAAGTATCGTAAGCAAATACCAAGAGGTTGGTATGGCTTTGACATTGGTACTCCAATTGTTCCACAATGGATGGAAATCATTGATAAAATAGTTGAAGCATGTGTTGTTGCAGACCCGGACTTCGAAATACATCAAATTAAAATAAAATTTGGTGGCATTCGTTTCTACTGTGGTAGTGATATTATTGATGATTTGCACGAAGTAGAATATCTGATAGCACACAAAATGTTTGATAGAGCATTAATTTATTGATTTTTTTGTAACATTTGAATCATATCAACGTATAATGGTAAAATGTATTACTATGAAAAAGAGAAAAGACACAGAAAAGTTGACAAATCTCGAAATAACAGAATTATTTCTCGTTAAAGCCGATTGGAACAGGACCTTCATGGGACAGATTATCAGAGAAACTACTGTTGATGGTCAGGAAATCATCAGAGGAAACGTTATTATTAATGATGGTAAGGCATGGAGCGTTGGTAATACCGAAGAAGAACTCGGAAATAATCTCGATGATATCTGCACTCTTAAACTTGACTTTAATTTGCATGCTGATCTTGGCATAAGAGAACTTATTGCAGGTATTGAATTCTTTCTTAATTAGATGAAGGACTTTGAATTACTTAAACGAACCTATCCGGTTAGTGAAATTGACCGTCCTTGTGACGGTTATGATTATATTATGAAGAACAGCAGTAAAGAAGAAAGACAGGAATGGGGACTCGACATGAATGAATTACAACGTATAATAAGAGAAGGCGAAAAGTACATATATCAGGTGGCTAAAGAAGGCAAGGAATTCAAAACAATGTATTTATGTTTTACAAACTATGCAATAATTAGGAAGAAAATATTTAAACTTGATGACGATTAACATGCTTCTGGGGCTGGGTGGCAAAAGGCGTTGGACTCTAAATCCAATTTGTGCGGGTTCGATTCCTGCCAGAAGCGCAAAATAAATATGAGTATGAAAAAATTTAAATTTGAAGAACCATTTGCATCATTTAGTCTATCTTCTAAATATAAGATGACTACTTCTTTAAAGGAAAGGTGGAAAATTGCATTACACGATCCTGCATATTTAATATGTATTGGAGTAGTATTACTGCTTTTAACCTTAGTGTTGACATCATGCCAACGTAAAACATGTCCGGCTTATGCAAAAAATAGTACTGAACAGCAAAACAATGTATGAGCAAAACAAAAATATATTGGATGTCTACCAAAGAGGAATGTATTGAAGAGGTATTGAAATACGAAACAAGAACCGATTTTAGACATGGAAGTAGCGAAATTTATAATTTTGCAAAGAACTGCGGTTGGCTTCCAGAATTATACAGTCATTTACCAAAGCAACGTCAATGGAAAGAAAGTAATCCAGAAGCATTTCGTAAATGGAGAAAAAAATGGCGTGATAATAACAAAAAACACGTTTTGGCATATGGAAGAAAAGAACGTTTTAAACGACTTTATGGCATTGATTTATCTGAATATGATAATAAATTAAAAAAGCAGAAAAAAAGATGTGCAATTTGCGGGAAGCACGAAGATGTGCAGAAAAAAGCACTTTCTCTTGATCATAATCATAAAACGAATCACATAAGAGGTTTGTTGTGTAATAATTGTAACGCAGGTTTGGGTTATTTTGGTGATGATATTGAAAAATTAATAAATGCCATACGCTATCTCAATAAACACAATAAGTTAGATAATCCAGACATAATAAAAGAAAAAAATAAAAAGAGAATTACAACAACAGTATATATTGAAAAAACATATGAGCAGAACTAAGAAAGACTTGAAAAGTAATAGAAGGGGTTTTGGTTTATACGGACACAAGCCACAGAGGAAACTAACACCATTTATTCACGATGCGAATAAAATTGCTGGTAAAAATGAGGTATTGGTACATCAACCCGATAATGATATCAGTCAAGAAGGATTTGATAACATGTTTTGCTCAGACGGTTCACATTGGCACAATGCAAAGACCGTTCGGGCAATAAGAAAACAAGTGAGAGCAGCAAGAAATTACATCACATCACAGGCAAGAGCAAGAATAAAAAAGCAAGATAAAAAAGAAATTGATAATTTATTATCCGAATGAGAGGCGGTAAAAGAGAACGTTTAACGAATGAATGTTTTATTGATAAAGCAAGAAAAGTTCATGGTGAGAAATTTGACTATTCCAAAGTAAATTATTTTAATTCTCATAATAAAGTAATTATTATTTGTCCTAAACACGGAGAGTGGCGACAAGCACCAAATGGTCATCTATCAGGTAGAGGTTGTCCCACATGTGGCAAAATAAAAGGGGGCGAGGCGAGATTTAAATATGATAAACAAACATTTATTTCTGAAGCAAGAAAAGTTCATGGGAATAAATTTGATTATAGTAAAGTTAATTACATAGATGTAAGTACTAAAATAATAATTACTTGTCTTAAACATGGAGATTTTGAACAGACACCTGACATTCATCTTCATAGCAAACATGCTTGTCGCAAATGTGGCAAAGTTCATCAGTATAATACTGAAGAATATATTAGTGAGGTAAAAAAAATTCATGGTAATAAATATGATTATTCTAAAGTAAAATATACAAAAGCATATGATCCAATTACAATTATTTGTCCAATACATGGAGAATTTATTACTAAAGCACGATATCATTTAAGGGGTGGTGGATGTATTAAATGTGGTATCATTGAAGCACAGAATAAAACACGAAAAACATTAACAAATTTCATAAAAGAAGCAAAGAAAATTCATGATAATAAATATGATTATTCTAAAGTGGTTTATATTAATTCTAAAATACATGTTACCATTATCTGTCCCGAACACGGAGAGTGGCAACAAGCACCATATAATCATTTAAGTGGATATGGTTGTCCCACATGTGCAAGAAGTAATAAGTTAGGGATTGATTATCGTAGTGAGAACTTTATCAATTCAAAAAAAATAACCAATGAAGAATTTATTTTCAGGGCAAAAAAAACTCATGGCAATAAATATGATTATTCTCTGACTAAGTTTATTAGCATGAAAACGCCCGTCACCATCATTTGCCCAGTACACGGAGAATTCCAACAACATCCAACAAATCATCTTGTAAGTGGGTGTTTAGAATGTGGTGGGAGAAAACAACTAACAACAGAGGGATTTATTAAACGTGCTTATGAAATATATGGTGATAAATATGATTATTCAAAAGTGAAATATGTTAACAACCGAATTAAGGTAATTATTATTTGCCCAGAGCATGGAGAATTTTTGAAATCACCAGATAAGTTTTGGATGGGAGAGGGTTGTCAAAAATGTGCTGGAAGTTATATTGATACTGATTTTTTTATCGAAAAAGCCAAAAAGATTCATGGAAATAAATATGATTATTCAGAAGTGATTTTTGAAAAAGCAATTAAAAAAGTAATAATAATTTGTCCGATTCATGGCAAATTCACTCAAACGCCCAATAGTCATTTAAATGGAAATGGCTGTCCTGTTTGTCTCGAATCAACTGGAGAAAAAGCAATTAGAGTCTATTTAGAAACTAATAGCATAAAATACAATTCACAAAAAACATTTCCGGGTTGTAAGCATAAAAAAAGTTTACATTTTGACTTTTATATACCATCATTAAATGTGTGTATCGAATTTGATGGAATTCAGCACTATAAGCCAATTGAAAGATTTGGGGGGCAAAAGGGTTTTGATTCGTCAAAACTAAAGGATAATATAAAAAATGAATTTTGTAAAAATAACAATATTGTTTTACATAGAATAAAGTATAACGATAATGTTATTGAAAAATTAAATAAAATTTTAAAAATAAACATAAAATAATTTGGAGATTAAAATAATTGTAGTAATTTTGAAGTCTCAATAGTATTTATATATCTACGAGTATTAACAATTAAAAGAGAAAACGATGAAAAACAAAATTTTGATGTAGGTTAAATTAGTAACCGTAACAAGAAAGGACCTCCATGCAGGTTATCAGTTAGTGCAGACTGCGCACAGCGTTGCGGAATTCGCACATTCATTTCCCACAGAATTTCAAGAGTGGAAAACAAAATCCAATTACTTGGTTTCATTATCTGTTGATAATGAAGAAAGACTCCAAAGACTATTTTACAAATTACAGGACAATGGTGCTAATGTTGTTGCATTCACAGAACCCGACATTGACAACCAGTTGACTTCTATTTGCTATTATGGTACGCCCGAAATGCGTAAATTAACGCAGAATTTAGACTTGGCTCTTGAAGAAGTTAAAGTCGCAACTAAAAATTAAAGTCGCAACTAAATTTATAGATGAAGTATTTATTTTCGCAATTCAAGTATTTATATTAAATTTGTAATTATGATAGATAAATTAAATTTAAAAGAAAGTTCGTTCTACATTGGTACTTGCAGAAATACTAATATTGCTTGTTGGCATAAAGGTAAATTTGTTTTTATTGGTTTTAATTTTGGTATTCCATATATTGAAACCATTAAATATTTTGGTGACGTTAAAAATACTTCCTTTGATGGTTTTATTCCTATTGAAGAAATTAATTTTAATATTGATAATATTATTAAAGAAAAAAATTTGCAAGACTATAAAAATAGTGCTCGTAATATATATAAAAATTTGAATTGTAATGGTTTAAGAGATGAAATTTGGAAACCCATTCCAAAATATGAAGGATTATATTATGCTTCTAATCTTGGTAGAATAAAAAAACATGGTTATCCAAATGGAGATAAAATAATGAAACAAAATTTTTCACGAGAATATCTTGTTGTTGGTTTATCGGATTATGAACATATTCGTAAAACATATAGAGTACATAGATTAGTAGCAATAACATTCAAATATGATGATAACACATCACTTGAGGTCAATCATATAAATGGAATAAAAACCGATAATCGTGACATTAATTTAGAGTGGATTGAACATGCTGAAAATTCGAAACATATGTATACTTCGGGGAATGTGTGCAAAAAATTGAAACTCGAAGAAGTAATGGAAATTCAACGTTTGTTATGTAAAGGTGACTTTTTACAAAAAGATATTGCAAAAAAATTTAACATTAGTCGAAGTACAATATCTGAAATTAATACAGGTAAAAAATGGAAAAATATTAAATCAATGAAACATTTATAGATAGACATCAGACCGCCATAATAATTTAATATCACGAACGAATCGATTACGTAAAATGCGTAACGCAAAATATGTAATATACAAAATGTAGTATACAAAATGTATAATTAATAACAATTAAATTTTAAAAAACATTATTATGGAAACAATAGTAAAATTCAATCACTCAAAAATGAGAGAAGACATCAAAACAAAAGTTGAAGAACAGAAGTTCTTAAAGAATCAGAGAAAAACCGTAAAAATTATCGGTGAAAGAACAATCCCTGCAAAGGATGCTGCATATAAGCATATGACAAACAGAGAAGACCTGAGAATCATGTACGCTGCCTTTGGTTTAGCCAGGGGTAAAAGTTTTTCTCAGACAGAAAATCACTATCCTGAAGCAGATCATCCGCTTCAGAAATACCAAAAGAGTATTGATAGACTTTTAGAGAAGTATAAAATACTTGAAAAGATTGAAGTTCCGGTAGAGAAGTAAAATAAAAGGGGGAATTAACTTTCCCCTTTTTTTATTTTTTCTTGCATATTTGCTACGGATTGTGTAGTTTTACACAAAATAATTTTATATTAACTACAAATGAATGTCAGAAGAAAAAGAACGTGGTGTAATATTTACTCCAAAAGTTGAAGAAGAAGGAAGAATAGATGAACTTCCAACGGTTGATACAGGCGAACAACTTGATGAACCAAATGTTTCATCAATCCTAACTCCCGAAGAAATTGCAAAATTCAGTCCTGCACCAGAAACAAATAATGACGAAGCAATTGACGGTACTGATGACGGTACTGATGACTTAAATAAAAAGACTTATCTTAAAATAACATCAACCTTTTATATTAAACCTGCTGGTACTAAAAAAAATACTGAAGGTGAAGATGTTAAACTTTATAAAATTCTGAATCCCGAAACTAATGTTGTAGAAAAACGACAATTAAGTGATATTGAGAAACACAGTATCATTGTTCATGATTTAAAAGAATCCAAAATAAAGTTCCATCCAATAAAGCATTTCGCTGTTAAGCATACTATGGTAGTAACAGAAGAACTTGATGTACTTGGAAGAAAGAAAAAACGTAAAGATAATACAATATTAACAAACGTAACTACTAATCAGTTTGGTGCTGATTATAGAAAAAAACGTAAAAATAAGAACAGAATGGCGAGAGCCAGTCGCAAAGCAAATCGTTAAATCATGGGACAGGGAACATATTCTTTAGAAGGAAATGGTACAGATTTATCAAAGATATATCCTTCTGGCGGTACGAGTAATTATTTTGCCGCCTCTGCAATAACAACAACAGCAAGAGCAAATTTCATGCGTGTAATGCCCAATAGTCATTTTTGGACCGATCTCACACAACTAACTAATTCGATTGAATTTGGTTGGCTTAATCCGGAAATTGGCAAAGAATTCATATTAATTGGTCTTCAGAATACCATAGAACATGGATATAAATTGAAATCTGGAAATCTTAATCTGAATCAATTAAATGGTGATATATTTACTTCAATTGACGAAATGATTGAATTCGTTAGAAGTGCAGAATATAAAGAAGCGGCATTTTATGTGATGCTTTTAACAACAGTAAGAGTTGGTTTTAATTTAACAAACGGATTAAAAATGCAAAGAACTGATGTTTACAAGCGAATTGATGGTGAAAGAGACTATCAAGATGCAACATGGGTTGCACGCAGGACTGCAGATGGCACTCCTGATGAAGAAAAACCAGTTGCTGAATGGATTAATTATATTGAATTTCATTTAGCAAAAGCAAAGGAAAGAGTATATCACCTTGATACTGAAGGTGCACTTGCGGAAATCCGCAAAGTTACTGCATTAGGGGTGCGTACTATGGAAATTCATGGTGCTCCAGAAAGAATAATTCCGGTTGATCCACCTAAAACAGAGTGTTGTGACGGTGATTGTGAATGCAAGAAATAGTATTTATAATTAAACAAAAATTATGAAAAAATTTTGGAAATTTTTAAACGAAGCAGAGCAATGGCTTGAGATTATTTTTTCACTATAATTAGTATCTATGGAATATATTATCTCATAGTAACTGCAATAGTATAATTCATGGAAGGTTTTAACCTAAACGATACGTATTGGGATCGACTAAGAGGATACGTAACTGAACTTCGTGTAGACGCACGTTGGGTATTACGTCAAAATGATACAAAGAAACCTTTAGGCTCTCTTAGAATTGTATCACATCCTGATTTACCGCCAGGTCAATTGCGTGCCCATTTTACATATGTTACTTCAATTAAACAAAAAACAAAAGAACAAAAATTAAAAGCAATTGAAGATTATCAAATGGAAGTCATAGAGTTGGAAGTTTACTCTATTAATGACGAAATAAAAACAGAAACACAAACATATGTAGCACTATTTAAAGAACTTCAAGACATGTTTGGAATAGATATTTTTGAAAAAGAAAAAAAGTAAAGTCATGGCAAAAGGAAACGATTTAGTAAAAGATGTAATAATGAAAAAAAAAGATTCTGAAAAAAAAGAAAAGGACACTACCGCAACTACAGGCAAAGGTCAGGGTCTAAGATTCAATACAGGAAAATTAAGATATGATCTGGTTGAACCACGTGCACACCGTGACATGGTTAAAGTATTAACCTACGGTGCAAGTAAATATTTTGACAGAAATTGGGAAAGAGGTCTTTCTTGGACCTCAGTAATTGCAAGTCTTAAAAGACATCTTGCTGCAATTGAAGAAGGTGAAGACTATGATTTCGATCCGAATTGTGAAGGCTGTAAAACTGGCTATTGTGAGAAACATAGTGGTGAATTGCACATAGCAAATCTCGCATGTAATGCGCACTTTCTCAATGCTTTTTATTACACATTTCCACAAGGTGATAACAGACCAAAGAGATACTTGAAACTTCCAAAGATTGGTTTAGATATAGACGGTGTTCTTGCGGATTGGACAACTGCATGGAATAAATTATATCCTGAAGTATTAATTAAACCAAGTTCATGGTATCTTGACAGGAAGGTTGGCAGGAGATTTAAGCAAATGAAAGAAGAAGGAACTCTTAATGATTTCTATCTTAATAACGTAATGCCATTAATACAACCTGAAGATTTACCATTTGAACCACATTGCTACATTACTTCGAGACCAGTTCCTGTAGAAGTAACTGAAGATTGGCTCGATAAATATCATTTTCCTGCAAAACCTGTACATAGTCTTGATGTATGTAAAAGCAAAGTTGATTTAGCAAAAGAAGTTGGCATTGAAATATTTATAGACGATTCATTTGATAACTTTGTTGAATTAAATAATGCAGGTATTACCACTTATTTATATTCAGCACCTTGGAATCAAAAACATGATGTTGGGCATCTTCGCATTAAGTCGCTGAAAGACTTACCATTACTGAAGTAAAATATTTGTATTTAATATCTTCTTTATTGAAATTTTCTGTATTTATATATGGAGATAATATGAATTATTATGAGTGAACTTGCAAAAGATATTGTTGAAATTATAGATGTAAAACCAAATAAGACTAAGGTTATTATCAAGTGGATTATTACCATTTCACTTTCGTTAATAACATTGGCATTTATATTTGGTCAATTTAAATCATCATTTTTTAATAGATTGGATCGAATTGAAAAATCTGTAGATGGTAGTGCTAAAGCAACTATTGATTTGAAAAACGAAATGCTAATTAATTTTAAATTAGTGAATGATAGAATTGATAAGGTATATACAGATGGCTCTAAGGCGTTTGATGATTTTCAGCAATACAATAATAAACAACTTGGAGTAATTATTGATTATGGTAGTTCAAATAAGGACCTGTTAAAAAGAATGTTGGAAATCAACACAATCGAAAAAACCAAAAATGTTCAAAACGAACTTGAACAGGCAAAGAGAACGAATCCAAAAGATTCATTCAATATTAAAGTAAGAGCAATTAAAAACGAATAGTATGGGAGTATATCCAAAAGAATATAGCAAGAATGATTTTAGGATGTTCTTGCATAAGAATAATGTTTCTGATAAAGTAATAGAAAAATTTAACGAATTGCCTGAAACAATAACATATAAGAATTCAGAATATAAATTAAATATAAATTCTACATGGTATAGTGGTGGACAGACACACTATAGTTTTGAATTCAATTATTATAGTGAAAATCTTGTCGAATACCGATTCAGTCCCAAAGTATTCGATGATATTGAAAAAAGTATTAATTATTTACTTTGTGAATTAATAAATAATAAGTATATTGTAAAAGAAGAAAATTGTAATTAATGAAATTTTGCATCATATCTGATACCCATAACAAGCACATGCGTCTACCAAAATTGCCTAATGCTGATGTTATTATTCATTGTGGTGACTTTACAAGTGTAGGTCACGGACATGAAATCAGGAATTTTATGCAATGGTTTAAGAAATTAGATCAGTTTAAATACAAGATTATTATTGCAGGAAATCACGATTGGCTTTTCGAAAGAAATCGTGTCTTGGCATTAGAAGATGTTCCTAAAAATGTTATCTATTTAGAAGATCAAGGCATTGAAATTGAAGGAGTGAAATTTTATGGTACTCCAGTTACAAGACCATACAATAATTGGGCATTTAATCGTCCTGAAGAAAAACTTATTGAGCATTGGAAAGCGATTCCGGATGATACTGATATTCTTATTACTCATGGTCCACCAAACACTATTTTTGATTGGAGCATATATGATAAGATTCATACGGGATCACCATCACTATATTTTGAAGTAGTTGAAAGAATCAAGCCAAAATTACATTGTTTTGGACATATTCATGGTGGCTACGGCACTAAAGTAATCGAAGGTACTACATTTATGAACGCCAGTAATCTCGATGAAGAATATATGTGCGTGAATGCACCTATGATATTCGAAATATAAAAAGTCAGAGTGATCTGACTTTTTTCGTTTTATTATAACTATTTATATGAAAATTGTTTTATGGCATTCATAAAAAGATTGATTAAAGAAGAATTTATCAAATTACTCAAAGAAAGATATGAAGATGATGACATTGATTATACCCAATTTGAGAGACAAGATGAAATAAAGCAAAATTTATTTGATGATTTTCTTTATCACAATAATCCTACATTCACCAAACATGTTCCTTGGGAAGTAATTCCATTTCCGAGATTAAAAAAAGTTTGGGAAGACTTTATGGCATATGGTTCAGTAAGAGATACAAGAGGTTTAGAAATGATTGAAAAGATAATGATCGATAATACATCAAAGGTTATTATCTTCACGAATTTGGCAGGTCATACTCAGTGGGGCGATCAGGAAGCAATTGATGATAATATTGGTTATTGGGTTGATGAACAACTTAATTGTGTTTATAACAGACCTTTCGATAAAAACCAACTTGAAATACCATTTAAAAATCCTAAGAAAGGATATCAAGAACCCGAAGATAATTCGCCTTGTAATACAACAGTTCATCCATTTGTTAAAACATTTGTTGAAGACGAATATGGCGAGGAATTACCTGGCAAAGATGAACTCAGAGATAAACTTTTTGAATTAATGACAGGTAGATTTTTCGACTATTATATGAATGATCCTAAAGGTGATATGGGTGGATTTATTAGTGACTATGGTTTAAGACCATTGGAAGAATTACTTGCCGAACTACTGAGAGCAAAAAGTCCGGAAGAAAAACTTCTTATCATTGACAGAATGCTCAATGTCGTACATCAACGTTCAGATATTGCTGAATGGTTCGTTGAAGGTGGTTCACGTGCACTTGCACAATTAAGTAGCAGTCCTTCCGAAGTACAATCATAAAAAATTTACAATAAAACAGACTTTTACTCAACAGCACTCTATTTATGGTAAAAAAATTATTTTACTATAACTTATTATTGATATGAAAGTCAATGAATTATTTGAAAAATTGGAAGAAAAATTTCTTCCTGAAGACCTAAATGGTGAACTTCAATTACAAGGCAACTGTATTATTTGGACGTACAATCTTGACAATAACTCAGAAGAAATTGAACCGCCTGAAGGTGACGATGACGATTTATCTTTTAATTTTGAAGCAACAAGTCCTGCTGAATTACTACAAGATGCCTGTGATGACGATATGGAATCAATTAAAGGATTTCTTGACGAATTAGATGAATATGATAATTGGACATTTAGTGAGCCTGAAACAGTAGGAAATATTATTTCTTTTAAAATTTTCTAAAAACATGTAACAAATTGGATTTCTTTTTGTATAATTGTAAAAAGAAATCTTATGGGTGGAAAGGCATTAAATAAGTACGGTGTTCATACTGAAAGAAAGGACACCAATGAATTTTTGAGACTTGGAAAAGCAATTCAGGAAACCGTATCATATGGTTTTTATCGAATGTTTTCTCTATCAGTAGAAACTACTGTTGTTACTTGCTATCGCACTAAGCCAAATCATGGTGATCTGGACTTATTGGTTAAAATAACTCCTGATGTGGTTAGTGCAAACATTGACTATAGAAACTTTATTCATTTAATGTTTCTGCCACAGGCAATTCATAACAACGGTGGAGTATTTTCATTTGACTATCAGAATTTCCAAGTTGATTTTATTCCAATCAAAGAGGAAAAATGGGAAATTGCCCAAACTTATTATTCATATGATCCACTTGGAAACATCATGGGTAAGACTTTCCATAAGTTCGGTTTGTCATATGGTTGGGATGGTCTTCATTACAAGTTCAGAAACTTCAATGGAAAAAATGCTCAGAACATATTACTCACCAATGATCCAAGGAAAATCTTTGAATTCGGTGGATATGATTATGACAGATACTTATTGGGTTTCGACACACTTGAAGAAATCTTCAAGTTTGCTATTGATAGTGTGTATTTTGACGTAGAAATGCTTCAAATGGAAAACTTGAAAAGCATTGATAAGAAAAGAAATCGTAAAAGAGGTTCATACCACTTATTTCTTAAATATTTGGAAGATAACAAGATCACTACCAAATATCTTTTCAATGCAGACAAAGAC
>Ga0209777_10006076_pt1 | contig 13699 bp, 5 predicted proteins | sample FrelakmetHBP12HB_FD_187147 | JGI IMG/M metagenome (GOLD analysis project Ga0209777, IMG submission 187147) | Freshwater lake sediment microbial communities from the University of Notre Dame, USA, for methane emissions studies -HBP12 HB (SPAdes)... | ecosystem: Environmental > Aquatic >...
GCGAAGACCGCGATGAGATCCGGGGGGAGCCGGCGCGCCTGCTGTCCATCCACATGAGCGAGGATTACTGCAATTCATGGGTGGACGTCACAGGTGCGCTGACGCAGCTCGTCCCCGCGTCTTTGCGCCAGCACATCACTATCCGCAACGACGTTGACCCCTTCGCCCACGTGCGCTTTGCCACGGCCTGGGCGGCCCTGCCTCCCGCCGCGGGCGCACCCGCCACCGTCTTCCTGGCGCTCGGCCCCGCCGGCCTTTACCGCGGACAGTTGATGTGGACCGACAAAGGCCCGCGCGTGCCCGAAGCCGGTGTCGCGCCCATGGCCTTGGCCGAAGGCGACACCAAGACCAAAATCACGGTTCACGCAACGGCCTCCGGCCGCGTGGATAAGGTGAAAAGAGTCTACGCCGACCTGGGCGCGCTGAAGCTGCCGGACATGGAACTCTGCGACGACGGCCAGCACGACGACGGCGAGGCCGGCGACAAGGTTTTCGCCAACAGCTTCGTCCTGCCCAAAGGCACGCCGCCGGGCGTGAAAGTTCTGGGGGTGATCGCCGAGGACGAAGGCCGCCGCCTCGGCTCAATCGCGGCGCGCCTGGAAGTGTCGGGCGCCGGCGAGAGAATGATCGTCTGGGACGGCGACAAGTTCGCTCACGGTCTCGGCTGGGCGGCCCCGCAGACCCCGCTTATCTCCCTCAAACCCCAGACCGAGAGCGCTCACGAAGGCAAGGTGGCGCTCGAATTCCATGGCGAAGGCGCAGGCTGGATCGGCTGCGGCTGGAACTGGTGCGGCTGGTATCCTCCTGACGCCGGCACCGACATCCGCAAGTTCCGCAATCTCTCCTTCTGGGCGAAAGTCGAGGGGCCGGGCGAAAAACCCGCCTTCAGCGCCGGCCTGAACTGCTCCACCACCAAGAAGGCCACAAAGCAAATCAACGTTGCCGAGTACGAGCCGGACATTCTCGACGGCAAGTGGCATGAGATTGTCATTCCGCTCGCGGACATCTACGCCATCAGTGAGCCGGGGTTCGACCCGGCCAAGACCTGGGAACTGGACCTGGAAACCTGGGGGCCGCTGCAACGCAATATGAGCGTCTTCATAGATGAGATCGGCTTCGACAACCGCCCCGTCCGCGCCCATTCGGTGTGCGTCGTCCTCCCTGAAGAACGCGAACCCGGCCCTCTGGGCGCCGAACCGCTCCAGGTCACCGCCAGTGTGAACGTGAAAGACGAAGGCAAGCCGATTAGCCCGTTCATCTACGGGGCCTCCATGGGCGACCGCAAAGTGGCCCAGGAAGCGGGCCTTGTGATCCTGCGCGCCGGCGGCAACCCCGTCACCCCCCTGAATTGGAAGCAAGGCTTCTCGGCCAAGGGCGCGGACTGGTTCTACACCAACGATGGCGCGCCTACGCCGCCTGATCGGAACTGGCTGGTCGCATTCCATGGCGAGGACAAGAAGGCGGGACTTGAAACCTATCTCACCGTGCCCGTCATGGGACGCGTCGCCAAGGACGGGACCTCAGTTGCCTTCGACATCAAGAAATACCCGGACCAGGAATCCTGGGCCGGCAAAGTCCAGCCCACCGATCCGCACCCCAATGCCGGCAACGGCAGGCAATACGTCAAGGGACCCGACGGCAAGAACCTGCTCGATAATAACGGCAAGTACGTGCTGAAGGACATTGAGCCCGACCCCAACGACACCTCGGTGGAGCTGCCTCCCGAGGAGCAGGCGCAGATGTTGCAGTACATGCTCAAGGACCTGAACTACGGCGCCGCGGACAAAGGCGGGGTGAAGTTCGCCGCGCTGGACAATGAACCCATGATCTGGCACAGCACGCACCGCGGCATGCACCCCAAGGGCTGCTCCTATGATGAGCTGTGGCAGCGCACGCTCACTTACGGCACACTCTTCAAGAAGATTGACCCGGCCCTCAAGCTGGCCGGGCCGGCGCTCTTCGGCTGGACGGCGTACTTCTACTCGGGCCTGGACTCGCAGCTTGTCAGCCAGGGCAAGGGGACTTGGGAGGACCCGCCGGACCACGTGGCGCACGGCCGTGTGCCGCTGGCCAAGTGGTGGATGAAGAAGCTCAATGAGCAGGAGAAGCAGACCGGCCAGCGCCTGGTGGATATCCTCGATTTCCACTTCTATCCGCAGACCGGCATCTACATGGCCGGCAAGCGCAACGACCCCCAGGTCATGGAAGGCCGTGTGCAGGAAACGCGCGTGCTCTGGGACCCTGGGTGGAAAGACCCCTCCTGGATGGGCAAGGAGACCAACAAGATCATCCGCCTCATCCCCATGATGAAAGACTGGATTGCCGAATGCAACCCCGGCATGCTGGCCTCTATCGGCGAATACAACTTCGGCGGCGATGACGACGTTTCCGGCGCCACGGCGCAGGCCGAGGTGCTCGGCATCTTCGCGCGCGAAGGGCTGGACTTCGGGTTCCTGTGGATGTTCCCGCAGGCCAACAGCCCGCAGTATTTTGCCTTCAAGATGTTCCGCAACCCGGACGGCCAGCATACCGCTTTCGGTGACAGGTATCTGCCGAGCAAGTGCAGCGCCCCGGACGACGTTTCAGTGCACGCGGCGAAAGATGCCAAGACCGGCAGGCTGTCGTTCGTGCTGGTCAACAAGCGCGCCTCCCGGAGCGCGCAAGTGACGCTCAACCTCGGCGCCTCCGTCCCCGCGCAGGACGTGGTCATCTATGAGTTCAGTTCCGCCGACCGCTTCTGCATCGGCCAGCTTCCCGCCCGGAAAGTGCAGGGGGATAAGGTTACGGTCTCACTGCCGCCGCTGGCCGTGCTGCGGTTCGACGTTAAACCCTAACCCGGACTTCTCACCGCAGAGGACGCAGAGGACACAGAGGGGCAGAATGGATTAGTACGAAAGGACTTACTGTTGTTTCCATTGGTTCTTCCTCTGCGCACTCTGCGTCCTCTGCGGTGAGAAACCCGGGAATTCAGGGCTGAGTAAGCAGCCCAAGGCAGGCCGTGCGCAGAAGGGGTACGCGCAGGTTCTGAAGAGCACGAAAAGTCAAATAATTGCGGCTCTGTCACGGGGATTAACGGGGATTCGTGGGCAGTAAATGCCCCTCCGTCCCCGTTTTACCCTTATTCCCCCTCCGTCCCTGTTTTACCACACCTTTCGTTCGCTGAACTTGCCATGGTCTGTCCCTTCTACTCCTGTCCCTTCTATTCCCCGCGCAGGTAGAAACGAGTGCCCTGTCCCCTCGTTTACCCTCGTTTAACTCTTCGAATGCGGTTGTTCTGCATGTCTACAATGTAAACATTGCCGTTGCTGCTCACTGTCACGCTCATCTATCCCAGAACTCCAATCTTCACCGTATCTTGCGGGACCTCCAAAAGCTCATGAGTTTTGGCAGAATCCTCTCAACGAGGACCACAATCACCGTCACCGACGTACCGCACAAGATAACATTGGCCACAAAAGTGCGACCCAAGATAGTTACCTTGCCGAGAATAAAGCGGCCTTCGCTGAAACTGAGAACTGTATCGTGCTGTTCTCTGAAAATGCCCCACGCGTGCCTCAATGGCCACCCATAAGTTGTCAGGAACCCGTAACGGGAATCACCCCTGAAATTAAGCAGTAGAATGACCCCACAGGCAAGGCACACTGTGATTAGCTCCGAAAGGTAGAAATGACAACCAACACCTTCAGGCCTCAAGGCTTTCAAGCATGCGGCGAAGGTGGCGATGACCAGGCCTGCAATTGCAATGTCACCCAGAAGCGAAATAGGGTACCAAAGGCCAAACGGCGGCGAATCGTCGCCCCACTCATATATCTCGCGGAACGAAAGCGGCCAGCCCTGAGCTCCGTTGTACATTGGGGGGAGACCGTCATCGTCCTTTGGGAGGAACGACAAAGCATGTTCTGATCTTATGCCACCCGTAACAACAACAGAGTTCACAAATGCCAACCCTAGAAAGAGAAGCACAACCAGGGTGGGTATTGCCGATAGGTGGCACCTCAGGTATGGCGCTTTTCGCACTTCACAGGTCGTCTCTGCACCGCCTTTTTCTACTTCCTGGTTCTCCATTGCAGCACCTTTATTTGCGTTGTAGCCACGGGTTTAGCACATGACATCGACTACTACCATCTCGTTAGCTGCGGGGAGCTTTACATGCGGTACAGCCTTCAACCATTGCGGCGCCATTTGAAACCGACACAAGGTCTCCTATTTCTCCTCCAAAGGCAAGTGGCTGAGGTCACCTTGGCTCATCAGGTCATGCAGCGTTCCCTTCCTTGCCGTGTCCGAAAGGTCCATTTTAAGGCTGACAACGCCATGCTTGACATGAACAACTTTGTTCCCGTCCTCAACGTCAACAATGACGGCTGTCCAGGGCAAACGTAAATGGTAGGTCCCATTTTTGAGTTTTCTTATCTGATCAAAGGAATACCGTGTCCCAAACTTCGTAGCATTCAGGGGTCCGCCAACTAAACTACGTACGAACCGTTCATGCACGGTTGTGTATAGCGCAATGAGACCAACGTCAACTGGCACCAAAGGGATCGGATCGCCACCCCACCCTTTGGATAGATTATCGTTGCCCGGAACGGACGGTTCCTTGAAGAACGGGATTGCCTTTCCATCACCAGGGTACGCTGGAGGAACAACCGCTCCCTGTCCATCTCTCACCTCGAAAGGGCTCCCGCGATCTGCTTGGTTCTTGAAGTTCACACCCAACTGATCTTGGGCAGCCTTGCCAAACCAGGCCGCAATTTTGGCCTTACCGTACCCGGCAGAGACGCTCTTGATTTTAGCTTTGAAGACGAAAAGGTCCCCTGGACTTAGGGAGTCCGCTTTCCACAGAGTTTCTAACCTTGCCCCTGATACCTTCGGAGGCGGCGGGTCTTCAAATCTCAAGCCGGAGGGACCAATTGCAACTGGGGGCTCGCCGCCCGACTGAGCTGTAGGTGGGCCTGGCGGAGGGTCGGGAGGCTGGGTGGACGGAGGCGCAGCTCTAGGGTCGCCCCCGCCCGGACCGGCCTGTATCGCCACACCTAGGGACGCGCTCGCAGTCAGACCGAGACCGTTCCCCAAGGACCTTGCGGAGGCCATTAGTGACCTGCTGGAGGCCCCCCCCGCAGGCAGGCCGTACGTGGCCGTTGCAGTAATAGTGTAGCCACCTTCGGGCGTTCCCGCTGGGATGATATAGCTCGGACCGACGCCCGCAAGAGGAGCACCATCCCAAGCAATATTACAATCGGAGGTCACGTCCTTCCATGCCTGGTACATGGTGTGGAGGTAAACTTCGGCGCTCCATACCTGTGGGAGGGGGCCGTAGTTGGTGTAAATCACGACCTGCAAGGTAGGCGTCGGGACCACATTGAAAAAGTTAGCGTTAGAGGTGATGTTGCCCGCGATGTCGGCCAATGTGACAGCGACTCTGTGTGTTCCCGCCGACAATGGGCAAGCAAGGAATGCCTCGGCACACTGCCCAGAAGCCCAGAAATCCTTCGGGTCCTGGTCGTCAATATAAAACTTGACCGAGTTGGGGTCCACACCGCTCAGGTCGTCCGAAAAATACGCGTAAATGTCTGGCAAATCCGAGTCGTAAATCTCCGCTCCTTCGGCTGGATTCAGCCAAGTTATTGTCGGCCCTTTCTTATCTTGGAGAATTGTGAAGGACCAGCTCTTTTGCGCAGTGTTGCTTGGGCTGGCGTCATCATCTATCGAGACAGCAGCCGTGTACTGACCGGGCGCAAGGCCAGCCGACGGCTTGTAGGGGAAGCCCGAGACACCGGCGATCAGGGACACTGGGTTGCCGTTCGACGTCACAGTGACTATCACCGACACTATTGACCAATTGCCCGCCCAATCAGAAACTTGCGCGGAAATGTCTGGAAGGGGGTCGTTGTAAACCGTTGAACCATCCGCCGGTGTAAGGCTCGAGATAGTTATCGGCCCTGGGTCGGCGACAGTGAACTGCCAGCCTGCTTCGCCGAAAATGCCTGAAACGCTACACACATAGACCGAGACCGTGTGGTCTCCCAATTCCAGCATGGAGGACGGACTATAGGTGAACCCGGTCGGCGGCGTTGGCGTTGATGGGACAACCTGAATGCCGTCCACGTAGACCTGGAGCGTTGACCAGTCCACGCCACTCACCGCCTGCGAAATTGCAACCTGAATGGTGGGCGTTCTTGTGTTGACCGCGGAACCGTCCATAGGGCTGACTACCGTTATGGTTGGCCCCACCAGGTCTTCCGCATAAGTGAAGGTCGTCGAAGCTGGCACGGCTTGGTTGCCCGCCAGGTCTTTCCCGTAGACAGTGACAGTGTGCGAAGCGACCGTCAGGTTCGATGGCAACATAAATATGTACGGTGGTTCAACCACGTCCGGCGGCCCCGCAGTGCCGTTGTCCAGTTTCATGGTTACGGATGCCCAATCCACGCCGCTCCCCGTATCCAAAACCTCCGCTTCAATTATAGGCCACCAGGCAGTGTCGTACAGAGTCGAACCGCTTGCCGGGCTGAAGCACGTTATCAGCGGCCCCGTCTTGTCCACAATGAAGGACCACGACTCGTGCCCTTCATTGGGCGTGCTCGCGTTGTCCCACGCCCAGACGTTGACGGTATACTGCCCCTCCGCAAGGCTGGCATCGGGCGTGATCGCAATGCCCGTGTTGGTGCCGCCCTCAGAGAGAATTGCCGTCGTGATGGCCACGCCATTTCCACTTGAGGTCACCATTGTCGCCACGAGCGACGCCCAGTTCACGCCGCTCGCCGTGTCCGTGATATGCGCGCAAAGCGTGGGATTGCCGTTGCTTGTGACCTGCGGCGAGAAGAACGAAACCCGCGGCGCCGTCGTATCGGCCACGACTGTCACCGACCCCGTGGCCTGCTGCTGGCTTGCCGCTGTCGCCGTGACTGTATGCGGTCCGCCCAGCGCTGTCGCGATGAAATTCCCGTTCGAGGTGATCGTCCCGCCGCCATCCACGGTCCAGGTGAAGGTTGGCTGCCCGGGCATGGCATTGCCGAACTGGTCCACTTCCGCGGCGAATTGCACTGTATTCCCTACGTCCACGTAGGCCGACGCCGGCACGACCGCCATGCCGCTGTCCGTTTGAGCCACGACCACTTCTACGCTGCTGGTGGTCCACATGAAGCCCGGGTCCAGGATGGTCACTTGCAGATAGTACGTCCCCGCCTGCGAGAACGTCGCGGCAGCACTCTTCGCTCCGTTCGTGCCATTGGCGCTGAAATCCACATTGGCGGGCGGCGAGCCTATGGCCTCCCAGAAGTAGATCAGGGCGCTTTCGCCGTAGCACGAGTCCGCGCCAAGCACGCTCAAGTTCGTGCTGGTTCCCCCGACGGGGTTCGGGTTTGCCTGCGCCGCTTCGGCAACCGTGGGTCCAACGACCACCAGAAGTTCAGCGCAAGGCGCGGAATCCCCTGCCAGATTCGTGCTGCGCACGCGGTAGCCGTAAAGCACGGCGGGCTGCACGTCCGTATCCGGGTATGAGGTTGTGCCGGCGGGAACCCAGCCGATTTCAGAGTAGGCGCCCGTTTCGCCGGTCTTGCGCTCAACCTTGAACCATTTTGCGTTCGTGGCATTGTCGTTCCAGGTCAAGCAGACGGGCGTGAATTCAGACGGCGCGACCTGCAAGCCCGATGGCGCGGCCGGGCGCTCATCCCGTCCTACTCTTCGAATGCGGTTGTTCTGCATGTCTACAATGTAAACATTGCCGTTGCTGCTCACTGTCAAGCTCATGGGGCTATCCAGTGAAGCCAGAAGGGGAGGGCCGTTGTCGCCTGAAAAACCGGCAGTGCCGTTCCCTGCAAAAGCTGTGCTCGTGCCGTTCTGGTCCACCTTGCGCACGCGGTTGTTGGAGACCTCCGCAATGTAAAGGTTGCCCGCCGCATCGAACGCCAAGCCGCTCGGAGCGGTAACTGATACCGGCAGCGTGCTGATGCTGCCCTCATCCAACTTGCGGATGCGGTTGTTGACGCTATCAGCAATGTAGAGGACGCCCGCGGAATCGAACGCCAAACCACGCGGGTTGTACAACTCCGTCGCTTGCCCGTTTCCGGCAACTGTGCTGATAATCCCTGTGGCCGCATCCACTTTGCGCACGCGCTGGTTGCAAAGGTCGGAGATAAACAGATTTCCCGCCGAGTCGAGCGCCAATGCGCAAGGATCATACATGCTCGCATCAACCGCGGGACCGCCATCGCCTGAAAACCCCCAAGCGCCGTTGCCAGCCACCGTGCTGATGACACCCGTGCCCGCGTCCACTTTTCGCACGCGATTGTTGCCGGAATCGGCAATGTACAGGTTGCCCGCCGAGTCGAGCGCCACGGCTTCGGGAGAATGCAGAGCGGCGTCAGTCGCAAGATAGCCGTCGCCCCAATAATCCGGGTAACCCGCTATCCCTGCGACCGTCGTGACAGCGTCAGTATCAGCACTGACTTTGCGTATGCAATGGTTGCCGGTATCGGCAATGTACAAGTCGCCTGAAATTGGCGAAACAACCACTCCACCAGGATACCCCAAGGACGCTGAGGTGGGCGGGCCGCCATCACCGGAGCAGCCCATATTGCCATTGCCAACGACCGTAGTGATGATGGGGACCCACACGGTGACTGTGAAGTTGGCCGTGGACACGTTGCCTGCAACATCAGTTGCGGTGACCGTAACCGTCGTATCGCCCATCGTGAAGAATGTGCCGCTCGCCTTGCTGTACGTAAGGGACGAAACCCCGGAAAGGTTGTCCGTCACGGTTGCGCTGTAGGTCACCGTCGCGCCATTCGGTCCAGTGGCCTAAACATAAAAGTCTGCGGGGACGGTTATCGTTGGCGGCCTTCTGTCCAACGTGAACGTGGTTTGCGCTTGGGCGTTTACGCCTGCACCGTTATTGACGGAGACGTGGACCACGTAGCTTCCATCGGCTAGCTCCGCGGGAAGGGGGGATATGCTCCAGTTATAAGAGTCGTGCGCTGGCGTGGCTGGCGTTAACGTCACTGGGACCGGCGGATTGCCACTGGTAGTGACTGAAACTGAAAATGTATCCCAATCCACACCACTCGCGGAAGCGGTGGCATATCCTGACAACGTGGGCACCGTCCGCGTCAAAGAGCCGTAACTCGGGTTAGAGATCGTGACCGTCGGCGCCGTCGTGTCCAAGGTGAACGTGCTTTGCGCTTCCGCATGGTTGTACGCATTGTCATACACCGAAACCACCAAGGTGTACTGGCCATCGGCAAGATAGGACGGTTCGCACCAGAAGAAGGAACCCCCGTGGGACGAACCATACTCCATCCCATTCAACGTGACGGACAGCGTTGTCCACTTCACCCCGCTTCCTGAATCCGTTATCTCGCCACCGATTGAAACGGTCCCCAGCAGAAAGACTCCGTTATTGGGGTACCAAATGCTGATCGCTGGCGGTGTGGTGTCTGCTATCACGTTGATATGCGCGCTGGCGCTGGCCGTTGTATAGTTCGCCGTGTCCGTTGGCCCGAACGTCACGGAGAGCGTTTGGTTTGCGCCAGCGCTCAAGAGTGTGCCCGTACCAGGAGAGTAACTGAATGTCCCCCCCACGTTCGCCGTCGCGTTCAACTGCGAACTGCCCAGCGTGGTGCCGGTGAAAATGTTTGCGGGATTAGCCCAGGTGATCATCGGCGTTGCCTTCGTGACCGTCAGGTTCGCCCCGTTGAAAGTGCCGATGTAGTAATACCCTGTCGCGGCCAGAGTGCCCAGGGAGATAGAATAGCTTCCCACGGCGCTGCCCGCAGTGGCTGTTGTGCTCAAAGCGCCGGTGAATGAAGCCGACGTGTCCCCATTCACAAGCCCGTAGAACGTGCAGGTCAACGCCGGATTGTCCGCGCCATAAACCTTGCTCTTCGCGTCAACGGTGACCGTCAGCGGGGCCGGTGCCACAAAAGTTTCGGTCGCCCAGGTCCCAAACCCCCAGGGGTTCCAGCCCGACACGCCAAACCAGTACAGGTGCCCGCCCACGAGCGTAATCCCCGAAGGAAGATTGAAGGATATGGGGGCGTCCGTGCAGGGATCAAACTCCCACCACGTCCCTACCGTAATATTAGCAGTCTCATCGTTCAGCACAAAGTAGTACCCCAATGTCTTGTCTGTGTGGCTCCACTCAAACTCCGTGCCGCTGAGAGGAATGGGCGCGTCGGAATACTCGACGGTGAAGTCTGTGATGGTTGGCGCAGCAGGTGCGTGTCCCAGTGTGCTGACGCCAAAATAAGGGTTGTCGTTGTACGGCCCCTGCCCGGCAGGGTTCCCGCTCATAATCCAGGCTGAGTAGTAGTGTCCTTCCAGGAACGTATATGGGCCGTAGGAGAGCGCAGCGCCTGTGCCAGGGTCAGGCACAGTTGCGGTAAAGACCGTAGTCCAATACGTGTTATGCCATTCACTGACACAAAGCCAATAGTATCCCGCCCTGGCAATGTGGGGCCAGGTAAACGTCACGCTCAGAGGGTTTCCGGGGTCTGGGTCGTTCAGTGGCCGCGGGGTCGTCAGATCCGGATGATCCGAAGGCGCTCTCGGATCGCTGCAAACTCCAAAATTCAACAAGTTCCAATCAGACGGGCCATCGGCAATGCTGTAAGCTCGGACATAGGCATAGTAGGCGTGGTTCTCCGTGAGGCCCGTGAGGGTATACGAGGTCCCAGTCGGATTAAGGTTCAAGGCCGGCCAGCCAGGGTCGTAGCAATCTCCCACTGCAAGATTGTACGAGTCCGCCCCGTGACGGCCGTCCAATCCAGCGTCACTGTAGTAGAGGACGCGTTCCCCGAAGTGGTCACCCATGCCGGCACAGCCGGCGCAGCGGCCCATGCCGTGGCGGAAGTTACCAGCAGCAGGAGCAGAACCGCTGTCGCGCGTCCCCCGTGGCGAGTTCCCCCGGGCAGCGAAAGGCGATTTTCCATGGCCCCCCCTCCCTGAAGATGCCTTACCTGAATTTTCTTATACTCTCCTTACGTACCCTATGACGCATTGGTTCGGTTTTTTGCTGCACAGAATCCAGGTATCGGCTGGGAAGCTCTTGCCGCTCGCCCCTGATAATATCGGCGACATTCTACTTCTTAGTCCCACCCTACCCACCTTAACCCCTCGCCGCGCTAAGCCAATTGGTGGTCTGTCACCTCTACTTGGATTTTCGATTTTTGATTTTCGATTTTCGATTGCCACTTCGCCGCCCGGCCGGCCGCAGATCGAAAATCTAAAACCCAAGATATCCTCATTTCACGGTGTGTATCTTTACAAAGTTCGTCCCGCGTGCCTGGCGGGCTGGGATGCCTCCCAGCACGATGATTTTGTCGCCGGAGGCGACAAGCTGCCGCTGGCGCAGGGTGGCTTCGGCCAATTTCACCAGGCCCTCGAAAGTGTCCGCTTGTTCTGGCACCAGCAGTGGCTTGATGCCCCAAAGGAGATTCAGAGCGTGATAGACTTGCCGGTTCTCGGTGAGCGCCACCACGAGCGCCTTGGGGCGCGCCGCCGCGACAAAGCGCGCGGTATAGCCGCTGGTCGTGAGCACCACAATGTAGCGCGCGTTGACCACCTGCGCCATGCCGTGGACCGCCTCGCCTATGGCCTCCGTGTCCGTGCGGCCGGCGGGAGGATAGTTCCGGAACTTGATCCGCGGTTCGACCTCGCGGGCAATCCGCGCCATCATCTCGACCGCCCGCACCGGATGCTCCCCCACCGCCGTTTCGCCGGACAACATCACGGCGTCGGTGCCGTCAATAATCGCATTGGCCACGTCGCTGGCCTCGGCGCGCGTCGGCCGCGGCTCATGGATCATGCTCTCCAGCATCTGCGTGGCGGTTATCACCGGCAGGCCTTGGCGGTTGCACAGTTCGATGATCCATTTCTGGAGCATCGGGACCTTCTCCGGGCTCATCTCCACGCCCAGGTCGCCGCGGGCCACCATCACGCCGTCAACTTCCGCCAGGATTTCCTCGAACCGTTCGATGGCCTGCGGCTTCTCGATCTTGGCCATGACGGGTTTGCGCGCGCCTTGGGCGGCCAGCAGGGCCTTCAGCTCGCGCACATCCTGCGCGCAGCGCACGAAGCTCAGCGAAATCCAGTCCACGTCCTGGGACAGCCCGAACTGCAGGTCCTGCTTGTCCTTCTCCGTCAGCGCGGGCAGGCGCAGGTTGAGGCTGGGGAAGTTGACGCCTTTGCGGCTCTTGAGCACCCCGCCCTCAACCACGCGGCAGCGCAGCGCGCTGCCGGCGGTTTCCAGCACCTCCAACTCGAACGCGCCGTCGGCCAGCAGCACCTGCGCGCCGGGCTTGGCCTCTTCAGCGGCGTGCGGATAGTCCAGAGGAATGGTGTTGGGCTGGCCTCGAAATTCTGCTTCCGGCATCAGTGCGACCACCGCGCCGGCTTGCAGCGCTATCTGACCGCCTGGCAGTTGTCCCACGCGGACCTTGGGACCTTGCAGGTCCTGGAGGATGGTCACGGGGGTATCGAGTTCGCCGGAGATCGCGCGCAAGCTGGCGACGACGCGGGCATGGTCGTCATAGCTGCCGTGGGAGAAGTTCAGACGCGCCACGTCCATGCCGGCCAGGATCAACTGCCGTATGACTTCCGGCGAATTGCTGGCCGGGCCGAGTGTGGCGACGATGGTCGTGCGGCGTGGAACCGTGTGCATGGCAAGGAAGCTTACCGCGATTCCCAGGTTGGCAAGGGAATACCGAGTACTGAGTGTGGTCCTCTGCGTCTCTGTGGTGAATCCACGCCAATCCAAAATCCAAAATCTAAAATCCAAAATCCAAAAGGGCGTCCCTGCGCGTCTAAAACGCCGCTGGGCATGTCCTGGATGGTCTGAGAGGAAGGGAGCCGCCAGGAAGGGCAGGCGGCGAAGGGGAACAAGACCGTCCCTGGCGTAAGGGAAGGGGTCTGGCAATGGCTTTGGGGAGCTTGGCGGTCTGTCATGGCTTCTGCTGCCCTCCCTTAACCTCATCCGGGCGTAGCGGCGTCTTGGCTGTATGCGTCTTCCTTAAGTCCTTTAGGGCATCCCTTGTCTCTTCAGAGGTAAACCCGCTTACATAGTCTTGGTAGCCAGAAGGATCGGTGATGCCGTACATCTTGAGAGTGCGATCATCCTTGTACTTATATAGCCTCTCGGCCACTTCCGTGGGATGCTGCTTTGACACCTCCGCCATTTCCCGGCGCGACCACACGGAAAGGGGAGCAAGAACCGACGACGGACTCCACCAGTGGATCTGAGACGGAGCCCAGCCAAAACCCGCATACTTTATCAGGAAGTCGACCTTATCTTCCAGCAGGTTCAGCTTATTCCGGTAATGTTTTATCATCGCATTGGTGTACAATGCGTCGCTGATTGCGTTCCCAACAGCATTGTCTTTCGTTTCGTCCCTGAGTTTCCTAAAGTCATCAGCTATCCTTTCGTCAATGTCGTATGAGAGGATATGAATGGAATACCCGGCAAGACGTGGATTCGCCCGGTGTCCACGAACATTGGCGAGGAAGTAGTCCCGTGGCTCGCCAAGAAGCAAAAGACAATGCACGGCATAGAACGCGACATCGTCTCACTGGTCATCTTTGGAATATTGAGTTTCGCACAAGTAAAGTAACTAGGATGCCGATATATGCAATATGAGACCACATGGAACTCCCGAGCAGTTGGAACGACGGCGGCAAAAGGCCATTGCGCTTCTGGAGCAAGGCCTGAGTA